>Ga0302140_10011962_pt1 | contig 10659 bp, 5 predicted proteins | sample I_Bog_E1_1_FD_202095 | JGI IMG/M metagenome (GOLD analysis project Ga0302140, IMG submission 202095) | Peat permafrost microbial communities from Stordalen Mire near Abisko, Sweden - I_Bog_E1_1 | ecosystem: Environmental > Terrestrial > Soil > Wetlands > Peat | place: Sweden: Abisko, Stordalen...
AGGCACTCTGATGACCTCAGAGTGCCTTTTTTCATTGGGCTAAATGTGTCATGATTATTCCCCGATGATTTTGACCAGCACCCGCTTGCGGCGGTTCCCATCGAATTCACCATAAAATATCTGCTCCCACGGGCCGAAATCCAGCCGGCCATTGGTAATTGCCACAACGACTTCGCGGCCCATAATCTGGCGTTTCATGTGGGCATCCGCATTATCTTCGCCAGTCCGGTTGTGCTGGTATTGGCTGGTGGGGGCGTGGGGTGCCAGCTTTTCCAGCCAGGATTCATAGTCCGCCAGCAGCCCGTCTTCGGCGTCATTGATGAAAACGGAGGCGGTAATGTGCATGGCGTTGACGAGGCATAGGCCCTCCTGCACGCCGCTACGGCGCACCAGCTTGACCACGGTATCGGTGATGTTGACGAATCCCCGGCGGCCGGGAACCTCGAACCACAAGTGTTCAGTTAACGATTTCATGCTGATGAGATAAATCCAAAACCGGAAAAAGACACGAACGATTTTTATCAATGGGGAAAAAAGAAAAGGGGCCGGAAAAAGTTCCCGGCCCAAGAAAGATTTGATGTTGGTTTTACGAGATCGCCGAGACGGTTTCGGGCAGACTCGGCGACCCGGAGGGATCCTCATTCTTGTGAAACTTCACGCTGACGATCTTGCTGACGCCATGCTCCTGCATGGTCACGCCGTACAGGACATCCGCCATACCGATGGTGCGTTTGTTGTGGGTGATGATGATGAATTGGGAGTGGGCCAGGAAGCGCTGCAGAATCTTCACGAAGCGCACCACGTTGGCTTCGTCCAGGGGCGCGTCCAATTCGTCCAGCACGCAGAAGGGGCTGGGCTTGACCTGATAAATTGAGAAGAGCAAGGAAACCGCCGTCATGGTTTGTTCACCGCCGGAGAGCAAGGAGATGGACTGCAATTGTTTGCCGGGCGGCCGGGCCACGATTTCAATGCCGCTTTCCAATACGTCGTTGACATCGGATAACACCAGATCGGCTTTCCCGCCTCCGAACACTTCGGTGAACATCAGCCGGAAATTATCCCGGATTTTTTCAAAGGTTTCCGTGAACATCTGGCGGGTCTGAGTGTTGATGCGATTGATGACTTCCATCAATTGAGCTTTGGCATTCACCAGGTCATCGTGCTGCTGGCTGAGGAATTGATGCCGCTGCTCCGTTTCCTCGTATTCTTCAATCGCGACCAAATTGACCGGTCCCATTTCATCGATCCGTCCCTGCAAGGTTTCGACCTGTTGGGCTACCGAAGTCCAGTCCGTGGCGGCGCCGGCCGCCGCCATCTGCTCCGGGGTGAGGGTTTCCACCTTCGCGGGACCTTCATCCGCCACGGTGATGGTGATGCATTCACTGCGGATATCTTCCAGGTTAAGGTGATATTTTTGCTGAACTTTTTCCCGGAGGTTTTGGACGCTCATGTTCTTCTGAGCCAATTCCACTTCCAAGGTTCCACGTTGATTCTGCCGATCGGTCAGGCGAGCGCGATTGGATCGGAGCGTTTCTTCGCGGGTGGCGATTTCAGTTTCTTGCGCGCCTTTTTGTCCGAGCAGTTCCGCAGTCCGGGAGCTGACCTGTTCGCGCTCGTGTTGAAGCCTTTCAATGTTCGCGCGGGATTGTTGGATCTCCAACTCAGCCTGTTCCTTGCGGGAAACAAAGGAGGAACATTCGGAACGACGCTGTTCCACGACTTGGGAAAGTTCGCGGATGCGCTGTTCCAGCGCCGATTGCTGCTGGCGGAACGAGGCGGCCAGTTGCTCCTCGGCAGCCATGGCGACTTTGCTTTCGGTCAAGGCGGCGTTGGCGTTATCACGCTGGAGGCGCAGATCTTCCAATTCGGAAGTATAGGTGGCCAACTGTTCCTGGGCGGCCCGTTCGCGCGCTTCCAGCTCGGTCAAACGGACGAGTAATGCGTCCCGCTTTTGGTGTCCTTCTTCCTCCTGGGCCGCGAGATTTTGCACTTCATACATGACCGTCTCAATCTTCTGATGGAGCAGGCGGTTGGAATTCTGCAGCGCCTTGAATTCACCTTCCCGGGTAGCGATGGCCACTTCCTGTTGACGGAGTTCGGTCTGGGCCTGCTGCAAGCTGGCTTGCAGTTCGGTCTGCTCGCTCAATAACGCACCGCGCCGGCGACTGGCGCCCGCGATTTGTTCTTGTAGCGCAGTTAATTCGGCTTGGAGTTCGGCAATCTGGTTTTTGCGACCCAAAATGGAGCTGGGCATTTTGCCGCCGGCGCCATTTTTACTGGAGTAGCCGCCGGTGTAGACACCGTGGCGGCTCAGCAACTCGCCATTGAGAGTGACAAAATCGCAACCCGCATGGCCATTTTGAATTTGGGCCGTGGCAGAGGTAAGATCGCAGGCAATGTAGGTGCGGCCCAACAGAGAACGGATGAGCGGTTCCACCGACGGTTCGGCGGAGATGACGCTGATGGCGTGAACAATCTGACCGCTTTGCAACCCATTTTGAATGGCGGATTCCCCCTGGCCGGGCGCCATTTCGCCTTCGAAAGCGAGCTGGCGGTCGTCCTTATAATGAATGGACAGGGCAGCCACGCTCGCCCGGCCGGACTTATTGGTGTTCAAATCCGCCAAAATATCCTGGGCCGCCTGGGGCTGTTCGGTCAAAACCAATTGCAGGTGGTGGCCCAAGGCATTTTCCACCGCGGTAACGAACTGATCCGGCACGCGGATGCGATCGGCCAGTGAGCCGATGACCGAGCGCGATTGGCGCAGGGCGGCAACCGCCCCGGCATCAAACCCTTCGTGGGAACCTTCCAACTGCTCGAGCACAGTGAGGCGCGAACGTTTTTCGGCCTGTTGCTGTAAAAATTTATCTTGTTCAGCGGATGCCTGTTGCAACTCGCCCTGCAATTCGCGAAGCCGGCTTTGGCGCTGTTCGACGGAACCACGCGTGGTGGCGACGTTCAATTTATCCACCTCGACGCTGGCGGTGAACTCCGACAAACGGCTTTCCAAACGAACGCGCTCTTCTTCCAACTGCAGCTTTTCCGCCGAAAGTTTTTCCAGTCGAAGGATATTGCCCTGTTTTTGCAGTTCCAGGGAAGTGAGTTCGTTGCGAAGCCGGGAGAGATCCTGCGCTGCCCCGAAGGCGGCGGATTGGGACTGGCGCAATTGTTCCTGACGCGTGCGCAAGTCGTTTTCGATCTGTTGCAGTTGTTCGCGCTTGGCATCCAAACTTGAGCGATGCTCATCCAAGGCGGCCTCAGCGATGGTCAGCCGTTCGGAAATCGTGAGGAGTTCGCTGGAAGCGGCGTGGCAGCGTTCTTCAGCCTGGGCAATTTCGGCCAGGGCGCGCGAATTCTGGTTTTCGATTTCGCGCAACCGCTCTTCATTGAACTGGATGCGATTCTCATGGCGATCCGCTTCCGCCTTCAATTCCATGCCGTGCTGTTGTTGGACGGTAATTTCGTGTTCCAGCTCAGACAGCCGTTCCCGCAGATGGCCGATTTCATTTTCGAACCGCAACACATCGTTGCTGCCTTGTTCAATTTCCGTGCGAAGCCTTTCAACAGTTTCCTGGCGACTGTTGATTTCGCCTTGAAACACATCAAATTGGTGGCGTGCGAGTTGCGTTTCCAGATGTTGCAGTTCCTGTTGGATCTGCTTGTACCGGCGCGCTTTGCCAGCCTGGCGCTGGAGCGACCCGATCTGGCGTTTGACTTCCTTGATCAAGTCGGCGATGCGTAACAGATTTTGCTCAGTATATTCCAATTTCCGAAGCGATTCCTTTTTCTGACTCCTAAACTTGGTAATGCCAGCGGCCTCTTCGAAAATCATCCGGCGATCTTCGGGCTTGCTGGAAAGAATCTGGGTAATGTGACCTTGGGCCAGAATGCTATAACTAGTGCGGCCGACGCCGGTACCCATGAACAGTTGCTGGACGTCTTTTAGCCGACACGGGGTGCGATTTAGAAAGTATTCGCTGCCGCCATCGCGGAAAATACGGCGGGTCAGCGTGACTTCGTCGTAAGAGACTTCAACGCCCGCCGCGCGGAGGTTTTCTTCGCCCACACCGCCCAAAGTGAGGGAAACTTCGCCCATTCCCATGGGCTTACGGGAGTCGGTGCCGTTGAAAATTACGTCGGCCATTTCACCGCCGCGAAGGGCCTTGGCGGATTGCTCGCCTAAAACCCACCGAATCGCGTCAGAAACGTTGGATTTTCCGCAGCCATTTGGCCCGACAATGGCCGTGACACCAGGCTGAAAATTGAGCGCGGTTTTGTCCGCGAATGATTTAAAGCCAAAAACGGTTAAATTTTTGAGATACATGCCTAAACTCCGGTTGAGAATAAACAAGTTGGACGCGCCAAGTAAAGGAAAAAACCACCATATACAGCGCACTCCCGGATTAATAGCACAACTAATTGGTGAGGGGTCAGAATGGTCGTCGTGCAAAAAACGCAGTTTTTATCGTTAATTTGTACTCTGGCTAACATTAATTTTTCGTTCAAATGTTGGGCCCATGAAACAACTTTCGGCAAAAAATTTGAAAAGGATTTTGGGTGCTCGGGGAACGGGAAACGGGGGTGCCGACTTGGGGGGTTGATATTGGGTGTTTCGCTGGTCGAAGGGGGCCATGAGACTGAAAAAATAAATTTCATACTTAAAATGACTTAAAATGACTTAAATTCGCTTAAGATGGATTAAAAACGGCTCGCTGGGCTTAACGTCGCGGTAAGCGACGCCGGTCCTCCCGCAATCGCCCGCAGTTTTGTTTTGGTTAGCCAGAATGATTCAATTGGGTCCGTCGCGCCTGCTTGATTTGTTTTGCGCAGACACCTCGTTATTCGGCATTTACAGATCCATGACGGATAAGCGCGTGCCTCACGCCTCGTTCTGCGCAAAAATGCGTGGAGCCATCGCTTCCCTCCCAACTGAATCGCCCCCGCAAGGAGGCAGGTTTGACCAGATGGCGGGGATTTTGGGGTGGATGGATTCAAAGCGGCAGGGTGCGGCTGCCGTGCGAATTGCTTCGCCACGGGCCGCACGATCGTGCCTGCCTGAACCTGATTTTCAAAGTCCATGGTGAGAATTCTACCCGAAGTTGAAAAGAATGCACGTTAGCGGCTAACACGAAATAAAATTAGGAATTTCGAAAAGAAACCCGGCCGATGGCGACGGGATTTAAGTGGGGGATGTCGATGTTGAAACGTGGAGGTGGATGTTGCTGTTTAGATGCATACAGACGATGGCGGGGTGCGGTTTTGCCCTCCCCACCATTTGCAGCCGGGGCGCGGGTGGATATGTTTTGGCTTCAATTCCGGCGGCGGTCTTCGCACTATCTCGGGTATTATTCGAATCATTAAATGGCTGTTTCGGTTGTTTTTGCTGCTACTGCTCTTTGTGGGCATAGTGGCGGTGGTGGCTAATTATTACCCGGAAAAATTCATTTGCAGCGAGAGCGGGGCGGTGACGGCAGATGTCATCGTTATCCTGGGCGGGGGGTCGCATGAACGGCCGCTGCGGGCGATTGAGCTTTACCGCCAGCATGCGGCGCCGCGAATTCTCATTAGCGGCAGCGGGGACGATGAGATTAACCGGCAGATACTTTTGCGCGCCGGGGTGCCGGCGAAAGTGATTGAGGTGGAGGGGCATTCCCTGACCACGCATGAGAATGCTGAGTTTTCGCTGGAACGGCTGCGGGCAGAACACATTCGGAGCGCCATTTTGGTGACGTCCTGGTATCACTCGCGCCGCGCGCTGCACACGTTTGAGCACGTGGGGCCGGACATTCGGTTTTATTCCCGACCCTCTTATTTCGCCTTTGATCGAAAGGACTGGGTGCGGTTGGGGATTTATAAGAAAATCCGGCTCGAATTTTTAAAATTGCCTGGGTATTGGGTTCGGTATGGCGTAAATCCTTTGTGAATTAACTTGCTCTATGGTTTTGATGGGGCATATTGATGATCCTTGATCGCGGGGTGGAGCAGCCCGGTAGCTCGTCAGGCTCATAACCTGAAGGCCGTAGGTTCAAATCCTACCCCCGCAACCAATTTCAAAACGCCCTGTCACACGACGGGGCTTTTTTTATGGATAAGGCATATCAGGTCTACGTTATTCAAAATGCGGCAAGCCGGTTCTACATCGGTCTGAGCGAGAATGTGGAAAATCGGCTGCAACAACACAATCAAGGGCTTTCAAAGTGGACGCGCCATCGTGGTCCCTGGCGTTTGGTTTGGACCAGTGAATGGCTAACCCTATCTGAAGCGCGTAAATTGGAAAATCGCTTGAAGGCGCAGAAAGGTGGGGCGGGATTTACGGTAATAACGGGAGTGCAGCGATCGTCAGGCTCATAATCCCGCGGAGCGGGACCGTAGGTGTCAAATCCTACCCCGCAACCAATTTTTGGCCCTGAAATGTGAATTTCAGGGCCGTTTTTGTTGGTGATGCTCGGTATTCGATGTTTGGTTCCCTGAATTTTGTTACAGTGTGGACACCATCGAAAACGGTGGACAAAAACCAACCAAAGCACCAACGGCTTTAATGTGCATATTTTACCGCTTTCCGCATAAAAAGATCGGTTTTGCTTGGCCCTGACGCATTTAATTTAGATTTTATGCCGCTTTTGGCGATGGGCGGAAACACGTAATGTTGTCGGAGTTGACTTGCCGCACGGCCCGCATTACACGTACCCGCGCCAACATCCGCCCGGCAACCGCCGAGCATGGTCCTTTGCGCCCGGTCCTCACACGTATCCTCGATGCCGCGCAGGACTCGTGCGCAAGGGCGAAATGGCCGCCGATGTTGCCGTCAAGATTTTGCGCGAAGTCGAGGAGAACCGGGAACCCCTGTTGTTCACCTCCGCAGAAGCTCGCGACAAGGCAATTCTCGACCTTGCTCGTAAGTACGGGATCACCCCGACAAGCATCAAAACGACTGTAACAGGAGTTTCCACCTTGCGATTTTCCGACCGTCCTCGTATTTGGTGGACATGATCAACTACGGCGAAGAGCTGGCCTATTGGCACCTGCGGTTGAACGGTTGCTTCCTCAAGACTGATTTTGTTTTGCATCGAGGCGAGCAAATAAAGAATTCGAGCGACAATGATGTTTTGGCAGTGCGGCCGATTTTTGGTTCTGAGCCGCTTTTGGAAGCACCAAAGGATTACGACAAATTCATTTGTGATCACACCGACCAACCGCGGTTTTTGGGAATAATCTGCCAAGTAAAAACAGGCGCTCAGGTTTCTGGAAATACGAATTGCCTCAGGCAATATCTACTTTGTTCGATTTTTCCGAGGGCGGACTGGCAAAACCGGCGCGGGTAGAATGTAACAAGCCATTTCGATGGAATATTCGAATCGCTTCTAGATCAACAACTTGGCAATGCCTTCACAGTGATGATAAAATCCACTTGTGAACCAATTGCAAAACGTGTTTGGAAAGCGGTTCCCAAGTCTAGTGGGTTCAACGGTCATGGCGGTGGAACGCCCTGGTGGGGGAGACCGGACTAGGTTCAAAAAGGAAAAATACGAAAGATGAAAAAACAGAAAAAACTCACAAAACATGATTGGAATTTTGGTGACGTGCCCGAACACGAACTCGAAGCCTGTTGTTATTGGGAATTCGCCCGCGAGTCCACTTCAATCCATGGAGCGGTGGGGACCATCAAAACTGCGCTTGCCAATCAGGGGATTGCAAGACCGGAATCTACGGAGCGCGAGGTGTTCCGTGCTGCTGCTGACAAAGCTTTTGGTCTATTACATAGCACGGGATTCAACATTTTGTTTTGGACAGAACTGCCCTTTCCACAGACTTGGCAATCAGCTGACAAAACTAAGCGCGAAAAGTGGGCGCGTGTCCTCCCCAGAATTCCGACGCCTGTGAAATTTCCCCCATTTGCCGTTACTAACGATCTTTGCATTGCCGGCGCGTTATATGGGGAGGCAAGAAAGGCCCATGAAGCACGACAGGCGATTTACATCCGGCTTTCTCAAATTGATAGTGGGGTGGCGAATCTGAAAGAAGCATGCGAGTTGCGGAAAAAGTTGTCGGAACAAGAGCAGCATGCAGCACCAATGATATTGCGGGTGCAGGGGGGGTGGATTCGTTCGTTGCGCAGATCAATTGGCACGAGTTTTCCAAAACGGAGATTAAAAAGTTTATTAGCAACTGGGTCGACAGCTATTCAAATCCCATTGCCAAACCGAGTAAGCGAGGTCACAAACCCATTGACTGGCGAGCAAGCCTGGAGAGGTTGGGATTATTGCGGTTGCGAAGCCGGTATACATTCGACAAAGCAAAAACGTTTCTGAAACAACTTTACGCGCCGCCGGAATCTGCACAAAGCCAGCCTCCACGAAAATATTACGATCAGGGCGAGTGCAACCGTGAAGCTGAAAAAGTAGTGGCCGACTTCCACGAAATTTACCCCTTTCTAAATACTGAAACGCCAATTTCTTGGCCGTTAAACTGATTTTTCTCCTCTTTTGGTGGATTAAATCGCGTCGCATTTGCTCCATTTGAGTATGGAGCATCAATTGTTCTAAGGTAGCGCCGAACATTTATGACGATGCCATTACCAGAAAAAAACGAGCCGCCCACCATAATGCAGGACTGTTTCACACGAGACTTCAAACGGGAATCTCAACGGAACAGAAAAACGCGTTTCTCTGAAAATGACAAACGCCACCGTCACCGAGAGATAAATTTTCCAACAAAATAGGCACCCGCAAGCTTGTTGTATAATTCGGCGCGAAAGCTGTTGTTATTAGTCAAGCAAATTGTTACAATCAGTCCGTCGTCTCCTTGTGAGGTCCCAAGGCCGTGAACCCACAATCTTGATGACGCCGGCATCAACTCGAATCACCCACGGCCAACGGACCCATGATAACCAAATTGTTTGCCGTATCGGCGTTTACCTTCCTCTGCGCGTTCAACTTTCAGCTTTCAATCGCGCACGCCCAAGGCACGGCGTTCTCCTATCAGGGCCGCTTGAGCGGTAACGGCTCGCCCGCCAGCGGCAGCTACGATTTGCAGTTCACGCTTTACACCACCAACATCACCGGCACCGCCCTGGCCGGGCCGGTGACGAACACGGCAGTGGCCGTGACCAATGGCTTGTTCACCACGCTGGTGAATTTCGGGCCGGGCGTGTTCACCGGCATGAGCAACTGGCTGCAACTCGCCGTGAGCACCAATGGCGCGAACAATTTCAGCACCCTCGCGCCCCGGCAACAGGTCACGCCCACGCCATATGCCCTTTATGCCGGCTCGGCCAATGCCAGTAATCTGGTGGGCACGGTTCCGGCCACGCAACTGCCCGCCAATGTGCTGACCAATGGCGCGACCGGCGTGAATCTCTCCGGCACGTTCAACTTCACCGGCGGTGGCCCGACGAATCTTTCCGGCTGGCTGCTGAACGGGAATTCCGGCACGACGAACGGAAATTATCTCGGCACCACGGACAACCAGCCGCTGGAAATCCGCGTCGCCGGGGCGCGTGCAGCTTTGATCAGTCCCAGCAATGGCCTGCCGAACATTGTTTTCGGCACGGCGCAAAACATCATCAGCAACACCACGGCGGGCGCCTCCATTCTCGGTGGCGGCGGCAATATGGTGCAGGCGGGTTCCAGCTATTCGGTGATCGGTGGCGGCAGCGGCAACACGATTCAGATTGTGGACGATCATTCGGTCATCGGCGGCGGCATCAATAACAGCATTCAGGCCGGTGCCAATCTTTCGGTGCTCGGCGGTGGTCAGGGAAACGTCATTGGTTCCAGTGCCTTTGCTTCCTTCCTCGGCAGCGGCATTGGCAATCAAATTGTGAGCGGTGCCAGCTATTCCGTTATTGGGGGCGGTAACGCCAACCAGATTCAGGCCAATGCCTTCGAATCCGCCGTCGGCGGCGGCAACGGCAACACCATTGGGTCCGGCTCCGTCGGCTCCTTCATTGGCAGCGGCATCGACAACAACATTCAGCCCAATGACATTTATTCGGTGCTGGTCGGCGGCAACGAGAACGTGATCTGGACCGGGGCACCGTTTTCCTTCCTCGGTGGCGGGCAATTCAATTATCTGCAAACTGGCGCCACAAATTCCGTGCTTGGCGGCGGCACTTACAACGTGATTCTGGCCGGCAACTCGTTCCTGGGCGGCGGCAACCTGAACACCATTTCCAACAACGCCATGTATGCGGTGCTCGCCGGCGGTATTCAAAATGGTGTCGGCGGCAGTTATGCCACCGTGCCGGGCGGCTCCAACAACGTGGCGAACGGAGCGAACAGTTTTGCCGCCGGCACCTCCGCCCGGGCGACGAACTCCGGCGCGTTCGTGTGGTCGGACGTGGAAGGCACGCCGTTCACCTCGACCAATGCCAACTCCTTCAACGTCCGCGCCAACGGCGGTGTGCGGTTGGTTACAGGCGGTGCGGGGTTGACCGTGGACGGCCAGCCGGTGCTGGCCGGAAGTATTTCACTGGCGCAATTGCCGGCGGGAGTGGTGACGAATAACGAACCGAACGTATCGCTGGGCAATTTGACGCTGGGCGGCAGTTTGAACTTAAATGGCTACGACATCTATTCCGGAGCCAGCACCCTGTTATACAATGACAATAACCGGGGCAATTTTTTTACTGGGGCAGGTGCGGGCAACGTGGCTGCCACC
>Ga0302140_10011967_pt1 | contig 10657 bp, 13 predicted proteins | sample I_Bog_E1_1_FD_202095 | JGI IMG/M metagenome (GOLD analysis project Ga0302140, IMG submission 202095) | Peat permafrost microbial communities from Stordalen Mire near Abisko, Sweden - I_Bog_E1_1 | ecosystem: Environmental > Terrestrial > Soil > Wetlands > Peat | place: Sweden: Abisko, Stordalen...
TTGTTGCATGAGCTATATTCGTGTATAAAGGAAGGAAATTATGATAGATCATGAATCAGAAGATTCTCAATTGTAATAGCTCCAAGGTGCTCGTCCCAAAGATGTCAACAAAGCAAAAATCCGCAACGTTAAGAAGAACCTATAATTCTCATCTGCTCCGCGCCTGCCAAGTCTAGAGAGATATTTTCAGTCCCGACAATCATAGCACGAATTTGCTTCCCAGAAAACGCCGCATTAGATCAATAAAGCTTAGTGCTCAGGAAGACCTTAGACAACCTGGTCTGAGTTTCTAACAGTTGAATCGAAGCCTGAAGATCTTATATGCCGATCATTCCTTGCTGTCACGGCTCCGATACAGTGTAGACAACTCGCATGCCGATCATCAAAATCTCTTCTCATCGTCTCTTCGATGGCGCTTGCAGTAGCTGCTCGAGTTTCGTCTTTAATTCTCGCCAATGCTCGATTTGCTTTGCTGCGGCGGTATATTTCAGCCTCGATGAGTTCTTCATGCTCTTGTTGTGGAGTGCGCTCTGGCTTCGAGGCTCGTCTGAATGTCAAGAAACGTTGTATGGGTCCAAGATTTATCAATGTATTCAAGCTCTGAATAACGTTTCCATCTAAATGCACTATGTCGCAAGTATTGAATGCATCTATCTGATCCAGAAACTCTTCGCCGAAGATTACATCGCACGGAAGTCCTGGTAAGACGTCGAAGGACATCTCGAAGGGAGCGAAATTGGAGAGCTGAATCGAGGAGACGTGGACTTTCCCAACGGTTTCGACGACGCTCTCGTCGGCTAGCATCACCCGTGTGCGAGCACTTTCCGACGTATCGATCTTGAACCCTTGTTCCCTAGCACAACGCAACGACATAAAGTCAAGATCCGAGCCAGTGTCAGCGCCAGCCACGAGTTCCTTTCTATCCGCAATGAAGTTGATCCGCTCGCGGGGTGATCCAATCCACTTCAAGGACGGCAGATCTCCGAAGCTGTCAGGACCATCGACCAAAAGGTGTTTGTTCTGCGTGAAAAGCATGAACTTTCGAATGAAGTTCAAGCCCAAGATCAACGAGACAGGGCATTTTGCGAGGACATCGAACCATCGATGCTCGGTAGACTGTCCGTTACCGAAAACATTCAATGGTACCAAGGCTCTCCCAACAGATCTAATTACCTTACCGGTGCCCAACTTGAAAAGACTTCTATCGTTGTCTCCGCATTGGACAGGAATGCCGTGCTCTTCCGCGAAGGCCTCAGTGATGACGTCTCTATCTGAAGCAGAGTCTGGCCGAGCATAGCATAGTAAACCACCTACTGAACAGCGGAGAGCTTTACGTCTATACTCCCTTGTTTTTGAGTATATGTGAGTTGGGAAGCGAAGCGCCAGCGAGGCTTCAGTAGGCTGGGGGCGTCCTAAAGGCTCTAATGCCCGCTTGGATTGCTGTGGGAGTCCTCGTACGGGCTGATTATCATCGCCTAACTTCGGTTTTCTGTTGTCCTTTATAGACCTATAGGTGATTAGTCGAGGCTATAAGGCTGAAAAGTATAAGAATCAAAGTCCCTAGCGTAAGGCTAGGAGCCTATTTAGGGACCCAATCCTTCGTGTTCTGCCTGGGGAAGTGCGACTAACCTCTTCAGTGCGCTCTTGTTCGCATATTCCCTCCTAAAGCTCTCGATACCTTCATTTCTTGCTTCCAATTCTTGCACATGGTCTTGTTTTGCGTGCTCCCACAAGCCGTCCTCCGTCGCAAATAGCTTCCGATCCGTGCAAAATATGCAGACCCAACTTGGCGTAGTCTTCGCCTTTTCCCTCTGGTGTTGGATCCAACGATCGGAGAAGTCTGGTTTGGGGGTGCTCATTCTCCTGGATCGTTTATAAGCGTGTTGGTGGACGAAGCGTCGCAATTTCAACTTACACTGACGTTAAGCTGTTGTATCTATGGTCGTGGAGACTAGACTGGAATCAAGAGCTCGATTTCGGAAGGAAGATGCTGTTTGCTTGAATTGAGGATCCTCCAAAAAATTTCACGTCAGTATGTAGCTCCAAGCCAGAAAGAGGTTAAACATACCTTGCTGCTATATTGAATCTACTCCGTACTCAATTTTCCTAAGTTTTCGCTCGCCAATACTCGTATTTTGCGAGGTTGAAGTGAAGTCCCAAAAGTGCGAAAAGTCCAAGTCACAAGCCACGGCCAAGGCAGAACGCGGGGCTCAATTCGACAGCCTCATTCTTATCTCGCCAATGGCCTTCTTTTTCCCCACCCGCATGTCTCTGATAGCATCTTCGACTTCAGAACTTCAAGACAAATGCTAGGGTTAATGTCTACTATGGACATCGAGCTGGGGCAGAGCGTGAAGAAACAGGGCCGAGGATTCGCCCTCGTTGCATCGAAAATAGCTAGCGACACTGACAAAACGACCACCATATATCGTCGGTTCGACGAGCTCTCTGCGCGTAATCTGTTGTTCTACCAAGCGGAACTGGCTGAGCTCGAAGATCTACAGAGGGAATACGACAAGGAAGATGTGAATGCGAAAGACCATGTATCCATAGAATGCCAGAGGGACTGGAGCGAATTTGCAAAGCATGCAGCCGAGGAAGGATTAGTACAGAAGAGAGAAAAAGAGAAGATGGAGCTGGCGATGAAGATGAGAGAAACGTTGGAGAAATATCGTATGGCCCACGTCGATACATATCAAGGTAATCATTGACCAAAACCCATAGACGCAGCACTAGCAAGTCACCAACTGCTCCTAAACAGTCAGCCACCAGCCAGCAGTACCATCAAAGCCATGCGGAATTGGTTCTATAACAACACTTCTGGCAAGCCCGACGAGGACAAGACGCCCCAACTCTGGGGAGCAAGCGAGACTATTTTCGATGACCGACATGACCTCGTCGCTCTCCGTGTCCCAGCTGATCAGGATCGACTTTCCCAGTTCATCCAAAACAACTTTGGGGTCTTCTTCCAGACTAGTGCTCCTGATGGACGGACGACGTACACTTCTGAGCATTTGATTTCACAGTTTGTTGTCATATTTAGCACCGTACTTGCGGCTGTGCTTTTATTTGGTGCGATCATCTCTTTATATATCGTGCAGAACAAGCATGCTTTGCTAGGAATGCTGAGTGGCTGGACAGTACTCTTCGCAGCTTGCGTTGGGTTGTTGACGAATGCTCGAAGAGATCAAATTTTTGGTGCTACGGCTGCGTACGCAGCAGTACTAGTGGTCTTTATAAGCGGGAATCTAGGAGGAGCACCGCCGGTGGTGGGAAATTGTATTTGCACGCCTGGATAATGTTACGTACAGTACAATGGGAATGTAACCTACTGATTTCATGACTTAAAACAGCTCGAAATACCACAGGACGCCAGCCAGGTAAGGTCAAACTCCGAACGCCACCCATGCCAGCCATATCTACACTCCTTTCATCCCAAAAGCTCACGGACTCGTGAAAGCTGCTTGAACAGCCTCGCCTTCTTCTGGGGTAATCGACATATCTAACATATCCATGGCGCATTGTGCTACGTCGGCACCAATCCCCGATTCCAGGACTAGGTTATCTTCGGAGAAGCTTAGCCTCGAAAGACAGAGGAGATGTTTTTGAGAACCGCCTGGGATAACGGCCAGCTTCTTTTGCATATCGATAAAGTGATCGTATCGTGTGACGAGATGATATAAAAGCCGTACTGCTAAGCTTATTGTGCGCGCACTGAAGTGTGTTAGCAGTAGACTGGAAAGCTTGCTGAGAATACATACCTTTCCTCATGCCGAGGCTGATAATCATATAGGAGATCTAGCTCGTCACTCATGAGACTGACGAGTCGTCCGACAAGCAGGGGATGTATTGCTATCGCCTTACTAGCAAACGGAGATCGAGTCATGCTAGTCAGCAGTTGAAGGATTTGAATCCGCATTTTCGATAGCACAAAAAGATCAACCTTTTCATGGCTCATTGGCAGACAAGGCACCTCGTAAAGAATATACGAGAAGCGATCCAAAATCCAGCTGATTTGACGGTCTTGAGCAACATCGACAGGCATAGCCCCAAAAGAATCCCGAAATACGCTAGTGGAGAGGAGTTGCAGCATGACTTCGAAATCTGCTTGTTTTTGATTCGTGCTGAGCAGCATGAGAATGAAGTCGTAACGAAAAAGCTTCCAGAATCGGGTAATATGTTCAACGCTGGATGTACACCCTTGTGCGGCAAGATACAGAATAGACATGCAATCGCCTAGATCGATATCATTCTCGACCTCCCCCACTGGTAACTGTCTAAATCGTGGTATTGCCACTAAGTCAGCGGTGAGCTGGGTGACTGGGATCAGTGAGTCAATGATATGAGGGGCGATCAATGAAGTCTTGAGCTCTAAAGCGAATAATAGCATGTCCATGAAGAGATATATTGGTTTGTACTGCTATAAATGTGAGCTTAACAGAATGCGAATTGGAAAGTTTTAATACGTACATATTTCTCTTTCAGGCAACCGTTCCAAATGGAAATAAGTAATTCGCAGAAGTCGATAGGAAGATCTTTAGAAGATTTTTTAACTCCTAGCTCTGGTATGCGCCCAAGTATTATTGATTGGAAGGACTCTTTGGGAGAAGATGGCAACGAATGTTTTGCCAGCTCTTCCACAGTTCGGAGATGATTAGCATCAACCCGGTGATCTAACATAGTTCCAATAAACTTTTTGGTCAGCTTTCGCTTCTCGTTCCAAGGCAACAACAGCTCACATCAAATCGTTCGTCTTGTATTTGTAAACTTGCAATAATTGCCTCGTCAAGAATGGTACCCTTTTGTTCTGGTTGCACGGCTGGCTCATCAATCTGGATGACTTCCAAAGCACCAACAGGGCTCTCAATAGCTTTCCGTTTCCGTTTTCCTGGTTTTGAAGGACTGCCAACATTTCGCTTCTGAAATTTGGAGGGCGAAATCTTTGAAGGGGACAGTATCTCGATTTCGTCATCATCGAAACCATCTCTATGTGCGAACGTCTTCTTTTTCTTGGGCGTTGTGACCGTGCTTGTGACATCCTTCTTTTCTGCGGCCTTTTGTCTGTTCAGTCTTCGGACTCGCTCAGATTCTTCAGCTAAATCCTGCCGTATGAAATCTCGCTCAGTCGCAGCATTCTTCTCTGCAATCCGGGCAGCCTCGAGGGCTTTCTCTTGCTTTGCAAGTTTGTCGTCGTTGAGCTTTCGTAGAGCAGCCATTTCCCTCTCATACTCCTTCATTGTCTTCTCCTGCTTGCTTCGGACAATCGCAATTTCGCCCGCCTTGGCATTGAGGTCCTCTTTGAGGGCATTTCGCTCTCTAAGTAGCTAGAATTTATGAGATCAAGCTGACAATTGAAATTAGGGGCACATTACCTCCTCAACTTGTCTCTGTAAGCTCAAGACATCGGGCCCAGCTTGCTCGCCCCCTCCCAGTACCACTTGGTGAGCCTGCTGGCTACTCGGTGCTGCTGGTAGTCGGCTGGGCTCATTGAATCTGGGAGGGGGATTGTATCGTTGTCTGCTGGCCAAACTAGGAGTATTGGCCGCTCCATAACGCTGCTGCCGAAACTGTTCGTGTTGGGTTGCTGGGCCTGGAGCATTTCGACGAAGGACTGGAACGACAGCCGGCGTACTCCGTGACTCGTCGATCACCACTGCATCGTCGAAGTCCTCATCTTCAAAGTCGTCGCCATAGTCGGAAGAGGGGGCTGCCTTTGCTCGCTGGGCTTGAGTAAACTGGATGGCATTATTCTCGAGTTCCAGCAAGGCGTCGGTGGGAAGATCATCTAGATCGTCGTCATCGTAGTTGCTTCCTCCATCATCGTGTGCCGCCATCCCATTGAGTCGTCATTGAGCTTCCATCGGCTGTTCTAGCTGTGCAGTCAAAACATGAGGTCCGAAATCGTTATCCTGCACGCGTAGAAGCGAGACCATGTTCTGCCGGCAGGCACGAGGGCGGTGAGGGCGCCGGCCCGGAGAAAGATAGCTCCGGCTGCACTTTCCCAGCTTTCCGTCCCCTATTTACGAGATATGAGTGTACGGTCTCGAAAGCTGTGGGACAATATACCGTGCAAATCTACATCGAAGGACAAATAAACCTCTTTGTCGTGACCTTATTAGAACATGTTGATGTGAACTTAACTCCGCCGCTTCTCGGACCACCAACGCGACTTTCACAAGCTTCCAAGCCCCCAAGCCATAAGTTGTCGACCAGGTTCCAACGATACGTCAGACGAAGCCCAGCACTGACTGCACAATAACACGCCTTGCGCCGTGACACACTCCGACGACCACAACAGCTTGACCGCAAGCTCTATCCGTGTCTTCGATTACCCTTGCCTTGTTCTCCTCTTGCCAGCTGCCTCCAGTCGACTACATGAGTGCGCACGAGAACGCCTAGGCATTTCCCCACTCCGTCTTGGCATCTCAGAGTCTGCGCGTCAAGTCTCCAGCGGAAGACGCAGGAATATCTGGGTTTTCTTTTACAACACGGATAGCACGGGGCAATGGCGAAACCACGCCGTGGGGTCAAGTTTAATCACCGCAATGGCAGCACCACAAGTGCCGATGGGCGAAGGAGCAGCTTCTCCGATATCAGCGAGGCCGCCTCGGAGCCAGGTTCTCCTTTGAAGGCTGCAAATGGAGATGGTGCATCAGATGTATGGTCATTTCTCTCCGCAGAATCCGAGTACTCCTGCTAACATCTGATCTAGCTGCAGGAGACCCAAGTCTCTGAATATGAAAAGAAGAAACAGACATTTATCACTCGGTCGATATGGACATTCGTTATGATAGGCGGCTTCTTCGGTGCGATGTTTGCCGGACACATCTACATAATAGCGATTGTTACTGCGATACAGATCGTGTCTTTTAAAGAGGTTATTGCCATTGCGAATGTTCCAAGTCGAGCACGGCGACTTCGATTCACAAAAGCTCTGAATTGGTATTGGTTGGCAACTACGATGTATTTTCTCTACGGCGAAAGTGTCATCTACTACTTTAAGCACATAGTGCTGGTCGACAAAGTACTTCTGCCGTTTGCAACCCACCACCGATTCATCAGCTTCGTACTCTATGTTATAGGTACTGAGGCAACTAGCATAACTTTGTTTATGGGCTGACAAATCTTAGGGTTCGTTTTCTTCGTGGCATCTCTACAAGCAGGCCATTATCGATTCCAGTTCACCCAGTTTGCATGGACACACATGGCTTTGTACCTTATCGTGGTCCAAGCACACTTTATTATGAACAACGTCTTTGAGGGAATGATTTGGTTCTTCCTGCCCGTTTCCTTGGTTATTTGCAACGACATATTTGCCTATATCTGTGGTATCACGTTCGGCCGTACACAGCTCATCAAACTCTCGCCGAAGAAGACTGTGGAAGGATTTGTGGGAGCTTGGATTCTGACTATCATCTTTGGAGTGGGCATGACCAATGTTCTGATGCGTTACAAATATTTCATATGCCCAGTCAATGTAAGGCGAATGTCCGAATTCCTCTGAAAGCGTGCTAACAATAGCCAGGATCTCGGTGCGAACATCTTCACCGGCCTTGAATGTGTACCCAATCCAGTCTTTATACCTCACCTTTATCACCTTCCAATCTGGTTCCCATACGTCAAGTCGTTCTACATGGCGCCAATGCAGATTCATATTCTCGTGTTTGGAACTTTCGCCTCCCTTATTGCCCCATTTGGTGGCTTCTTCGCCTCTGGTCTCAAGCGTACCTTCAAAATTAAGGACTTTGGGGATTCTATCCCAGGGCATGGTGGAATCACTGATCGCATGGATTGCCAATTTATCATGGGTTTCTTTGCATACATGTACTACCACAGCTTCATTGCAGTGTACAAAGTATCCCTCGGCGGAGTTATCGAGACAGCCATCACTGGCCTTACCGTGGAAGAGCAGATGGAGCTTGTCAAGGGAATCAGCAAACATCTTCACAACCAGGGGGTTATTGCTGAAGGAGTAAGTCTTGAGTCTTCAACCATCGACCTGATATCACTAACCTCCTTCCAGGTCTTGGATTGCCTTAACCTCGCTGTGAAGAGGAGATAGAGAAAAAGTTTTGTTTTACGAGTGACGATTTCCGAATGCGCATGGGCTTCCTTGTATAATAACTTTCAATCTGTCTATATGTTTACCAATGGGTTTGGAGTATTCTTTGGTGCAAATGGAGGTAGGTTGGTAGGGATGGAGGCCTCTTCAGCTCGTGCCAAAGGCACTAGGAGATTGAATGCAGCCTTTTCGCATTGAGCATTCATTGGAGTACGCATAGCAACAAGGGTTCGTGGAGATGCGATTGCTGCATTTCAGACCTATGATCCATTCATGATATGACTCAGCTCAACTAAGTTGTCTTTCTTTGCTTTGGGGCAACTGACAATGAAGTTGCATCATGTGATAAGTTTTCTAAAATCATGATTATAGGCCAGGTCTATCATTTGTTTTCAGAGAAATTGATAACTAATTATTGTTGAGTTCGAAGTGCCTATGTTCTCGTCATACCTTGGGCTTGCTCCTATCCGAAAGGGAAAGAACGTGGTTTAGTTGTTCCTTCCCTCACCTGCAGAACCTGCCATTTCAAGTCCTCATTTCTTCTCTCCAGGCACAAGATGACCATCTGATAGGTATCTTCCCTTCGTAACATGACTTTGCTTTTCGCCATACTGGCAGCATCCAAGTATATGATGCGATATCTATCATTTGCCCTCTTCACCCTGGGCTCCCTAGCTTCCGAGCATCTTCCACCAATTCATTACACAATCTCGAGGCGTGGTGGCAGCTTTGCTGCACCGGATATTGCAAATTTGACGTATCTTCTCGAGCAGCTCGAAGAAGTGGAGCTGCGGTACAATGCTACAACGCGCGACTTCATTGGAAATAAAGTGGTGCGAAAACCAAAGCGTCGACACGAGACACAGGCCAATTCGATTCTGCTCGGAGATGTTGGTCGCGAGGGGAATTGGTTCGCCAGTTTGCACATCGGGGAGCCTGTGCAGGAGGTGGATATGGACCTTGATATGTTGACTGCGGACTGGTGGATCTTGTCTACTAGCAGTGAGAGGGGATCTTTCTATTTGGATTTCAACAGCAAAACGTATGGTAAGTATTTAGCACTTTCTTAACATGGTGGTGACTGACCGAGAGGAAGTTGAGGCAGAATCACCACTCACTGTCCCCACCTGTCGCGAGCCAACCGATGTCATCTATCTCCCAACAATCAAGCAATCGATACCCCTATCCTTTACACTTTGTAGACCGGCGAAACAGTGGGTTCGAAGTCTCCTGCCGTCTGGTGCATATTTGGGTTTAGCACCCTCCACAGCTCTCAGCCAAACCAAAACGACAAACCTCCTTCAACAGCTGATTGACAAGAGCATCATTGACACTCCAATCTGGTCGCTGGTGTTGATAAATGGCAAGGATGGCATATTTACCCTCGGAGGGACGTCTGCTCAATCGCTAAGGCGGGCAAAGATTGAGACGGATGATGAGTTGGCTCAATATGCGAATCACGAGGTGAAGAGAGATGTGCTGGTGGCACATAGATCTGCTGCTGATATTGAAATGGCCGCGGCTCCCTCATCGGATGAGTGGAAATGGAGCAAGGTACAAGGAGCAGAGGGATGGTGGCAGATCTTGATGCGAGGCCTATGGGTGGACGGGATCAAGGAACTAGAGAATCAGCTTGTTGTTCTTGACGTGAGTGTTCCTCTGCGCGGTCTGTCATCATTACTTAATGCTCGACAGATCAACACGCCTTTCATCCTCGCTCCCTCTATCGCGGCAAGGGCATTCTACTCCGCGATCTCTGGGAGCAGACAATTGCCTCCTCCGCATGACCAGTTTCATGGATATCCGTGTTTCAATCCACCAAAGATACATTTCGAATTCGCAGGCTGGAATTTGGAGGTGCTCAAGGGGAAAAGAGACAAGGGCACATTCTCACCAGGAGGGAGATTTTCGTTGGGACGGATGGCTCCTGGTAGTGGATACTGCATTGGGATTGTTGTCGAGTCTAGAATAGGTCAAGAGACGTACTTCGCGTCAGAGGAGGGAAATATCGGGTTTGAAAGAGGTGGCGAAGGTGGAAATGGCTTGGAAGATGTCTGGATCATTGGTGAGCCGTTTTTCCGGGATGTCCAAGTTGCCTTCAATGTAAGTCCCAATCCCGCAGTACTTCTGTAGAGAAAATAACAAGATTTTTAGTGGAAGGAGAAGAAGGTTGGAATGCAGCGAGTTTGAAGTCGGGATTCGAGGGGCAAGGATAAAATTCTGTAACTAGAACTGCAACTAGCCACCTTCTCCATTCATGTCAAAAAGAAATTCGTATCAGACCTTAGAGAGCTAGGGTTTCTTCTTTAGAAATAAATGATTGAAACTTTGCGTTCGACGATCTGTGGTTTGCCCAAAAAGGGAAGATTTGCTGTAGACCGAAGATTTCATATGGTATGAATGCTGCCAAGTTGCATGGCACCATGAGAACCCTAATGTGAGTCGTGGAAAGTAAAACCAATGCGGGTCTTAAGTATCCAAATAAGCGATTTTGGAATTAACCAGGGGTGAGTGCGTGGTAGCTGAGGCTCAAACCCTCTCTACGTATAACGCCGACACATTCCTAACTGGGCAACTGGTTAGGTGGATGGGGTC
>Ga0302140_10011974_pt1 | contig 10655 bp, 9 predicted proteins | sample I_Bog_E1_1_FD_202095 | JGI IMG/M metagenome (GOLD analysis project Ga0302140, IMG submission 202095) | Peat permafrost microbial communities from Stordalen Mire near Abisko, Sweden - I_Bog_E1_1 | ecosystem: Environmental > Terrestrial > Soil > Wetlands > Peat | place: Sweden: Abisko, Stordalen...
CAAAATTCTCAATGTGCGCCGTGCCCACGTTGGTCACTACGCCCCAGTCGGGCGAGGCGATGCGCGCCAGTGCGGCAATTTCGCCTGCGTGGTTCATGCCCATTTCCACCACGGCGATTTCGTGCTCGGGCTCCAGCCGCAACAGCTGCAGAGGCAGGCCGAATCCGTTATTCAGATTGCCCAACGACTTGAGCACATGGAACCTTGCCCCAAGCGCCGCGGCCACAGCTTCCTTGGTCGTCGTCTTCCCCGCCGATCCCGTAATCGCCACCACGCGACGGCCCCAGTGCCGGCGCACATGCGAAGCCAGCGCCTGCATGGCCACGAGCGGATCTTCTGCAATCAGCAGCGGCGCGGCCAGCACCGCATCGGGCAATTGCGCTACCCGCGCGCGCGAAACCACCGCCGCCACGGCTCCCCGTTCCAGCGCCGCGGCAATGTAGTCGTGCCCGTCGAGTCGCTCGCCGCGCACCGCAAAAAACAAATCGCCCGCTGCCACTGTGCGCGAGTCAATGGAATAGCCGGTGGCCACGCGCGCCCCGGCATTCGCTGCGGAGGCTGGCGCTTCGAGCATTGCGCCCGCGCCGATGGCCGCCTCTGCAAGCGTAAGTTTCATTGCCCCTTACCATAACCCATTTTGCCGCCGAGTTCACCCAGAGTTGCCAGGGCAACCTCTGTATCGTCGAACGGAATGGTGCGCCCGTTGAGAATCTGCTGCTTCTCGTGGCCTTTGCCGGCGATCAGCACAACGTCGCCAGCCGTCGCCGCTTCCAGCGCCAGTCGGATCGCCGCGGTGCGCTCCGGCTCAATCGAGTACTTCACGCCGCTGGCCTTCAGGCCCGGCTCCACCTCCGCTAAAATCGCCAGCGGATCCTCCGAGCGTGGATTGTCGCTGGTAGCCACCACAAAATCGCTGCCTTCGCCAGCGGCCAGTCCCATCCGCGCCCGCTTCGTCCGGTCGCGGTCCCCCCCGCAGCCGAACAGCGTAATCACTCGCCTACCGCTCTGCTTCGTCATTTGCCGGGCAAGCGTGGTTAGATTGCGAAGAGCATCGTCGGTGTGGGCATAATCCACGATTACCGTAAAGGGCTGGCCTGCGTCGACGGATTGAAATCGGCCCGGAACGGAATTGAGCGACGGAACGCTGGCAACCAGGTCAGCAAACGGCACTCCGCGCGCATGCGCGGCCGTCAGCGCGGCCAGCAGGTTCAGGATGTTCACCTCGCCGGCCAGCTTGGTCTCAACCCGCGCCGCCCCTGCCGGAGTTTCAAGATCCAGAATTGCTCCCGACGCAGTCAGAACAAAATTTGCGGCCCGCCAATCGCCTTTGTCCGTTCCGTAGGTGTGCACTTCCGCGCCTGCCCTGCGCGCCGCTGCCGCCAACTGTGCCGCGCGTTCGTCGTGCGCGTTGATCACCGCCACACGCGGCGCAGGATACACCGTTCCGTCGAACAGCAGCCGTTTGGCCGCGTAGTACTTCTCCATCGTCTGGTGGTAGTCCAGGTGATCGCGCGTCAGGTTGGTAAACACGGCCACATCGAAGTTCACGCCGCTGGCGCGCCCCTGGTCCAGCGCGTGGCTTGACACTTCGGTCACCAGCTCCGTGGCTCCACGTTCGACGCCCTCGGCCATCAACTCAAACAGATCGCGCGACTCCGGCGTGGTGTGGACGGAAGGCCTGGTCTCTCCGGCCACATGATATTCAATCGTCCCCACCAGCACCGTCGTGCGCCGCGCCGCGTTCAGCAGCGCTTCAGTCAAAAAGGCCGTGGTTGTCTTTCCGTTCGTTCCGGTAATACCCGTCGCAGCCAGCTTGCGCTCCGGATGCCCGAACAACGTCGCCGATGCCTGCGCCAGCGCGCGCCGCCCGTGTTCCACCTCAAGCACCGGCAAACCGGGCTCAAACACCAGCAGGTGATCGAAGGCCGGAGCCGAATCCGTGATGATGCCCAGGGCGCCCGCGGCGATGGCTTTATCGACGTATTTGTTTCCATCCGTCGACCCGCCCTTCATGGCCACAAACACCGATCCGGGCCGCACCCGGCGCGAGTCGTATTCGATGCCGCTCACAGGCTCATCCGAAGCGCCGCCCGCGCCCACCGCCGTGATTTCGTCCGTCAGTTCTTTCCAATTCATGTCGAAGTCCATTGTAGATGGCTGAGCGGTTCAATTTGGGCTTCCCGATTGCTGGACCTTATTAGGGGTTACACTTATTCTCGAAATGGCTCCCAACAACGGTTTGCTTTGGCGTTTGTCGATTGCGGTCTTTCTGCTCCTGTTGGCATTTTGTCCGGTGAAGACGATGGATGCACCAGACTGGAATGTATGCGTTGTTGACGAGGCAAACCAGCCGGTCCGCGGGATTCTCGTTCGAGAGAGTTATCAAAATTACTCTGCCGAGTGGCAAGGTCATGAGGAAGATCAATACACAGATGAACACGGCTGCGTCCATTTTGCCCCAAAGGCCGCTTGGATCTCGCCTCTGAAACGTCTGGCAGTTATTGCCACATCTGCTTTGGCCGGAGTTCACGCAAGTTTTGGCCCCAATGCCTACGTGATCGCGTTCCACGAGAATTTGTCGGGTGACGACGTCAAAGGTGGAATTGAGTACGCCTGGAAGGGGGCGCCGAGCCATGTGGATTCGACGCTCGTTCTGCGATCCCATTGATTGGAGTTCTTCGCTGTTGACTCGCCGCGGTTGATTGCGAGATCGTACCCCATAAAGCTCTGGCCTCGACGGCTCGTTCCCCAAATCTCGGAGGCGTCCATGAAGCAGACCTGGTTGGGTCTTCTCTCAAAGCTCTTTTCGCTGGTTGCGATTTGCGCGACAGCGCATACACCCCTGCAGGCGCAGTCGCCGGCGTGCCAGCAGATTCGCGCTGCCTGTAGGAATGCAGGCTTCGTCGTAGGAGGGCCGATCGGCGAACGCATGGTACTCGACTGCTTCAATCCCATCGCGCTCGGCGAAATGCCGAAGAGACCGGCCACTAAGCCGCTGCCGCAAATCGATCCGCAGGTCCTCAGCGCGTGCAAAGACCAATTAAGCGGGAAATCCGGAGGCACAAACGCGCAGCCGCAGCCACCCGTTGCAAATGCCTACACCCTCGTGGCCTCAGACGATGGAAAGACCGTGCATGACATGCGGCTCAGCGTGACATGGCTGGCGGATGCGAACCTTCCGGCGACCGAGACCTTTGGCGTTGCCAACATCAACAAGTCGGGATCGATGGATTATGCATCAGCACTTCGCTGGGTCGCGGCTATGAATGCGGCCAGCTACCTTGGACACAACAACTGGCAACTGCCCACGGCGCCGCCGACCGACAAGACCTGCCAAATGACGGGACGCAACGGCGAGCCGTTTGGCTACAACTGTTCGGCGAGTGCGCTCGGGTCGCTCTACTACGTTTCGCTTGGACTGCATGAGCCGGATTCGGCGGTTCCGAGCTATACAGGGCCGGCAGGGCCATTCCAGGATTTTCAGGCTTATCTCTATTGGTCCAAGTCTCCAGCGATTGATCCAAAACAGGGTTTCGTGAGTTTTTCCTTTGCCTCAGGATTTCAGGGCGCGAATGTATTCAGGAATTATCTATACGTGCTGCCCATGTTCAAGGGGAAGAAGGACGGCATGAGCCAGACGTCGGATGCCCAATGGATGTCGGATGATACCGGATCTCTGTTGTACGATCCCTCCGGCAACATCACCTGGCTCGCCGATGCGAATCTGGCAGCGACGAAAACATTTGGCATTGTGGGCATCAATCCTGACGGTTCGATGGATCATGACACGGCGTTGAAGTGGGTTGCGGCGATGAATGCTAGCGATGGTGGCAAGGGCTACCTGGGCCGCACGGATTGGGACTTGCCAGACACCGGACCACCTGACTCCACATGCAGCATGAAGGGCATAACAGGCTTCGCATGCACCGGCAGCGCAATGGGGTCGCTTTTTTATAAGCAACTCTCGTTGAAACCCGGCGAGTCGGTAATTCCTTCGTCGCAATCAAAGGCCGGCCCGTTTGTGAACGTACAGCCTTATCTTTATTGGGCCTGCTCGGGAGATTCGGCATCTTCGCCTTGCAAACCAGAGGGGCCAGCCGATGGATTCGAGTGGAATTTCTCGCTCGGCAACGGCTTCCAGGGAACCAACCTGGTCGGGAATAACCTCTTCGTGATGGTGTATTTCCCTGATAGTTCCCGATAACTCGCGAAAGCTAAACCCTGAAGCAGGCACCCGCGCAACCTGCGCCCAAAAACTACTCCTTGCAGCGGACCACGATCTTGGTGCCGGGGGCAACCATGGTGCCGGGATCGGGCGCCTGCTGCCGTGCCGTGCCGTTGCCCACAATCTGCACTTCAAGGCCTGCCGCGGCGGCCTGCTCAATCACCTTGCGCACCGGCAGCCCCAGCAGCGATGGAACGCGCAGGCGCGTGCCGTCGGAAACAGTTACGGTCTGCGTTGCGTTCTGTGCCGAGTTCGTTTGCGGAGTTGCCTCATGCGATTGCATGGCATTTACTTGAGTCGTGCTTATGGCCTGTGACGGCTGCTTCGCATTTGCAGCAGAGTCGGCAGGTTGCTGGGCCGCGGCAACACTCTTTTGCGGAGGAGTGCGCAACGGGTCGTCACTCGGCAAATCGTTCACCGCATCGTAGAGTGCCCTCACTGCGCTCTCATCCTGCGCTGAATCGTCCTCCGTGATGGGCGCCGACGGCTTGGTCGCCGCTGCCGGCCGCAGATCAATGTCATGCGGTACGCCCAGGTACTCAAGCACCTGCTGCGCCACATCCGCGAACACCGGCGCTGAAACATCGGCCCCGTAGTAGGCGCCCTTGGGCGAGTCCATCACGATCGCCACCGCGATCACCGGGTTGTTCACCGGCGCAAAGCCCGCGAACGACGCAATGTGCATCGTCTTCGAATAGGTGTGCGTCGCCGGATCGATCTTCTGCGCCGTGCCAGTCTTGCCGCCGGAAGAGTATCCGTTCAGTTGTGCCGATTTGCCGGTGCCGAAAAGCACCACGCCTTCCATCATCTTTCGCATCTGCGCCGCGGTTAGAGTGGCAATCACACGATGCGCACCTGTCGGAAGAGGATTCGGCAGGTCGCCACCGTGTTTGAACGGCACTGCCTGCGCCGGCTTGTTGCTGTCGCTGTCGGCATCCGTCAAAAGCACGTGCGGAGGCAGGTACTCGCCGCCGTTGGCAATGGTTGAAACCATCGTTACCAGCTGCAACGGCGTCACGGCCACTTCCTGTCCAATCGCGATCGAGCCAATCGACGACCCGCCCCAGCGCTTCACCGGCTGCAAGAGTCCGCGCGTCTCGCCGGGCAGTTCAATGCCCGATCGTGAACCGAACCCAAACGCCCGTATGTACTGGTAGAAGTGATCGGGGCCAACCTTCAGCGCCAGCTTTACCGCGGCCACATCGCTCGACTCTTCCAGCGCCCTGTGGACGGGAACCACGCCCATGTGCTCGCCCTGGTTGTCGTGAATCACACGGCCCGCCAGCGTGATCTTGCCCCCCTGGCAATCGATCATGTCGTCAGGCTCGGCCACGTGCTGGTCCAGCGCGGTCGCATACGTCACCAGCTTGAATGTCGAGCCCGGTTCGTACACGTCGCTCACCGCATGGTCGCGTAACAGCTCTGGCGACGTGTGGCGATAGTTGTTGGGGTTGAACGCAGGCCGAATCGCAAGCGCAAGAATCTGCCCGGTGTGCACGTCCTGGATCACAACCGTTCCGTTAAGCGCCTGCGTCTTCTCCATCGCGCGGTCGAGAGCCTTTTCAGCCAGGAACTGGATATTCTCGTCGATCGTCAGCACCAGGTTGCGGCCCGGTGCAGGATCGTGCTCGCTTGACCCCATCACCTTGCGCCGCGCATCCATTGCGGCGTACATCTCGCCCGGCTCACCGTGCAGCTCGTAGTCAAACTTCTCCTCAAGTCCGCCCAGTCCATTGTCATCCGAGCCCACAAAGCCCAACACCTGCGCCGCAATCAGGTTATCCGGATAAAAGCGCTGAAATTCCTTCTGAAAGTAAATCCCCTTCATGTTCAAGTTGCGTACCGCTGTCGCCACATCCGGCGTCACGCGCCGTGCAATCCATGCGAAGTTGTGGCCTGCGTTGAGCCGCTCGGCAATCTCACTCTCGCTGTTGCGCCCATCGTCAGCATCGGTGTGGACCAGCCCGGCAAGCGTTTGCGCAGCGGCCGCTTTGTTCTCGATCTCCGATGGATCGGCATAAATCGAATCCACCTGCACGGTCATCGCCAGCTCGCGCAGGTTGCGGTCGTAAAGCACGCCCCGCCGCGGAGCCACTTCAAAGGTGCGCTGCTGCTCCTTCTCCGCACGCTCCAGGTATTCCTTGTGGTCCACAATCTGCAGAAGGAACAACCGCCCAGCGATCACGCACGCCCACACCAGAAAAAAAAGACAGATAATCCAGAAGCGCTTCCGGCTCAGTGGAACGACGCGGGGAGGATCGGTGCGGTTGCGAGTGGCTCGGACGGCTGCAGGCATTCAGGTTCCCGGTTCCAGCTTTCAGCCTTTGAAGAGAAAAAACGGCCGCCCGGTGTTCCTGAGCAATCTTGTTGTACGGGCGGCCGCAAAGGATCTATCGTTCACACGTCAATGCACAAAGCTGAAAACTGAACGCCGCTTGTCACTGCGCCGGTGGCGCCGACGGAGGCGTCATCTGCGCCAACACAGGCGTCGATGCGTCGGCGTTTCCGCTGGCGTGAACCACTTGTCCCGGCTGCGGCGCGGCCAGTCCGAGCTGGCGGGCCATCATGTCGATGCGTCCGGGCTGAGTAAGCTCGGCCTGCGACAAACGCAATTGCCGGTTCTCTTCGCGCAGCTGGTTCAGCGTTTGCTTCTCTGACTCCACGCGGTAACTGTTCTCGATGGCGTAGAAGTGCTGCAGGCCGTAGATCATCACCAGCGAAAACAGCACGGCAATTGCCCCAGAAAAAATCCGCATCTCGCGAACACGCGCCAGGTCAGGCGCCTTCACAAGCCGCGAGTTGTCGATGTGGCGTGCGAAATGGAACTCGGGCGTGCGCATGCGGCGTCGCAACTGGGCCTGCTTTGCCAGCAGCTCGGCGTTGTGTTCCGTCACCCGCGCGCTCCAGCCGCGGCCGGCCTCAAAATATGTTGTTGTGCATGCCGCCATTGGTTCTCCTTCTACTGCTGATTCCCAAACTTGGTCCGCTCACGTCCCCGCGGTCTTTCTGATCTCTGATCTCTGACCCCTGATCCCTGTCGTTCCGCCGCCCTCAGCTTCGCGCTTCTTGACCGCGGGTTCCTGTCTGTCTCTGCTTCGCCGGCAGTAACCGGCTTCTTGGTCAAGATCTCCCAGATTCCTTTTTGTGCTCCGTCCCGCAGGCTGTCTTTCGCGATGCGGTCTTCAAGAGAATGAAAGCTGATAACGACGAGTCGTGCGGAGGGCTTAAGCAACTTCGGTGCGGCCTCAAGCAGATCCTTTATTTCGTCCAGCTCGCGATTAACGTAGATACGGAGAGCTTGAAAAGTTCTGGTTGCCGGGTGAATATGACCCTGTTTCATTGGCGGGGCGACTGATGCTACGATCCGGGCTAACTGCCCCGTGGTTGTAACTAGTCGCCCCCTCACAATGGCTCTGGCGATTGTCCGCGACCTCCTTTCCTCACCGTTCTCGTAAATGAGATTTGCCAGCTCTTGCTCGCGCATCTCATTCACCACTTGTGCGGCTGTCGGCCCTGATCGCGTATCCATACGCATGTCCAAAGGGCCGTCCGCCTGAAAACTGAATCCCCTGTGCGCCTCGTCGAACTGCAGGCTGCTTACCCCAAAGTCGGCCAGCAAACCATCCACGCTTGCCGGCTTGATGTGTTCCGCAATCGAACTGAATGCCTCGGCAATCAACTCGATCTGTGGCGCCTGGCTGCCCATCTCTTCTCTGACCCTGTCCAACCGGGCCTTCGCCAGCGCCTGCGCCTCAGTGTCCCTGTCGAATCCGATCAGGGTTCCTGTCGGGCCCAGCCGCCGCGCGATGCCTTCCGCGTGGCCTCCAAGGCCCAGGGTGCAGTCCACGTACGTCCCGTCGGGCCGCACACGGAGAAAATCAATCGCTTCTTCAAAAAGAACTGACACATGGCGTTCATTCGGCTTCGTCATGTGCTCCCCCCTGGGGGGCTTATGCATCCCGGCCGCGCCCGCTCAAAATCGCTGCCAATTGTCGGCGGTCTTCCACGGTCATTTCATTGCTGGCCAAACTTGCCTCAAACATCGCCTTGTTGTGCACTTCAAGGCACGTTGCCTTGCCAAAAACCACCACATCTGCGTCCAACCCGGCCTTTTCCCGCAAAACCTGGGGCAATAGCACCCGGCCCTGGTTGTCCATCTCCACCTGGTGGCCGTAATAGCTGGTCAGGTTCAGGTACTTCGCCACCGCATCGTCGAGCGTGCTGAATTCCGCAAGCTGCCCTTCCCGCTTCTCCCACTCCCGCAGTGGCCAGATCTCGGCGCTCTTGCCATCCTGGCTGGTGATGTAGAACTGGGTGTCGTTCTGAGCTTCCAGCAGCTGCTTGAACCCAGCCGGGATCTTCAGACGTCCCTTCTCATCGACCTTTGCTGGATGATTGCCCCTGAACATCTCACTGCCTCAAAACCTCCGCGCCTGGTTTTTCAGTTCCTCTTGCGGGCCGGTTTGCTTTCTTTCGCTGCCTTTTCCGGTTAGCCAGGCTGGTTCCCCAGCGTTTTTGGCTTCGGAATTCCGTTTACTGGGAGCAAAACCGAGTACACTTGCTTTGGAAATCAGTAGACCGGCTCCCGGATGGCCTACTTTTGACCACTTTGGACCACTCCGTGAATATAACCCTGTTCCATCCCCCAGCCAAGTGGAAAATGGGCAAAATCAGCCGTTTGCCGTGCGCACGTGTGGAAAATTCAAGTAATAGATGAAGTATCTAAAACCACCACTACATCTTGTGTTGATGGCTTCGGTTCCATGGCTGGACATCCGAACCGACTCGTGGTAGGAGAAGAAAAAGCGAAGATTCGAGCAAAGCCCCGTCCATGCCCTTGCGAGCCAACCCGGGCCCACTCACTCCACTTGAACTGATTTGATTAAGCCCGCTTGCCCTTGGCCCGGTGTCTACCGCGGTCGATCACGAGCTGCAACAGATATATGAACACCAGCACGTTGGCTGTCAGCAGGCAGAACCGGATCGCCGTCTGGTGGCGGTAGATCTCGTAAATCTCCCAGGGAAGAAACGATGCGGTAATGACCAGAGTCAGCACTTCGCCCCAGGTCTTCTCCAGGTAGAGCCCGATCCCCTCGGCCGCGCTCAGCCCTGCATAGCAGAAGGCCACAAGCCCGATCCGCCGCAGCATGGGGTCGTTCAACAGCGAGGCCTTGTCCAGCAGAAAGACGATCAGCCGCGACTCGGGATTGAACCGCAGGTGATCCACCAGCCCTTCCAGTGTGTCGCCCACGTCCTTGTGCAGCAGATGCCGCGCGCCCACTCCAATCAGCAGAATCAGCGTCGCCTGGATCAGCTTGTACGCCGCAATCATCACAAGCCACTTGTTATGCGGGCGATGTCTCTTGAAGTGTTTTGAGAGGGAGCGAATCATGAGCCTTCGGGGAGTGGGATGAACCCGGTACTTGTTCCTGAGTCTGGTTTCTCCTCCTAGGTTAAATGATGCGGCTGGGCCGTGCGAATCCCCTGTCCGCGCGCCGGCTGCCCCATCCGTGGTACCGGCGTGCCATGAGCACGCATCGTTCGCATCCATAAATGGCAGCCGTTTTGTTGGCGGGGTCAAAGCACGGGCGCAAATCCGCAAATCCGATTCGAGATCGGCCGCGTTCAGTTGATGTAGTCGATCTTCACCGGAGGTTTTCAAACACCATGATCCCCACTCGCAAAACTGTCCTGGCCACCCTTGTGGCTCTCGCCTTCACGCTTTCCGTCGCATCCATCCACGCTGAAAAGGATCCTGACGTTGGTGGCGCCGCGATGTATCCCGCCAAGAACATCGTGCAGAATGCCGTTAACTCCCAGGATCACACCACGCTCGTGGCCGCTGTCAAAGCTGCTGGGCTTGTTGACACGCTCGAAGGCCCTGGCCCCTTCACCGTCTTCGCGCCCGTCAATGCGGCCTTTGACAAGCTGCCCGCCGGTACGGTGGACACGCTGCTGAAGCCTGAGAACAAGGAGCAGCTGGTCAAGGTGCTCACCTATCACGTGGTTGCCGGCCGCGTCAGCTCAAAGGAATTGATCGCCATGATCAAGAAGGGCCACGGCAAAGCCGAGCTCAAGACCGTGGAAGGCGGCACGCTTACCGCCAGCCTTAACGACGGCAAGGTCATCCTCACCGATGAAAAGGGCGGCATGTCCACCGTCACCATCGCCGATGTCTACCAGTCAAACGGCGTCATCCATGTGGTTGACTCCGTTCTGTTGCCCAACTGATCCACTTCAGTTATCCATGCGCACCGTGCCCCATTCACCCCGGCGTCCTTTGCCGGGATGAGTGGGACACCAATGCACCCAACCCAAAAGCTCTTCTAATCCCTGTTCCCTAATCCCTGTTCCCTAATCCCTGTTCCCTAATCCCTGTTCCCTAATCCCTGTTCCCTAATCCCTGTTCCCTAATCCCTGTTCCCTAATC
>Ga0302140_10011975_pt1 | contig 10655 bp, 12 predicted proteins | sample I_Bog_E1_1_FD_202095 | JGI IMG/M metagenome (GOLD analysis project Ga0302140, IMG submission 202095) | Peat permafrost microbial communities from Stordalen Mire near Abisko, Sweden - I_Bog_E1_1 | ecosystem: Environmental > Terrestrial > Soil > Wetlands > Peat | place: Sweden: Abisko, Stordalen...
GGAGTCACCAAAGGAGTTCATGCTGAATCTCTCCCCTAATGCTTCGCGTTCCTCGGGTCACCCTTCCGCCATTCACCCGTGATGTTTTTGATGCGAAGTCGATTGTCTTCTCTTTGAAAATCCGATCTTGCTAGGGGTTTTACTGTCTCCCAAAGCGTCTTCCAATGGTCATTCCAGATAGTGATGATCTTTTCCTTCAAATCGTCCTGCAACTGTAACTCTCTGTCACATATGACTTCTCCGTTGTATTGCCTTGCGACGTTGAATTTGATACGTGTGATTTCGCCCACAGATATCGAGTCAGCCGCAGTCTTGCGGTGGTCAAGACCGCTCCGACCGAGTGCATTCTTGTAATCCAGATGAAACGCTTCTGATGTTTAGAACATATGGCCCCTGGCTGGTCAAGATCTGCCTGATATTCGTGTATCACTGCTAGAAGAGCATCGATCGTCTCATTACGGGCAATCATAATAGTCCCTGATATATTTAGTCAACGACATGTATGGAATACAGGAAGGTAAGTACTCATTAAACCCTTTTGTAAGGGCCAGTCGCGATGGAATTCTGGAAGGTTGTATATACGATTCTCGTCAAATAGACAATGCACGCCCTTTTCAAAATAGTCGGGCTTCGATGCTGGACGAAACACGTATGCTAGCATGATTATTGGGAGCCAGTCAGCAGCGCTTCTTCCACCGAACCAACCGCTGTTTTTAGCAATATCAAATCCGAACTGTCGATCAATCCAATTTCCAGCCCAGGGCCGAATCAGATGGTGGCAGAAATATTGGTTGCAAAGAAAGGCAAGGTCGATGAGAACTTGTCTTGGTGGGCTGTCGTACATGATATCCTCGAATCTTAAATGCACAACGCAAAGTAGCACGAGTAGAGCTTCTGCATTATCTTCCGTAAAGTCAAGGTCTTGAACTGGTCCTGCGGTTGCTTGGCTCGACCAAGGAGGAAATAGGAAGACCTTCCATACATCAGATGCGAGTATCATGGCGTGAGAGCACACATGAGCATATGCAGGAGCACCCTTATAAGTGATTCTGAGGCGGACGTCTGATCGTGGGAATGTGAATTCGGGTGGGGAAGAGATCTCTTGGATAGTAAGGGGTTCCATTTCGAATTGTTAGATAATCTAACTGTTGAATTCTCATGGAGATGGTCCTGGGAGGATAGTAACTTCTTGCAGTCGTAGTGGATAGATGGATCGTTTCTAGTAATCCGTTTGCTGTGACACTAGAAAAGAAATCCCAAAGCTGGGATACGTTATATTTATTCTCCAGGAATGAAGCATCAAATGAAAACAGAATCAAGTCCTTTGTTGAGCATCGTTGTCGTATGATGCAGAGTGCAAAGGCATGCAGTCCGTTTGCGTAAAATACGAATAGCATATATCTTTATCAGTTATGATTCAATCTAAGAGTATGTGGAAAGTTATTATCTTTTGCCTAGTTCTTTGTCGACGTCGTTGTGGAGCGTGATGCCAAAAGCACAAGGATGGCTCAGGCTTTGCTCAGGCTCTGCTCAGGCTTGCTCAAGCTTGCTCAGGCTCTGCTCCGGCATGCTCACCCTCGGCTCAGGTATGCTTACCCTCAGCTCAGGTTAAAGCAGCAGTTGCTTACGTCCACAGACTAAAACGGACCTAGTGAAATGGAAAATTAATCCCGAGTCTACGGATATGCAGCTTTCACGTAGACCTCTCTTCATGAAACACTGCAATCGAGTGCCATTACCCACCTGTATATAGCAGGTGTGACGACCAATACCCGCGTTGCAGCAACTTCCGTCCATAGCAGACGTCTGGGCTACGAAGTCACTGTGATCAGCGATCTTGTCTTCTCATTGAAGCCAGGAATTGGTCAGAAGGCATTGGAAATTCTGGCCTCGGCGCCGTACAACGTGGAACTATGCATATTAGAAAAGTTCTAGATTGGAAATGGAAGACAGAAAGAATTGTCGAGGCTTATCGCGAGACATTCGTTGAGCTTGCATTCTAGGAAAAGTATGCAAAGGAGACCTTGTTTATGTCGGGTGAAGAGTTGGGAATGGCGGACAGTACTATCTATCCGATCTTGGCGTATATGATCCATCGTGGCTTGGTACTGAAGAAGTTCGGCTTGTCTGCACTTCAAGAATATGTTGACAGATGCGAAGATGCAAGAGCAGTCAGGGAGGCAAGACCCGAAGGATGGGAAGAATCGGGGAAGAGCTTGTTTCGCGAAATGTGAGAAGCTGGTGGAAACTACGGTGGACTAGACAGATGTTGGGAAAGTCAAAGAACACATTTCAACGTCATGAGTCATCATTTCAATACTTGTTTGAGCTCTCAAAGTGTCAAGCTATATTGTGTAGGTTCTAAACACGGTTTCTTTCGTCAGCCATTCAGTCTACCTTAGGTTCACTTCGAACTTCGTCTCACTCAGCACATTCATCCAGCTACTCTACCTCAACTTGAAAACCAGCAACGAGGTTTATCTCTCCCATTCCACCTTCGGTATCCTCGGCCCCAACCGTCTTCATCTTCTCCGCGAATTCCACAAACAATTCATCCAGCGTCGGCTCAGTGGAGTGGACTGTTTCTTCCTTAGTTGTCACAAATCCCAGCACAACATCGAAGATTTCACCAATCTCATTATCGATCGATGGCAATTGTTGCTGTTGCTTCTGTGAACGCCATATAGAGAATGCGTCAGGCCTCACCAAGACCAGATCTCGATTCTCCCAAATGGATCGCACATGACTTTCATCTTCCAGAACAACTACTTCCAGCGGAATATTCTTCTTTGCGGAGACTGACGAGAAGAGCGTTTTCGTGTGTTCGGAAGTGGGATGTTGAAATGGTTCGAAGCAGACAAGGGTGAGTCCGCGAGAGATCAGGTCAATTGTGCTCGTCTCCCCAGTGCGGCCTTTGAGCCAAACGTGCGGGACGCGAAGCCCAGGAGCAGTGCTTGGCTGATACTTCTCCGCGTGCCACGTACGCGACTGACTGCCATCGATATCTCGTACAATAGCAGGACTGTGAACAAGTCTTCGATCGAACTCCACGCCATCTGCAGCTCTTTCCGCTGTAACCTTTGGGACCAACTCTCCTAACTTGGCCCTCTCTGCGTTGGATGGATCTAGAACTTGTGGCCCCGCAGTCAAGTACCGGATCGTGAAGTCTGTGAAGCTGCTTGCAAGCTGGGTTGCATGAATGAGATTCTGCAGTACGATATACTGTCTTTCCAGAGCGTAGGTATTCAGCAGTCCCGGTCCGCCATAGCCCTGAATCAAGGCACTCAGTTTCCAAGCCAGATCAAATTGTTCAACAGCTCCAGAGTTGAATCCAAGAGCACCGTGTGGTGGCTGGCGATGAGCAGAGTCTCCTGCTAGTATCACTCGACCTTTGTCGGAGATGAAGGACTCCGCTATTGCGAAGTTTGGTCGCCAGGCGCTGTATACAAGGACTTCATCTATCTTGATCTTGAAAGGCTTCCCAAAAGCTCCACCCAGGACACGATAAACCACCTCCTGGGGATCGTACTTGGTGACGTCTTCTTGCAGCACGTGTGGTCCAAATGTATGAGCTGTGAATGTCCCCAGCTCATCCTGATCCAAGACCAGGCCGGTGCCATGCGTATGAATGTGCCAGAAACGGCCAAACTTGTTTTTCTCAAGTTCCAAGAGTTCTCTGCTACGGAAGTGAACCAGGTAGGCTCCGATATTGATAGGACCACCCTTCAGCTTGATTCCACTCTTTCGCCGAACTCTTGAGCCTGCTCCGTCACACCCAATAAGATACTCCGACGTGAATTCATGCTCGTTGCCATCGTGATCAGTACAGACCGTAACAACTCCATCCTCGGTCTCTGTATGCGAGAGATATTTCATCCCGTAATGGGAAGTGACTTTCTCATTTTGCAGGATTTCCTTCTTGAGGAATGCTTCGAAAATGTCCAAGACACATCTTTGGTGATGCTCAGAGGTCCTTGTGCCGTCATTGTGGTGCTGATCTAATTCCCTCTCCTTTTCAAGAGACGGATGTGCATCCTACAGGAATGTGAGGGAGAAGGATACCTCTTCGTGGCGGGAAACATACCAGACGTGCAAATTCTGGAGAAGGATCTCCTAGCCCGGTGCAGTGCAAGACCATCCACGGAGCATCCGCTTTAAGGACTCGGTAGGTATTGCGCAATCTATCTGCGAGGCCCAGGATTCTCAAGATCTCCATCGTGCGGCCATTGATCTGCTCCATTTTTGGCCATCGTGTGGTGGTGAGAGAGGCCTCGACAAGAGTACTAGATTGATTGAAGTGCGCGAGGGATAAAGCTAGAAGTGAGCCCACAGGCCCGCCTCCAACAATTAGGATTGGTGTACGAGGATGCTCGATTCGCGGCGCCATTTCTCGGGTCGATAACCCTTACAGTCTGAGAGTTGTTGAATGGAATAGGTTCAGATAACTTGAGATTTACACATTAGAAATAAAAAAGGGCAATTGACGATTAAGTTAAGACCAGTGCCTATAGCTTTTGGCTTGTGGCATAGTGCAAAGAATCGGTGAAGCGCCCATGTACGTACAGTAAGCTTACCTCCGCCTGCAGGGAAACAATTCATCGGTCCATTGGCGGGCTGCTTCAGCCACATTGTTATAACCACTCAACTGCGTCCAATAGCGTCCTCCAACAAAGCTTAGTCAAGGATTTATAATGAGAAATCGAGGCACTTACCACATGCTAATGTCAGCCCGATCCAGGCGTCACACCTGAAAGCCTCGCTTCTTCTCCTAAAGTTCTTGAAATGCTCCTGCTTCCAAAAGCTATCCATGCTTAGACCTTCTAGTGAAAAGTGCTCTAGTGAACTCTGAGGAGTATATGGGTGAAGACAAATGAAATACTGACTTACTCCTGCTTGCAATGCTTGGTGGCTGGGCGCAATATTCTTTTCAGTGCCCGAGGGTGCCTGAGTGGTTCTCCCTTGTGATTGGATACTCTGATGCGACCGTTGCAACCCCGAATCAGATTGCGAGATTTCCACATGAATTCTTGAGACGAAAAATCTTATGTCATCTGTTCGAATTTGTGATTGTCCTTGCATTCTGGGTTCAAACGTCTAAAAGTCTTGTCTATGAATTATTCCATCCTGCACTTGCTGCGCCTCTGAGACATATTCGAATACTATTCCGACAAAGCGGACAACTTTGCTACATGCCCCTATACAGAGCAATGTTTTCTGTTCTACCTGATCACGTTCAGAATGTATGATGATCGCGAAGACTAGATCGCGATGAAATGCACTAGAGACAGAAAGGAACATCTAACACGTCTGAGCATAATAACATCTGGCCAGACTGCCGTACTCAGATAAGAATTTGGCGATGAGGTTGTTACTGTATCATAGCTTTATAGATCTTCAAACTTGAGCTGCTCGAATTAAAGCCATATTTTCAACCTTTGCAGTGATTCTACCCCTGGACGAGGTTAAAGATGTAATCTCCTCAGGTCGGCCTAACTACGAATGTTTGGAAAGGAAAAATCCGAAAATACGCAGAGGATTGAAGGTTCTACAACACTTGAATTATCAGTTGCAAGAATATGCAGGTCGCTTTCGCTATTAAAAACGCAATTATAGGATGTCTAAGGAAAGCAAGTGATTGGAGGGTAAGTCTCGCTCGTACTCACCGTCAAAACCAGTTCACGTATCATGTAGAACGTGTTTTGAAACACCCAGCGACTTCGTGCCCTGACTAAAGGCGAAGTGGGCTTGAAAGAGATCTTTGACGGATTAGCTTTCTAAATGAAGACCAGGAGGCTGGTCTCATAAAATTGCAAACCATCCATAGCCACTTCCAGCTGTCTGACTGTCCCGTCGATCTCGAGTAAATCCAGGCTCCCAGCGGTACAATGTTGGGGGACTAACATAAGTTCTTGGAATGATCCGTGTTTCACCCTTGATATTGACAGGAGCGAAGTTGCCCATATCAATGCTGTCGTCTTTAACCCTGTTTGCATATTGGACCTTTGTCATTTGACTTGCTTTCACAGTTCGATCTTTCTTGAAGTTAATACACGAATGAGGTCCTTTCATCCAAGGATACAATTGAATCTAACCGCAATAGGATGGCAGTCATCGGCCAATGATTGGCAGTTCTCCCGCTGGCTGGGGTGAGTAGCGGCCGCCGATGATTGTGGCTGAATACTTGCCAGCCGACTGGACATGATTTTCAATGGCCTGACTAGAGGATATGTCAGCACACTGTCACGTGTGGTCATCTTCTTGAACGGTAGGGTAAGTCTCACTTTTTGTCTTCGTGTGTTTGCGGCATGGGAATCCAAAATACTCTTGCAACGAAATACACAGTGTTTGTTTCCTGTTCTGTTTGATCTTCATGGAGCCTCCACTTCAAATTGTGAAAGGTGACAACGGCGTCTTGCGGGATATCTACGATCGGCCGATGGTGGTCGTGTTTAACTCAACGAAAAGCTATCCCAGCGACAGAAAGAGTAGCGGCCGAAGCCCTAAAGCAATTCCAAGCCTCAAAAAGTCACCGTTTGCATTCGTGCATGTAGATGGCTCAACGAAGGAGGATCGAACGGCACGAGCGTTGATCCGGACCCATGTTATGCAAGATCATTTCAGGCGCAAGCGGGAGAAGGAAAAAGCCACTCAAGAACGCCGTGCCTCCCATCGTAGCACGGAGAATACGAAAGGATCCATTGAAGCTAGCGTAACCATGGCTGATAACCTTTCTGGGACTTGCTCGCTTCCGCCTCAGCCAACTGGAAACCTGGATCCTTTTTCTCAGTATCCTATCGAAATGACGCCTCGTACACACCAATTGATTAATCATTGTAAGTATCCTGATTCTCTGATTTCTCCAGATGGCTCACTTGATTTGGCAGATGTCACCATCATTTCGGGGTTGGCAAAGCCGGGGTCGTTCAACTATATGTCAAGTCTTGCAGCATCCATGAAGGATGAAGCTTTGTTTCACGTGCTGCTACTAACGTCGGCTCTTCACCTGCGGTACTTGACTGGGAACGGTAACTGGGACGAGATCGGAAAAGACCCATCCACTGAAGTCATCTCCCACAAGCTCACAGCCATCCGCAAGGTTAACGAAAAGTTGCGAGACCCTCCTGCGGCAATTTCTGATGAAATAATACATGCCGTTACCTTCATGGCAATGACTGAGGTAAATTCATCTCTATCTATGCCGATAAGTTCCCACTAATAGCATTATTCAAACAGAGTGTAGATTTCTTGGGAGGAAACAAAGCAGCCGCGGATGCTCATTTGGACGGCTTGTGCCGAATGGTAAAGGTTCGCGGTGGACTAGAGACCCTCGATCACGATATAGTACAGAAGATCTGCCTGTGAGCATTCTCCTGCCATCAAAATCTGACAGGAACGTTGCTTACATTCACGATAGCGCCGATTATCTGTGTTCTGTGGAGCCGGACCTGCGACCACGCTTCAAGCTGCCCTCTTCCACCGAAGAGTCACATCAGAAAGAACATCTCCTACGAAGAGCTCAACTGCCATGGCCGCACATGCAACGAATTGAAGAGCCATCGGTGGCAGATGTTCCAATTGGATTTGAAAGTCTGCAAACAGTGGTCCCTCTAGATGACGAATTTATTGAGATAGTCTGCAGTATCGAAAACTTCTGTATAGTGTTCCGCGAGGTTCATTCCTCTGGGAAGATACAGTCATTGCGAGCCACAGATTTCGACGTCACATCGTTGCGATACCGCCTTCTGTGCATGGAGTCTGCTCGGCGATCAACTACACATATGGAGTTGGTGGGCGATGCATGTCGTATTGGCGCGTTAGTCTTCTTGAAGACTGTCTTCGATCAATTTGGCTGGTGGGGTACGTCCCACATCGTGCGTGGACGACAACACGCCACTGTTCTAGAGAAGCTCAAGGTCTATCTTAAGAGACTCGATGCTAGTGAGGATGCTCAAAAGACTGAGTGCCTGGAGTTGTCGCTGTGGTTGACGTACATGGCAGGCTTGCTACCACTCCAATACATCAACAAAATCTGGTTTGGCGCTCGACTCGAGGCAATTACCACCAAACTAGGTCTCGAGAGTTGGGAAGAAGTAGAAGCTGTGCTTAGAAAGTTTCTCTGGATTCAATGGATACACGGACCAGTGTGCAAGGAATTCTGGGAAGATGTACACAGAGAAGGAGGGCATACGACGCCAGAAGTATCGCCATGATAGATATGAAAGTCCTAAGACAACTCTTCTCTTTTATTTACATTGTCAGCTAGGCCACCATAGATGTAGCAATAAATACCAGAATCCCCAATCCATCAATGCCAGCAAACCAGTCATCCCAAACATCCTCGCGATCATTCCTGAACCCCCCGGCGTGCATCAATATCAACATTCCATTTGATAGTTTCATTTTACTGTCATGTTGCGTCAGGCTGTATTCAGATTCTTTCTTCCAGACTGCGGCGTCCGATGCAGTCCAGATAGTAGTAGTAGCAGGTAGTGGAGCATCAAGGAATCCAGGTAGAGGGCGGCAAGCCTTTGCTGTTTCAAGATGCATGCACATGCCTATCACACGGTAGAGAGAGAGTGTTCTGATCGCTCTCAAGCATCAGCTTTGTTCTATATCATAGCAACTTTAGAGTTTCGAAATGATGCGTCTCACCTTCGTCTCGACTCGGCAAATAGCCAATTCTTCCAAGATAGGTTCTTTCCAGTTGACTCTTCTTCTAGTACAAGACCTCCAACTGCGTCAGTCATCTGGCTGCATATGAGCTAGAGATACGTTCTGGTTAACTCTTGCTTTGTGCTCAAGGAATAAAAGAACTGAGACACGTATGTTCATGGACACCAGCAGCAGAGCATCAAAGTCAGTGTAGTCCTTCTCCCCTTCCACAAGACGCATGATCACGTAGATCAGAAGAGACTGAAGTGCAGCCAATAATTCCCATATGCTGTATTTGGTCCGCTAGAAGCAAGTTAGCAAGTCAGCATTTTCCAGGTATTCGCTATTGGTCAACAATAATAAGAGGCACATACTTCCGTAGAAAGCCTCTCATGCTCCGCTTTAATGACCTTCCACACCATCTCACTGTTTTGAGGTGTTCGGTATTTGAATGTATGGGCAATTTCCATACACTTAGCCAACGGATGTAAGAGCTGTGTGTCTTTCTGATCGCCTGGAACGCATTGAGGGTGTATGAAAGGAGGCAATGTCTCTTTCCGAAGCATCATTGTAGGGTAGGACGAGAGAAGGCGGGCTAGAGTTGCTGCAGAATTCCTCTGAACGGGACTAGAGTACGACCGGTATTGAAAAGCTAGCAAGTCGTTTGCGGTTGATATTGGTCGAGAGGGGAGAGGTAAGTCAATGCCGGAATTTTCGGTGAGATGGAAGGAGGAAAATGGAGCTCCGTAAATTCCTAATCTGCGGGCTATAACTTCAAGATCAGGAAAACTTTCAGGGAAGGGTCCTGATGAAAATTCCGAAACAGAACCAGCTGTACCCAGAGGTGAGGGCATGCCGAAGAAATCTGCACCGTTCGAGAAAGGATATATATTATCATTTGAGGTGTTTAATTGAGCGTTACCGGCAGATTTTATTCTTGAGTGCTCCTCTTCTTCACGATGTCGTGCGGGTAACGTACTCGGATATGGCACGGAAGCCGTTCCAGGTTTCCGGGCCGATCGACTGGATAAATCTGACCCCGTGCTAGGCAAGTAGCCTTTCCGCGGAGGCCACTCGCACGAAAAACCATTCGATTTGCACCTAGCACACTTTCCAGCCGTGAAATCGCAGCGGGCTTTGGCACGGACACAAGACAGACAGGATCGCTTTGGTGGTTGCTGCTGTCCTTTTGCTATTTTTGAGCGGCAGTAGAAACGATGTCGACTTTTAGTTTTCTCTATCAAACAGCATATCAGAAGGAGGTCAAACAGTGAAGTTTGGACATCGGCATAATGTAAGCGTACCATTTGTAAATATCCTGCCACAGGCCGGGCACTGCAGACTCGGAGGAGTTGTCTCAATAGCGTCCTGCATGTTAATCCTGATTGAGCCTTTGATAGCACTAAAAGATTCGGTTATCTCCGATTAATTAGATAGACCTTATGGCGTGCACGTTGCTGTATATGTGGGCTGACTGAATAGCAGTAAGCAGGTCAACAGACTCCGTGACGTCAGACGGCACAGTGTAGATCATGATTACAAATCAAGACATACTTTGCAGCTATGAGAGTGACTGGCCGAGGAAGCAAAAAGATTTCGCTGGCTTCACGTTTAACATTAAGCTAATGTTAGAAACCCAATCTATCGTACCCTAACATTTGTTTATACTTCCAGGATGGGTAAGCAGTCACGGTACTCACGCTGCTCGGTTGCCTTAGCGAGATACCCCTATTACTTAGACGAGAATCTCGATAATTAGGTTTCATATTTGCCACTTCTTAACTCGATAATCTTAATTCACAATCCCAAGACACTATTGCCAAACTTGGCCTATATTATACATGTGTAAGTAGCCCATATTCCTTCAACCCACTTGCGTTCACCATTCTCCCCTTTGGCTGTAACGGAGCGCTCGAGAGTCAAGTCAGCCTCGTGCCACGATGCGGCAAACTCAGGCGGCATATAGATCGAGCGTCCCTCCTTGTTTCTTCTTGGGTGGATAA
>Ga0302140_10011979_pt1 | contig 10653 bp, 6 predicted proteins | sample I_Bog_E1_1_FD_202095 | JGI IMG/M metagenome (GOLD analysis project Ga0302140, IMG submission 202095) | Peat permafrost microbial communities from Stordalen Mire near Abisko, Sweden - I_Bog_E1_1 | ecosystem: Environmental > Terrestrial > Soil > Wetlands > Peat | place: Sweden: Abisko, Stordalen...
TTCGGCGCCCATAGGCATAAACCGCCAAGAGCACCGACAACAAAAGGACGCCCAGCGCCGCTGGACCTAAATGATAAGGAAGAGTTTCCAGCCGTTCCCAGGCCAGCACGGCAAAGCCCGTGGCCAGTAACACCATGAAAAGCAGAATCCATCGCCAAAGCTGAGATTCTTCGCGCTCGAAATTTTGCGGAGGACGGTTTTGCGGAGCGCGGTTCGTCAACGGGCGGGTCTGCCGATCGGCACCGGGGGTTACCTGGTTCATGCGTTACCTGGTTTTGCGTCCGTGGAACAGAGTCTTAATCGCTTAAGCCATCGTAATTGTACGGAGTTACTGCGACAACCTTTGTTGTTGGAGACCTTGGTACGTAGGGCCAACTGCGCTTTGGGACTTTAGTGACCGCCATCACATGGACTGGTGCGCCCCGTCATGGCTGGTCTTCCCGTGGAGGCTGAGAATAAAGATGAAATATTTCGGGAATTTGGCAGGGGTGAGCAAGGCAAGTTTCCGAGACTGGCTAGCGCGGATGTAGTTGGCCAAAGCCTCACCGTTGAGGCGAAAAGGGGGACGCGCCATGAAAAGTACAGTCGAAGTTCCGCAAGAAGTTAAAGCTACTCCACAAGTAGAGTGGACCGTGCCGCTGAGTTCTCTGGAGCGCATGATGAGCGCTCCGGCGCCGGTTCGTCCGATTTTTTCCGACAGCCTGCTGCATTACGAAGGGCAAAAAGGCAGGCAAACCTGGGCGACTCTGGCATCGGTCTTCTTGCAATGCTCGCTAGTCGGAGTGATGTTGTTGCTGCCGTTGTATTTCACTCAGGAACTTCCCAAATCGCAGTTGCTGACCTTCCTGGTTGCACCACCGCCGCCGCCCCCGCCTCCGCCAGCAGCAGAGCAGGTTGCCCGCATCACAAAGCAGATTCAGACCGACATGATCTCGGGCGGGCAGCTGCGCACGCCGACCCGTATTCCGCAGAAAGTTCAGATGATTAAAGAAGAAGATGCGCCTTTGCCTGTGGCGGGTGGGGGTGGCGTTGTGGGCGGCGTTCCGGGCGGAATTCCGGGCGGTCAGCTTGGGGGAGTGATTGGAGGCATCGTCAGTTCCTCCGCGAACGTGGCGGTTGTTCCCAAGTTTCAGCCGGTCGTGCCGCAACGAGTGCGAATCTCGCAAGGCGTAACCGCGGGAATGCTCATTCACAAAACGCAGCCGAGTTATCCAATTCTTGCGCGGTCGGCACGCATTCAGGGTACCGTCATTCTCAAGGCCATCATCGACAAAGACGGCAACATTCAGGATCTGCAGTTGGTCAGCGGGCATCCGTTGCTGGTGCCTGCGGCGATTGCCGCAGTGAAAGAGTGGCACTACAAGCCGTTCCTGCTAAACGGCATTCCAACCGAGGTTGAGACAACGGTCGACGTGAATTTCATTTTGTCAGGGAGTTAGCACAGGAAGAAAAAATTTTTAGTTGCGAGGTGTCCTATGGCAGTCCTGGAATTTAAACCGGACGCGCCCGTCGTCAGCGAACATGGTTCCGCAGTTTCCATCAAAAATGTTTTGTACGCCACGGATTTTTCGGCGACCTCCGAGTCGGCGTTCCCATACGCGAGCGCAATTTGCCGCCGCTTTGGCAGCACATTGCACGTTGTGCACGTTCTTTCCGACGCGAATATTTACCTCATGACCGGTGGCATTGACTACGTCACGGTGGGCGCAATTTACGACGATGCTTATCTGCTGGCGCAGGAAAAGGTCGAGCAACTTTCCGCACGCCTGGGGAGCATTCCGTACCGCAGCTATATTCGTCATGGCTCAGTCTGCACGAACCTGAAAGAGATTGTCGCGGAAAAGGCAATCGATCTCATCGTGGTTGGAACCCACGGCCGAACGGGGATGGGGAAACTTTTGCTTGGCTCCGTAGCGGAAAACATTTTACGCCATGCTACCTGCCCGGTTTTGACGGTCGGACCGAACGTCCGCGGCCGTGCCCGGCTCCCAGAAATGATTACGCAGGGTAGGGAAGTGGCTCCGGTTGAGCTCGAGTTGCGCAACATTCTTTACGCCACGAACCTGACCGTCGATTCCAAGGTGGTCGCGCCGGTCGCAGTTTCGCTGGCCGAAGAGTTCGGTGCTGCTTTTACCCTCATGCACGTCTTCGAACATTATCCCGACCTCAGTGCCAAGCCCGGACCTATCGAAGCAGCAGTCGAGCAACTGCATTCCCTGGTTCCGAAAGATGCCGGTGTGGCTTATCCACCAGAAGTTGTGATGGAGTTTGGTTCGGCGCCGAAGTGCATCGTCAAGACGGCAGTCGAAAGAGAAGCTGACCTCATCGTATTGGGATCTCGTCCCGCCGGACTTACAGGCCACCTGCCGTGGAGCACGGTGCATGAGGTCGCGGCTTATGCGCCTTGTCCAGTGTTGACCGTGCCCGCATAGCAGATCGCCTAAGGCTGGGATGATTTCGGTTTTGAGTGTAATGGCCTGGTTACGCCAGCTGACAATTCCAGTTCCGTGGAAGAGTAGGCAATGGCTGTGCTCACGATCCTGTTACTGGAGCTTTGCGTATTCGGCTTTTGCTTCTTTCAGGATCGGAATATCGGGATCGGCGTCTTTCCAGAGGGCGAGGAAATCCTGGTAGGCGGTTTTGGCGTTGGCGGCATCGCCAGAGAGGGCGTAGCCGCGGGCTACACCCAGGTGCGCCAATGCGGCGATCGGGTCGTCCAAGATGATGCTGGGATGATGGAGGATTTTCTGGAACTCGCCTGCCGCTGCCGCGCCCTTGTGTGCCGCAAGGTACGCCTGGCCTCGCATGTAAACAATGTATAGAGGGAGTTGCCAGATCGAACCGAGTTCATAGGACGAAGTCGGGGCGAGCGCTTCGATTGCCTGAGTGGGGCTGCGGCTTCCGAGAGCAGCAGCTGCGCCGATGATGGGCAAGTAGTAAAGCCGCACATGCGTGTCTTCCGGGTAGCGCTTGGTCAGCTCGGAGGTCAGGCGCCTGGCTCGATCGGAATCGCCGGCCAGCCCCAGCGCGATCGCGGATGGTGCTTCAATATCTTTCTGGGTCGAGAGTGCAAGCGCGGTCTGGGCCCGCTTTTTCGCGCTTGCCATATTGCCGACCAGTGCGTCCTCCAGTGCAGCTTGCGCCTCGCTGGTCGCCGTTGACTCTTTGTCGTCCGCGCGTTGCGCCGATTGGGATGAGTTGCCTCTCAACTTCCGCGCCTTGGCAAACTGCCCGGCATAAACGGCCGCACGGGATTCCACCTCGGATTTTCCGAGTTTCTCCGCCTCGTGCTCCATTCCTGCCGCGTTGTGTTGCAGAAAGTCAATCTCGTAAAGGTAATGGTGAATCTGACTGTCCAGATTGTGGGCTTGCGCCTCCTGCGCGGCAGCCCTGGCTTCGTCCAATCGATTATTCTCCAAGTACCCTTGCACGAGATTGCCGTACAAGATGGAGCTTTCTGGGTTGAGCTTTACCGCCTGCTGGCTTGCGGCGAGAGACTTATCGTACTCGCCCCATTCGCGGTAGGTACCTTGCAGCATGACGAGTGGAACGACATCCCGGGGGTAGGTCTGCACCCACAACTCGCAGGTCTTTTGCAACGCCTCCAGGTCTCCGGTAACGGCCCTTTCATATTGAGCGGTGATGTTAAACTTTTCCCGGTCACTTGCGCGTTCGCGCAGCTCGTAAGCCTTGCGAATACTCTCGGCGCCACGGACGGTTTGGCCCATGTTGTAGTAGCTGACGCCCAGTCCGGCATAGGCCATAGCGAAATTGGGATCGAGTTCGACGGCTCGTTGGTATAACAGAAGGGCAGCAGGAAAATCGCCCTTCACCAACAGCGCCTGACGGCCCAAGCTATAGGCGTTCAACGCCTCCAGCGAGGGGGTGGTCACGCTCTCCGGCGGGGCATCATATTTTTGTACCGAGGCCAGCGATTCGCCCAGCTTCTTGCGTAGTTTCGTCGCCGCCTCGCCCAGCGCTCTCAGCACCTGCTCTTTGCTGTTGGCCGTGTCCTGCTCGTTCGCCAGTTCGTCGCCGTTACGGCAGTTCACCGCTTTCAGTCCCACGACGTACTGGCTGCCCAGACTGGAAATGGACCCTTCAATCGTGGCCGCACTTGCGGTACGCTGGCAGACTTCCCGGGATACCTCGTGCGTAAGCCTCGCGTCCTTCGGCTGCGCCATCAGAGCCAGGGTCTGGGCGACACGCTGATCAGAAAGTGGGTTCAGGAAGGGAGACTGTTCCAGTTGCGCCGACAGCCCTTGCCGCAGCGTGCCGTCGAAAATTGGTTCGCCAGTCGTGTTGGTAAAATCGGCCAGGACGATGGAGTCCTTCGCGGCCAGGCCCACATTTTTCTGTCGGGACGCGGACCGGTAATAAAGGCCTCCAGCAATCAATGCCGCAACCACCAAGGCCGACCCTACCACGAGCCATGTACGCCCGGACGCCCATCGCCTTCCCTGGGCGGCCCGAGGAACGCCGGGCGTCGAATGGGTCCGCGCAGTCGAGCGCAACTCGGGGGCAGCGGAGGACGGCAGTTGTGAAACGCGCGATTGTGAAATCGATTGTGAACCTCGGGTTGATCCCGACCGTTTCGCTTCGCTAGCCGTGACCGGCGAGGCGCCCGTCCCTACATCGTCTGTGGCAGCAGCCGGAGGCCGCCCGCTCTCTGAATCTCGCTTCAGCCGTTGCAACTCCGCTCGCATTTCGGAGGCATGCTGATAGCGCAGTTCGCGATCTTTCTCCAGCGCTTCGCTAGGCGTGACCGGCGAGGCGCCCGTCCCTACATCGTCTGTGGCAGCAGCCGGAGGCCGCCCGCTCTCTGAATCTCGCTTCAGCCGTTGCAACTCCGCTCGCATTTCGGAGGCATGCTGATAGCGCAGTTCGCGATCTTTCTCCAGCGCCCGATTGATGATGCGTTCCAGTTCGGCGGGAAGGTCGGGATTCAGCCGCACGGGAGCCACAGGAGCACGGTTGAGAATCGCCTCAAAGATGACCGCAGTACTGTCGCCTCGGAAGGGCAACCGCCCGGTGGCCATCTCATAGAGGACCGCTCCAAAGGAAAATAGATCGGTCCGCGCATCCAGTTGCTTGGCGCGCGCCTGCTCCGGCGACATATATGCGACCGTTCCCAGCGCAGAACCGGGACTGGTCAACTGGTCCCGGTCCACCGAAACCGTCTGCGTGTCAGAATCAGAACCATGGCTCGACGATCCGGCTGGGACCGCGACCTTCGCCAGCCCGAAATCCAGTATCTTGGCGTGTCCGCGCTTGGTGACGAAGATGTTCGCAGGCTTGATGTCGCGGTGAACAATGCCTTCCGCATGAGCCGCATCCAAAGCATCCGCAATCTCGATGGCGAGCGACAGAATCGACTCGGTTTCCATCGGCCGGCCCGCAATGCGCTGCTTCAACGTCAGTCCAGCCAGAAACTCCATGGCGATGAAGTGCTGAGCATCGCGCTCGTCAATCTCGAAGACCATGCAGATGTTCGGATGGTTCAGTGCAGAAGCCGCCTGCGCTTCGCGCTGGAAGCGGGCGAGAGCCTGTGCGTCTTTGGCAACATCATCAGGCAGGAACTTCAGGGCCACAAAGCGGTGCAGCTTTACGTCTTCGGCCTTGTAGACGACACCCATCCCTCCACCGCCGAGCATCTCGACGATCCGGTAGTGGGAGATCGTTTGGCCGATCATGGCGCGACGCCATGTTAGGCGGAAGGCCTGAGCATGTCAATGAGAGCGACGGGTTGATACGGGTTGATTGAGGAGGGTGTCAATTGGCCAAAAATCGCCATTACGCTCATTAACCTTCGATTCCTGTTTTTCCACAGCTCCACCCCGTGACATCCATCACATCCCTACCCGTGTCCATCCGCGTAGGGTAACTACATTCCGGAATCAGGCCGTGGTGTGCCGACGGCGGCACGAATAATGTCTCGCCCGGAGCACCCATGCTCTACAAGACCCTCAGCGCCGCGGTCTACGGTATCGACGCCAATATTATTCAGGTAGAAGTCGATTGCTCCGGCATCAAGACCGATCAGGATCACTTCCATACCGTCGGCCTGCCCGACGCAGCCGTGCGCGAGAGCCGCGACCGGGTGCGCGCTGCGCTGAAAAATTGCGGCTACGACATTCCGCCCACACACATCACCATCAATCTTGCCCCCGCCGATATTAAGAAAGAAGGCTCAGGATTCGACCTGCCCATGGCTCTTGGCATTGTCGGAGCCTACGGAGGCTTGACGCAGAAGACAATCGAAGATTGCCTGTTCATCGGCGAGTTGGGCCTCGATGGCGGCGTTCGTGGTATTCGAGGCACGCTTCCCATCGCCCTCGAAGCTCGCCTGAAAAAAATCTCGCGCCTGGTCGTTCCTGAGGCCAACGCTCGCGAGGCCGCCATGGTTGGCGGAGTCGATGTTTATCCCGTGAAATCTCTGCTCGACGTAATTCACTTCGTGAACTCGGGCAACGGTATTGTCCCGCTGAAAGCCGATGGCGATAGGCTTCTGAAGGAATCGCAGGAGTTTCTCGTCGACTTCAAAGACGTTCGCGGACAGCAGACCGCGAAGCGCGCCATCGAAATCTCCTGCGCTGGTGGCCACAACATATTAATGATTGGGCCGCCCGGTTCAGGCAAGACCATGCTGGCCAAGCGTATGCCCACCATCTTGCCTCCGCTTACATTTGAAGAAGCGCTGGAGACTACAAAAATTCACAGCGTGGCCGGAGTGTTGGATGCCGGCAGCGGACTCGTCGGCAAGCGTCCGTATCGCTCGCCGCACCATACTATCTCCGATGCGGGGTTGATCGGCGGTGGTGTGATCCCGCGTCCCGGAGAAGTCTCGCTTTCGCACAATGGATTGTTATTTCTGGACGAGCTTCCTGAGTTTCCCCGCAATGTTCTGGAAGTTTTGCGCCAGCCGCTGGAAGATGGGTCCGTAACGATCGCTCGCGCCGCTATGTCGCTCACGTTCCCCGCGCGATTCATGCTGGCGGCGGCCATGAATCCGTGTCCCTGCGGTTTTCGTAATGACAAAACCCGCGAGTGCCACTGCACGACGCCCATGATCCAGCGCTATATCTCGAAGATCTCCGGACCGCTGATGGACCGCATCGATATTCACATCGACGTCCCGGCGGTGAATTACAAAGAAATGCGCTCCACGAACGAGCCAGAAAGCTCGGCGAGCATTCGCGAGCGTGTGATGCGCACCCGCAAAAAGCAGCTCGACCGCTTTGCCGGCTCCCGCGAAAAAATCTACTGCAATGCGCAGATGTCATCCCGCCACATCCGAACCTTTTGCGAACTCTCGGCTGACTGCGAGCGTCTGCTGGAGCGCGCCATGACGCAGCAGGGACTGAGCGCCCGCGCTCACGACCGCATCCTGAAAGTCGCGCGCACCATCGCCGACATCGAAGATACGCCACAGATCGAACCCAAGCACATCGCCGAAGCCATTCAGTACCGGTCTCTCGATCGCACGTATTGGACGTAGAACTCTACAGATTGTGTGGGGACAGCCGCCCCCGGCTATCGCGTTGAGCGAAGCTCAACGCTTTCGCCACGAATCCGCCGTAAAATAAAAAGCCGGGGATTGCTCCCCGGCTTCTGCTTGAACAAACCGCGACGATTCCAGTTACTCCACCGGTTTCGCTGTTCCCGTCAAACCAAACGACGCTGCCCGGCACTGGGAGGAATTCAATCCCAGCGACGAATCGCACCAGTTGGCCCAGGTGAACCCGAAGTAAGACGAGTTCAGATAAATCGAGCCGGCTGGCTGCGCGTTCGCGTATACGCCGTTCGTATCCTGTGTTGTGTTCGAGATGAAAATCCTGCCTTCGTAGCAGCTTCCATCGGTCGCTCCGTTGGTGCACTGCGGAGTGACGTTGAACCAGTACTCGCCTTCGCTCAAGAAGAGAGTGGAAGGCAGGTGTACGTACACCGTGTACTCGTTCAGGCCGATGAAATTGCGTCCGGTCGATGCCACCAGAATGCTACCCGTTCCGGAAGCGATGCTGGTGCCGCCGTTGCCTTCCGAAATTCCGGTGCGAACGTCATAGGCGGCCGTCTGCGGATCGAAATTGACGGATGCCTGAACATTCACCAGAATCCCGGTAACGCCCGCTGTAACGCCGTTCGGAACGTCATAAGCGGTATAGGTTGAACTGCCCAACACCAGAAGGGTATTTTCATCCGACAAACCCGCTGCGTTGGAATCGGTTGTATTGAGGTCGCCGCCGTAAAAGAGACACGGCGAGCAATACGTCGGCGGTGTTCCCGGAGGAGCCAGTTTTGTCTCCGCCGTGCTGCCTGCAAGATGTTGCGATACCGGCGGTTTCTTGTCTGCGGCCGCGGCCGTAATGGTGAGCGCTGCTACTAACGTTGCTGCGAATAGTCCCTTCTTCACTCGACACCTCCCAACACTCCGTAAGACGCATAGCCGCACTGGACAGTGTTAAAGCCCAGCGAGGAATCGCACCAGTTTGCCCACGTGAACCCGAAATACGCGGAGTTCAAGAACATTTCGTGAGCCGGTTGCCAGCTTTCATGCAAGGCATTGGTACGGGAAGTCGTGTTGGAGAAAAATTGACGGAAGAGAATGCAGCTTCCATCCAGAGTGTTCGTGCAGTTGGGCGTAACGTTCACCCAGTAGGCGCCAGAAGTCAGCGTCACCGGAGGGAATACTACGGCAATCGAATACTCGTTCAGTCCCAGGAAGTTTCTTCCCGTAGCGGACACCGAGATGTTCGTAGTACCGGAAGCGATGCTGGTTCCACCGCTGCCTTCCGAAACTCCGGTGCGAATATCATAGCTTGCCGTCATCGGGTCGAATGCGGCGGAAGCCTGAATGTTGAACAGCAGTCCCTTGGCGGTAATGGTAGTACCGCTGGGAATATCGAGTTCCGCGTAGGTGCTGCTGCCGCCGGGGATGAGCAACGTATTCTCATCCGACATGCCGGCCGCGTCCGCAGCACTGGGGTCGAGGTCGCCACCGTAGAATGCGCAGGGGCTACACTCGCTGGGCACGGTAGGATTTGCACTTTCCTTCGCGTCCTTAAGTTCGGCCGCTGTACTGCCGGCTCGATGTTGCGATAACGCTGGCTTCTTCGCCTGCTCCGCTACCGCTGAGAGGCTGAGCGTTATCACTAACGCAACTGCGAAAAGCGTTCTTTTCACTATGTTCCTCCTCTGGGTTTCGCTGCTTGTTTCGCTTCTGGTCAGGTTAAGACAACTGATCGATTTTGATCTCTCCAAAATCGCCCGCCGAGTTTATGCCCTGGGCGTCTTGAATGCAATGGAGAAGAAAGTACCTAGGGCGACAAATGCCGCGTCCCACAAGGCGTTTGGGCATAAGCAATACAGGATGAACCGTAGCGAATTGGCCATGATCAGAATATGAATCGCCGGGGTATTTGCGACCGCTCAAGTCGCTTGCAATCGGATTCTAACGAACGTACCTCATCCAAACGTAGTTCATCCCCAGGAATTTTCTTTCAGAAGGTTTTTGTGGGGACAGCCGCCCTCGGCTGTCCTTCGAGCCAAGCTCGAAAGCCGTTTCCTCCCGTGATTGACCATGGTCCTCGCAACGTGTTATAAATGCCCGTTTTGCACCTGCACGGCGGAAGCAGTTTGTTGCTCAACTCCCGCCGGGCCGGGCGCAAGATCCGACGCGGCCAAGCTCCAACATCCGTTTAGGTTTGCGGTGGAAGCGTGTTCGGAATTCCGGCGGACAAATCCTCGTAGGCTGCACTGGGCGTGCTCGGACGCGGATGCTCTGCCGGAAGGCGGTGCCTAAACACGTTTATAAATTCCTAAAACCGATTCTCCTGGAGGACTTACTATGCGCACCTGGCTCGCTCCTGCTGCGTTCCAAGGATGCCGTGCGGTATCTGGTTTCCTGATTGACGCCATGAAAAAAAATCTTGTGAAGAAGGTCTTTGCCCTGGGTGCTTTGCTCACTTTCGGCGCAGTTTCTGCCTTTGCGCAACCGGAAGCCGGGGGCGAAGCCGCTCTCAAACTTCCTGATCTTTCTTCCGTCAGCTTTCTCAACGGCGCTATTGACGGCCACAAACTGCTTCTCATTGGCATTCTGTTTTGTATTTTCGGCCTGGGCTTCGGCTTGGTCATCTATATGCGGCTCAAAAACCTGCCGGTGCATCGCTCCATGCGCGAGATTTCCGAACTCATTTACGAGACTTGCAAAACTTATCTCGTGACCCAGGGCAAATTCATCCTGTTCCTGTGGGCTTTCATCGCGGTCATCATCCTGCTCTACTTCGGCGTTCTGGAACACATGGAAGCCATGCGGGTTGCCATCATCCTGGCATTCAGTTTGGTCGGGATCGCGGGCAGCTATGGCGTGGCCTGGTTTGGCATTCGCGTAAACACTTTCGCCAACTCGCGCACGGCATTCGCGTCCCTGCCCGGCAAGCCGTTCCCGGTTTACCAGATCCCGCTGGAGGCCGGCATGAGTATCGGCATGATGCTCATCAGCGTCGAACTTCTGATTATGCTCGTCATTCTGCTCTTCATCCCGGGAGACTACGCGGGCCCCTGCTTCATCGGATTCGCCATCGGTGAATCTCTCGGAGCGGCCGCTCTGCGCATCGCCGGCGGCATTTTCACCAAAATCGCCGACATCGGTTCCGA
>Ga0302140_10011980_pt1 | contig 10653 bp, 10 predicted proteins | sample I_Bog_E1_1_FD_202095 | JGI IMG/M metagenome (GOLD analysis project Ga0302140, IMG submission 202095) | Peat permafrost microbial communities from Stordalen Mire near Abisko, Sweden - I_Bog_E1_1 | ecosystem: Environmental > Terrestrial > Soil > Wetlands > Peat | place: Sweden: Abisko, Stordalen...
GAAGGACGACGCCCTTGAGCACGATCGGCGGGAACGCGGTCTTGATATTGGCGGCAAGCCCCTCGCCGGTGACCCGCCCGATTTGCGCGCACATGGCCTGGATCGCGGCCATCAACGGATAGGCCAACGGCAGCGTCCAGAGCATGTTGAGGCCGAATTGAGCCCCCGCCTGGGAGCAGGTGGCAATGCCGCTTGGATCGTCGTCGGCCACCCCGGTGATGAGCCCCGGACCGAGCCGTGCCAGCGGATGCTTCTTCAGACGGACCCATAAGACTTGAACAGCGTTTGCGCGCCGAGGTTTCTTGTGGTCCCTGGACGAATGCACCGCGCGTCACCTTTAGTGAGAAACAAGGACAGGGATCTTGGAGGACAGCAGCATCGATCGGGTCGTGCCGCCGAAGATGAATTCCAGCCACATTGGATGCGAATAGCCTCCCATGACTAGGAGATCATACCGAGCGTTCTCGAGCTGTCGCCGCAGGGCTGCAGGTTCTTCTCCTGCCCTGATCTGGATCGCGGCTGCCTCGATCCTAATCCCATGATGAGCGAGGTGTGATGACAGATTCCTTGCATCGTCGTCACTTTCGACCGCTGTTGGGGGAATGACGGTCACGATTTCGACCGACTGCGACAGCGCCAGCAACGGCAGGGCGTCGTGCACGGCCCTGACGGCCTCGCGGCTGCCATCCCAGGCAATCGCAGCCCGGGCGAACGAAATGAACCCGACAGCGGCGGGCACGACGAGCACTGGGCGGCCGCAACGCAAAACGACCGTGTGAGCGATCGGCAACGGGTGGGCGACATGCGAACCTTGCCATTCGTACTGGCCGAGGATGACCAGATCGGCATAGCGGGCGTGGGCGCTGACACTATCGACAAAATCGCCATGGAGCTCGAACCACCGCGCATCGGTTAACTCCGCTTCGAAGCTCCAATGATATTGCCTATGCCTTGAAACGATAATCTCACATTCGACTTGAATCCCTGCCGGGATACTTGAATTCCGGTGCAGCTTTAAGCTGGCCGGCGGAAGCGTTCATGGAAGCACGCCACTTTTTATCAGATTCATCTGGGTCCAATTTAAACCGAAGTAGTTAAAGATGGGCTCTATGGTGGATTACGGAACTCAACAGGTCGCTTGCACCTGCCCATAAAATCTGAACACCAAGACAAAATAATATGAAAGCGAACAGCCGCACCGCAATATCGGTCCCGCCCCGACCGAGCAGTCTTTGGATACGATCCGCATATCTGAAGCAGAACAAGATCATCACGGCAATCGCGACGATGGCGAGAAGGCAGGCGATCACGAATATGATCTCGTCGGGCCAATTCGTGGAAGATCCTTTCGAAAGCCCAAGGCTAATAACAACCGCGATTGTCCCAGGCCCGGTGGTCAGAGGAAGGGTCAAAGGATAGAATGCTCGATTGAGAATCTCGGCTTTGGAAATTTCGTTCGTCGATTCCAATACGCTTTTGTGGCTGCCTTCATTCAAGAGCTTCCATCCAGATACGGCAACAATGAACCCTCCGGCAACCCGCAGTATTGGTATTGAGATTCCATAGAATTGCAAAATCAGCGCACCCAGCAGAAGCGAAGACACAAGGACGATGAATGAATTGAGTGCAACACGCCCAGCCAGGGAATTGCGGATTTCAGGTGTGGCGTCTTGTGTCAATCCCAGGAAAACGAGGGCGGCCCCGGGGGGATTGACGACCGGAAAGATGGCGGCGACCACAAGTAGGAACGTGTTGAGGCCTGGCATTTAACAGATTCCATTTTGGCCCCACTTGCATTTTTGGCTTGGTGGGCTTGCCCGGTGTAAATCAGAGGATCTAAGGCGCAATCGTGTGGGTGGCCGCGAAAGCGGCAACGAAAATCGGTCCCAGGAGCGGTAGCAGAACGTTGGCGATAGCGTAGGTCACGGTGTACCCGATCGCCGGAACCGAGTTCCCCGCAACGGCTTCGATCGCATTGATGGCCGGTGTACTGGCATGCTGGCCCGCAATTGCGCCGCAAAGTATGACTGGCTCGATATGCAGCAAATAACGGCCGAGATAGAGTGAGGCCAGCGGCGGCAAAAGCGAGAGAAATACGGCAGCGATCGGCAGTTCCCAACCACGTTTTTCCAGCAGGGCCACAATGCTGGGTGCAGACGTCAACCCTATACAGGCGATGAAGACAGCCAACCCAAGGTCCTTCAAGATCTGCATCGAAGCGGCCGGAAATAGACCGAAGGTCGGGCGTCGCGCGCGCAGCCATCCGAAAGCAAGACCTGACAGCAGAGCACCTGCGCTCCCCAATGAAAGAGACGCCCCAGCGATCGGGACCGCCAGCCGACCGATCAAGATGCCGACGACCAGTCCCGCGCCCAGATAGACGAAGTCGGTCACATTGCTCGGGGCTTTGGCAGAGCCGAGAAGCCGCGCCGCGCGTGCTACATTCTCCGGCTTGCCGAACAGCCGCAATACGTCGCCAATACGCACCGTCGGGTCGGGCAACAGCGGCAGTACCTTTTCCATACGCGTGATCCCCGCCAAGTATACGCCGTGGCAATCCGGGGCTTGCAAGAGCTTCTCGGGGGAAGCCAAAGCCGAACCATCTTTGGAGTGGTGGGTAAATACGACGTTTCGTGTTTCGACGACGAACTCCACGTCGCTCGGATCAGCGAGTTCGGGACCTATTATTTGGGCCGCGTCAACCAGCGCCGAACGCCACCCGGAGACCGCGACTTCATCCCCGGTATCAAATATCAGGGCTGCGGTGACGGCGATCTGCGCGTCTCCTCGCCGGACGCCCTGGATGGTCGCTTTGCCTCCAAGTCCGGTTTGCACCACCGCAACCGACTTTCCAGCGGCGGCAACCGCGCGGAACCCCCTACAGATCAGAAGAGGGAATGAATTGCTCTGATCTGCGTCCATATTCCGGTCTGCGCCACCCAACTTGGCCATGATCCGGCGTGCTTCCTTGCGTAAATCGATAGCGAGCAATTTGGGCGCCACCTGACTCGTGAACAGCACGACTGTTAGGAGACCAAAAACATAGGATAGAGCGTACGCGGTTGCGACATTCGCTTGAAATGTGCGCGCGGCCGCTGCAGATAGTCCAAGTTTTCCTATCGCTTCGCTCGCGGTACCTACCAAGGCCGACTCCGTCGCAGCGCCAGCCAACAAACCGCTCGCAGTCCCGACGTCCAGGTTGAAAAGATACGAAGCTGCGAACACCACGGCCAGAATCAGAACGATCTCAACCAGAACCAGCAAGGTCCAGGTCCAGGTTTTTCGATTGACACTGGCAAAGAACTGCGGAGCGACCGAGAACCCCAACGCATAGATGAATAAGGTGAACATGACCCGCTGTAGGCTCGGATCAATGTGGACGCCGATCTGGCCGATCACCAACGCGGCGACAAGCGTCCCCGCTACGCCACCGAGTTGAAATGACCAAAGTCTTATCGCGCCGATCGCATAGCCGACAGTCAGCGCTGCGAATATCCCAAGCTCCGGCCGATCAGCCAAAAGAGCATGCAACATAGCTAGCGTTCCCTTCATCTAAAAGTCCTTCTTCGCGATGAGGGTCCAATTAATTTTGGGTGCTGGACGACACTGTCTAGTGATGTTCTCAAAAAGAGCTAGTAGTTAGGTCGCTGCGCTGTCAGCGCTTCGCGGTCGAAGCGCTTTTGAAATCCTGATAATATTCATCGAGCACCTGCCGGGTGAATTTACCGATCGATGCGTATTCGATGTCCGTCAGGTTCGCGAGAGACACGCGCGCTGAGCTATCTACAACCTCGAAACCGTTTCCAGGCAGCAGAACGACACCGGTTTCCTTCGCGAGACGGAAAAGAAATCCAATCCCTAAACGGTTCTTGAGGAACCATGCCTCAAATTCGGGCCCGTATATCTTGCCGCCGATCTCCTGCAGATCAATCAGGGAGTAGTAGTTGACGTCGCTGAATTGATGAACGGCTTTCACACCCATATGGCTGTAGAGCGTGAGATATCTTTGCCGGATAAGCCCTTTCGCCGCATCCTTGTAACGATGCTCGCGGTCCATTAATCCGTTCAACGCAAACAGCGCCATCTGCAACTGCTGCGGCACCGACAATCCGGCCGTGTGGTTCAACGCAACGGCTCGGCTATCGGCGACCATTCGGTCGATGAGGCGAAGTCCGCGTGGTTTGGTCGTGAGCGAGGAATAGCGCTTGTCGAGAGCAACCTTTTGCTTTTCCGGCAGCGCGGCTAGAGCGGCATCGAAAACATTATCTTCGTGAAGGGCTATAACGCCTAAGCGCCAACCGGTCGCTCCAAAGTATTTAGAAAACGAATAAACACATAGGGTATTACGCGGACATTTCGCGAAGACCGAAACAAAATCATCTGCGAAAGTTCCGTAGACGTCATCTGTCACGATAAACAAGTCGGAGCGTTGCGTTTCGATCAACTTCGCCAGCTGGTCTAGCACCGCATCTGACATTTTGGATGACGGAGGATTGCTCGGATTGACCAGGCACATCAGCTTGACTGCAGGGTCCAGCAGCTTGTTCAATTCAGATTGGGGTATCTGCCAATCCGCATTTTGGTCCATCCGTATATCAACAATTTCCAGTTGGTATTCATCGAGAACCGGAATCTCAAGGTAGGGCGAGAAGATCGGCGTGACAATAGCGATTTTATCGCCGGGATTTATCAGTTTATTGGCGCGCAAGCTTTGGAAAACGTAGGTCATCCCCGCAGTGCCGCCCTCGGTAGCAAACAACGAAAATGGGCCGTCGGGCGGCAGCGGCCCGAACATTTCCTGCGCTAGATACGCTTTAACAATCGTTTCCGTATGCAGGAGCATCCTAGGCGGCGTAGGGTAAGTGCTACCTAGGAAGGCACTGACCATTTCGAAAAGAAATGAATCTCGGTCGAGCCCGAGCTGGTCTTTTACGTAGGAGATAGCCAAACGTACGAAGCGGACCCCGTTGTTTTCTCGATGACCGTCCGCGTAGGCGTCGAATCTCCTTACTATACCGTCATGTTCCGGCAACCCGCCAAACCCACTATCCAAATAGGAATATGACCGCTCCGCTTCGCGCATGGCGAAATCACCGAGGCTTAAAAACGCCCAACGGGGCAATGTCGCCAGGAAATTCGGATTTCCTCGCCCCGCATTGAGCATCAATCTCTGGGAGTCCGACGATGCGATTGATATCAGATTGTCTTTGAGTTCAAAGGGACTCAACTTCGCAAATTTGCTGAAATCTTGTTCTGTCATGAGGACGACCTCGATCGGGGATGTTATGGAGCGGCGTTCTTTGTGATGATGCCAACGATTACCGGCCCCCAAAGAGTCAGGAATACGTTGGCAACGGCGTAGGTTACCGTAAATGAGACCACCGGAGTGGCGTTGCCTGCCTTCACCAATAGTGCGGCGAAGGCCGGGTTGGCGCTCCTGCCACCGGCGACACAGGCAAGGGCCTCGATGGGATTCTTGATCCGAAGGACATAATACGAAAAGAAGAACGTAACGATCTGGGGAATGAGCGTTACTCCGACTCCGAGGAGGAGCAGTGTTAGGCCGTATTTCTCGATCGCAACCAATGCCGGGGGACCGGCGTCGATGCCCACGATTCCGACAAACACGGCCAACCCGAAGTCGCGAAGAAAGTTGGAAGCACCTACAGGCACGGCGGCATATCTCGGGTGAACGCTGCGCAGCCATCCAAAGCACAAGCCTGACAGCAGACATCCACCGCCGCTTCCGATCGAGATCGGAACTCCCCATATTCTAAACTCTATCATGCCTATCAGAAGGCCCGCCAGCATCCCGATGCCGAGGAAAATGAAGTCGGTGACCGCGGCAGCGCTGATTTTATAGCCGATCTTGGGCTGCACACGATCGAGGTCGGCGGGGCTGCCTGTGAAGCTCAATTCGTCTCCACGCTTGAGCGTTAGTTTGCTTAGTAGCGGAAGATCGAGCCCCATGCGTTTGACGGCGGTCAGGAATACGCCGTGACGAGTCTCGACATTCACCTTGTCGCGAATTTCTCCGAGCGCCCGGCCGCTGAGTGCGCGGTTGGTCAGAATGAGCTCGCGATGTTCCTGTACTAGGATAAGGCCATTGGCGGAAGGAATCTCTCGACCGAAGTATCCGGAAGCTGCCTCCAGGACTTTGGCCGTACCGGTGATCGCGACACTATCGCCTGCCTGAATGATCGCCGCATCGGTAAGCTCGATGGCCTTCCCCTCGCGATAGATGGCTTCGACCGAAGCGTCGGCAAGAAATTTGTCAACGGCTAATGCTGCCTTGCCTACCGACTTACTGTCTTTGTAAACCTCATAAATACGCGTCGCTATGTCCTGTACCGCGTTGAATTGCCCCGCCTCCATTTCAGCGCGACCACCAGACATTGCCTTTGCAAGCTTTACCGCTTCCTGTCGGATATTCCACCTCATGATGAGCGGCAAAAACCAGCTCACCATAATAATCGGCCCAAGCGAACCGAAGATGTAGCAGACTGCGTAGCCGACGGCGACATTAGTCTGCATGGTCTTGATGAGCGCTGGCGATACGCCCAGTTTGCCGATGGCATCGCCTGCCGTGCCGAGAATTGCCGACTGGGTGAGACCGCCGGCGGCGAGCCCGGCCGCCATGCCCCGATCCAGGCCGAACATCCAGGCGGCGCCCAAGACGCATAGCAAGCCGGTGAGGCACATGATAAACGAGGATGCCAACTGGTTGAGCGAACGCAGATTCAACGCATGGAAGAACTGAGGCCCGCCCTGAAAGCCCACGGCGTAAATAAACAATGCAAAGAATATCGACTTGATCCCGCTGTCGATATTGATGCCCAGCTGCCCGATAACAACGCCGACCAAAAGCGTCCCAGCGATGCCTCCCAAGACGAATTTGCCGACCTTCAGTTTACCAACTAAATAGCCGAGCGTTATTGTTATGAAGAGTGCAAGCAATGGCTCTGCTGCGATTAGCCGGTGTAAGATTTGCATTCCGGGTTATCCAACTTTACTGATCGACTGCTGACAGCGAGTCGCGATGCGAAATTAGAGATCAACAAGGGCAACGGGCTTAATCTGTTGAGGGCAAATTCCAGGCTGGACGTTTCATATCTCAAGTGAGCCGCACTCGGGCTGACCAGCTTGGATTCCCTCGACATGGGTGTAACCAGAAGCTTCAAGCTAGCCGGGGACTGGTGAGATTCCCAGATTCGGAAACTACTCAGATACACCGGTCGCGGCGGCGTCTTGACCGTCATCTTCGATCGCCAATTTTGGTTTGGTGAATTCTGGCCTATGGGAAGTGGGGTGTCTGGGAGCCGCGGATCGTTTGGTCTGGCCATTTGGCGGACAAAGCATTCGGCCACGCGCACGACGCGATCAAAATCCCCATTTTTGGCGCTTCGTCAGCAGCAAATGTCTTCGTGCACCTGCAGAGGCCCCCTCAAACAAATTGTGCGCGGGTTTGGCGACCTAGGTATTTTCCGGTCCTATCGCGGATACGGCGACAATTGCCATTCTGGTACAAGCAAGCAACCATGACCAGAGTCCGCCGCGCAGGACAGTGAATGTGAACAATATCATCGGGGATGCCCCTCTCAGGTCATTATACCTGTTAACCATCGGTTGTTCGGTGATGATACAGATTGTCTTCCAGAGCGACGCGTTATCCGCCGCCGTAACTTGCGCAAGCCTTGTTGAATTTTCGCTGCCGGACGCGAAGATTACGCTTGCTGAGTCCTATTCAGCGGGACAGACGATCGCTGGCATAGCCAAAGCTCCTGTTGGCCTTTGCCGAATAGCGGCAACCGTCAAACCAAGTGTCGACTCGGACATCAAATTTGAAATCTGGATACCAATAAAAGGCAGTTGGAACGGAAGCTTCGAGCAGATTGGCAACGGTGGCTTTGCCGGCACTATCTGGACGCTCTATCTCGCTAATGCCGTCTCGCGAGGATACGCCGCTGCGGCGACCGATGATGGGACATCCGGTCCTCCTCGCGGAGCCGCAACATTTCTCGGGCATCCAGATATTCAACTTGATTACGGATATCGGGCAATCAAAGTAACGACAGACAACTCCAAGCGAATTATTAAGCAACTTACGGGCAGCAGTCCTCACTATTCCTATTTTAGTGGCTGCTCCGACGGAGGCCGCGAGGCCCTAATGGAGGCACAGCGCTATCCAAACGACTTCGATGGAATTATTGTTGGCTCGCCTTCGAACGACTTGGTTGGTCTGCTGGGCGCGTCATATCGCTGGAACATGGAAGCGCTTCTATCCGGGCCGCAGACCGATGGAGTTCCGGACGCTTACATTCCAGCAAGTAAACTCAACTTGCTAAGCCGTTCAGCTCTGTCCAAGTGCGCTGGAACCGATGGGGGAGTTTCTACTGACCCGTACCTCAACGATCCGAGAGCCTGTCACGTCGACGCAGAGATGGCCGGGTGCAAAACTGGCCAAGATCCCCTGACTTGCCTGACTCCAGCGCAAGTTGAGGCAGCCAACAAACTTTACCGGGGGCCTCATGATTCGGCGGGGGGGTTACTCTTCCCTGGCTATGAACCTGGAAGTGAATCGAACGCGGCGAATTGGCCGGAATGGCTAGTAGGTACTTCATCGACCTCACCCGGGAATCAAAGGTCTCTAGCAGCTGGCTTCTGGTGCGATCAAATAGTTAAGAAGGAGAACTGTCAGCTCGCTCATGTCAACGAGGGGCTCGAGAATGCCGTGCGAAAGGCGGCCGAGATCGTCAACTCCACAAATCCAGACTTAAGACAATTCGAGCACCGTGGTGGCAAGTTGATCCAATATGCCGGTTGGGCAGACACTGCCATCGCTCCGGAAAACGGCATCAACTACTATAGAAAAGTCATAAGCGTAATGGGGAATGTCCGCAATTTCTATCGCGTCTTCATGGCGCCGGGTATGGCGCACTGCTATGGCGGAGCCGGCCCAAACTCGTTTGGTAACGGCACCAGCGACGGGCCGGTCATCGATGCGGACCACGACCTGTTAAAGGCTTTGGAATTGTGGGTGGAGCACGGAATTGCCCCTGATAAAATCATCGCGACGAAATATATCGACGACAACCCTGAGCACGGAGTCGCATTCCAGCGACCATTGTGCGCCAATCCGAAAATTGCACGATACGATGGACACGGTAGCACGACGGATCCTTCGAGCTTTAATTGCATCGCGGATCGTAACGATACCGGTCCCAGAGATGGCGGCTTGCAAGACGCCTACAGGTGAGGCAATTTTCCTTTTCTATGGCCCATTGAAGCAGGTGCTATAGTGAAGGTTCGAGCTCCTTACCTGCTTTGCTCACCCGTTCGCCCCAACATAGGTCTGCTTGCTCTGCGTTCTCCAAACAGAAACCGACGGCTCTATCCTGGACAACGGAATAGACGCGACGTCAAAGTGCGAACTGGTCCTCGGGTTGCGCAGGAAACCCGGCGCCGGCCCGACGTCCCCCCGTTGGAGAACCGCAACCTCGGCAGACAAAATCATCAGATGTGAGTCAGACCCCAAGATTGATCCCTCCATCGCTTTGTAGATCAATAGCTCGGCTCGCCGATCGGCGTCGGGACCCCACGCCGACTAACAGCCGACCTTTCTACCTGCGTGCCGGAGTGGATAGCCGTCCATGTGATCGACCATAGGCAGGACACCTCGCCAGAGCCGCCCAGGGCGGCAACCAGCGCCATCATATCGGCTGAGCACCCGTTCAGCGGGTTTTTCACGAATCTCTCCTGTATGAGGCTCCAGCGCCGCCAGACAAGATTTCAAGAGCTTCCCGCCTCAGAACTCTGCAGCTTAAGCCTGGAGGATGCTCTCTGCGCCACGCACCTCCTCAGTCAAGTGTTGTCTGTGAATCTTCTTCCCCAACGAAGCCAACGACGACCAACGCGTACCAATGAGCTCCAATTGTAGGCCAACAGAAGGCCAAAGAATTTTCCTGTCACACCCCACTCACTAAAGATGCAGATCGTCGGGATGCTGCCAAAAACCGAAAGGCGGCCATTGCTGATCGATGAGTTCGAGGCCACCTGTTGGCAGGCGCCATGCAAGTGAGCATTCGGAATGAGCAACGCGAAGACGACCCGGTTTACGATAGAGCTCACGGCTGATCTCGCCAATGCGGTGGCGAAGGCGGCTGGAGCAAACAAGATAACGGTCGAAGAAGCCATCGGCGAATGCATCAGCCAGCAATTAGAACAGGCATTGCGCCACCGCGTACTGATCCAGCGCCAGGACGACGTCGACGAGGCAATTCTCGAGCTAGCGCGGCTGGTAGGTCGCCTGAGCGTCGGCCCAATCGAGCCACAGGAAGATATCTGCCGGTACCGCTCCGCGGAGGCCGAGTGACGGCGACCCTTCATGCCCTCGGTTGCGGCCGCGCTGCCGGTGCCTACTATACCGAGGATCCCAACCGGGAGGCACGCCCGAAATCCCGTGACAATTACTATACCCGCGACGGCAATGGGACCTGGTGGTCGAGCGGCTCCAGCCTTGTCCGCAGCGGCGCGCCGATTGACAAAGAAACATTCCGGGACCTTTGCGGGGGATTCGATCCGCGAACCGGCAAAAGATTGGTACGCGGCGCCGGCGAGCGGCATCGCGCCGGGTGGGACATCACGTTTTCAACA
>Ga0302140_10011981_pt1 | contig 10652 bp, 8 predicted proteins | sample I_Bog_E1_1_FD_202095 | JGI IMG/M metagenome (GOLD analysis project Ga0302140, IMG submission 202095) | Peat permafrost microbial communities from Stordalen Mire near Abisko, Sweden - I_Bog_E1_1 | ecosystem: Environmental > Terrestrial > Soil > Wetlands > Peat | place: Sweden: Abisko, Stordalen...
CGATTCTCGCCCTTGATCCGGCATCTTGAATGGACAATTGGGTACATGCTGGTCGCTCGGCTCTATCTTCGTCTTCGCCAAATTTGCATCGTACAAACGATCTGACGCAAAAAGAAGAGATTCTACGAATACTGATTTTTGTGGAAATTGGTTCCCCAGGTTAGATTCTTACCGTTTCATTCGTAAACAAGAATACTTCAACAAATTCAAGCGGCTTCGAGCAGTTGGATGATGTTTTGGATGGAATGGTCGGCTTTGTGGAAGGCAGTTTCGAGTTTGCTGTTTGGTCGGTAACCGCGAGCAGCTTTTCGCGCACTTGGGCGAGATGATCGAGGCCCTTCTTCAGACCGACATCGGCCAGGTTGTTGCTTGCATCTCGGGAACTTGCGTCGCAATTGCCCGCACAGGCGCTAACCTGGGTGAACGAAAATCTTGAGTTCACGCATGGTGAAGGGCTGGTCATGAACTTTGTGTCGAGTTCGACAGGAGGAGGCCTTCCGCAGTACCTGCTTGAGAATACTCCTGCCGAATCGCAATATGGACTCAATATTACCCAGCCAGCCATTTACTTCGGAGAGGTAGCGCCTGGATACAAGATTGTCTCGACTGGAATCAAGGAATTCGACTATCCAAAGGGCCACGAAAAACTTTATGCGAGCTGTCAGGGAAAGGGTGGAATCCCACTCGACAGCAATTGGAAAAGGATACTGTTTGCTTGGACGCAGAAAGACATCAATATGTTAATCACGCCCTATCTGACACCGCAAAGCAAAAGTCAGAACGGACCGGGAGTCATCCGCGGCAAGCTTATCGTCACTCCGATCGAGAACTCATTCCTCTATGTGGTTCCTCTTTACCTTAAGGCCGAGGGCACGAACTTCCTCCAACTGAAGCGGGTGATTGTTGCGACGGGAGATAAGGTCGTCATGGAGCCGACTCTCGACGCGGCACTAATCTCCTTGTTCGAAACGGCGCCGCCGCAGTCGGGCTCATCCCCAGGGCAACAACCTGGAGTGCAGACACCGCTTTCGAGGGCGACCCGTGATCAAGCCACAGCTCAACTTGCAGAGGCCCAAAAGGCACTCAACGCGCTTAAACAGCTTTTGGCCAATCCGCCACAATAGACCGGGCGCGCGAGGCGGAATTCCGATGAAGCCAAACCAATCGCGAGTTCCCGGCATCGCTTTTCGATGGGTCGGCTAATTGCTTCACAATTCGAAGTTCACTTTTCAAAATTCGCGATGACGGGGCCGAGGCGCGCCCGTTGCGTTTCCGGGTCATTCGGTTTGAGTCTGACCAAAGGTAGCTCGAAAGCATGAGCCACAATACTTCGTTACCTCGTGGCGCAGCGCTGAAGGGAAAGCACACCCGCAAACAGAAGCCTTTCGGCATGTGCGCTGATTTGCTCAGAACTTCATCGTCAGAAATGGAAGGCTTGATTAGAAGGCGTTCATCGATTCCGGCACGGAATTAAATGGATTCGACACTGAGCAGACGTTAACTGGCGACAAGCCTCGGTTACCAGCGCACTGCAGGTCGGGAGAAATTCCCCCGAGATAATTCCCATTCACCGTTAGAAATGGAGAAGGCAATGAGCATTGCAAATTCTGTGGTCGCAATCTTCGACACTCACGAGCAGGCGGAACGCGCCATCATGGAACTGCAAGAGGGGGGTGTGGACATGAAGAGCCTCTCGATTGCAGGAAAAGATACGCATACTGACGAGCATGTGGTTGGCTACTACAACACCGGAGACCGCATGAAGCACTGGGGCAAGGTGGGAGCGTTCTGGGGCGGGTTCTGGGGCCTTCTGTTCGGATCGGGGTTGTTCCTGATACCCGGAATCGGACCCATTCTTGTAGCCGGCCCACTGGTGGCCTGGATTATCGCAGGCCTTGAAGGAGCGGTCGTGGTTGGAAGCGTCAGCGCTTTAGGCGCGGGCCTGGTGAGTATCGGCATCCCAAAAGATAGCGTGCTCAAGTACGAGGTGGCTCTGAAGACAGACAAGTACCTGCTAATTGTTCATGGAACCGAAGGCGAGGTCGACAACGCGAAGAACATCATTGCAGGAACCGAACATAGTTCTTGCACCGTTCACGGCGAGAGAGTCTTCGCCTGACAAACGTGCAAGAATGCGCCGCGACAGCACTGGACTCAGAGGGGACTTCTTGAGGCCGGGTTATCGCGGCGTGGCATGAAAGGAATTCAGCGTGAGACAAAACAGTTCGTTTGCAGCTTTGATTTTCGTTGTCATTCTTGGCGCGGGGGGAGCGGCCGCGTTTGGTCTTTATAGTGCGTCGTCGAATGTGGCCGCCATCGTCGTTCTGGTCTGCTCCGCGGTTCTCGCCTATTTTGCGGCTGCCGGAATCAAGGTTGCCGACCAATGGAGCAAAGCGGTGGTGCTGCGGCTCGGCAAGTTCCGCTCCCTTGAAGGGCCAGGCTTGTTCCTGATCATTCCAATCATCGATTCGATCCCTTACTGGATCGACACCCGCGTCCTGACAAGTTCCTTCAAGGCGGAAAAGACACTTACCAAAGACACGGTTCCGGTGGATGTGGATGCAGTGCTTTTCTGGAAGATCCTCGATCCGAAGAAGGCTGCGCTCGATGTCGCTGACTATCAAAGCGCGATTAATTGGGCCGCGCAGACGGCTTTGCGCGATGTGATCGGCAAGACCATGCTTTGCGACATGCTCGAGGGTAGAGATAAGATCAGCAGCGTTTTGCGGGAGATTATCGATGAGCGCACCGAGCCATGGGGCATCAATGTTATCTCTGTCGAGGTGAAGGATGTACTGATTCCCCCGGCACTTGAGAACGCGATGTCGATGCAGGCTCAGGCCGAAAGAGAGCGCCAGGCGCGCGTCATCCTTGGCGACTCGGAACGTCAGGTCGCAGAGAAGTTTGTGGAAGCAGCCAGAACCTATGCCAACGACCCCATCGCGTTCCATTTGCGGGGCATGAACATGCTTTATGAGGGGTTGAAGCAAAATTCCACGATCGTCATCGTTCCCAGTTCTGCCATCGAAAGCATGCAATTGGGCGGGCTTGCGGGAATGACCGCTCTGACCATGGGAATCGGCCAGGAGCGAGCGATCAAAGAAAAGGAAGCGCAAAACAAAATCTCAAGTGAGCCTGCACTGGCACCGGAAGAACTCGCCCTTCCTCTTGCCACTTCTCACAATGGGCGTGGCTAGCCTTCGGCCTTCAGGTAACTCACCAGGTAACGGAGATCGCCTCATCAACGAATGAAACTGGTGGGTGATGTTCCCCAATGTCCCGAACGAATGGAGCACGCTCAAATGGATGTGCAACAACTTGAAGAAACAGCAACGGCTCTTTTCGCGAGCGACAAGGGCCTGCTGGCGATGGATGAAAGCAACCCAACGTGCAACAAGCGCTTTGCCCAATTGGGGATTCCACAGACCGTCGAAGCTCGGCGAGCCTATCGCGAATTGATCGTGACCACACCTCGACTCGGTGAATGCATCGGCGGCGCAATCCTTTATGACGAGACCATCCGTCAGCAAAAGAGCGATGGCACCCCCTTCATCAAAGTCCTGATCGAGGCGGGAATCATTCCCGGGATCAAAGTGGATGCAGGCGCGAAGGAGTTGGCGGGACATCCCGGCGAGAAAGTGACTGAAGGCCTGGACGGATTGCGCGACCGCCTTGGCGAATACGCAGCAATGGGCGCCCGCTTTGCCAAGTGGCGCGCGGTGATTTCGATTGGCGATGGAACTCCGAGCTGGGGTTCGATCGAAGCCAATTCGCATGCCCTGGCTCGCTATGCGGCGCTGTGTCAGGAAGCTGGCCTCGTTCCTGTTGTAGAACCCGAAGTGCTTATGGATGGCGATCATTCGCTGAAGCAATGTTACGAGGCCACAGACGAAGTGTTGCGAACGCTGTTCAGCGAGCTGTTTGCGCAACGGGTCATGCTGGAAGGAATGGTCTTGAAGCCTAACATGGTACTCCCCGGATTGGCCTGCACCAGGCAGGAGACTGTGGACGAAGTGGCCGACGCCACGATGAACTGCTTCTTGCGAGCCGTCCCAGCTGCTGTTCCGGCGATCGCGTTCTTGTCGGGCGGCCAATCCGCGGAATTGGCCTCGGCTCGCTTGAATGCGATGAATGCCAGATTCAAATCGCGGCTGCCATGGGCAGTTGCGTTTTCGTTTTCTCGCGCCATCCAGCAACCCGCATTGGAGATTTGGAGGGGGCAGGAGAACAACGTATTGGCGGCACAGCGGGCTTTGTATCGCCGCGCACTTTGCAACCAGGCTGCGCGCCGTGGAGAATACTCCACCGCGATGGAGGAGAAATGACCGAAGCCTTGCGAAGACAAGTGCTGGCAGGCGCATCATGAATCAAATACCGCTGTATCCTCTACGGTTCGATCCAATCTATCAATATCGGCTTTGGGGCGGGCGGCGTTTGGCTGACCTGCTCTCCGCCCCGCTTCCGGGTGATGGGCCGATCGGCGAAGCGTGGGTGCTCAGCGATCGCGACGATCATCAAAGCCAGGTTGCCAACGGACCGCTGAAGGGTCAGACGATCACTCTATTGATGGAACAATTCCGAGCGCAACTGATGGGAAAGTTTGCTCCGCGCTTCCATCGCTTTCCGCTGCTCCTCAAGTTTCTTGACGCACGCGAAATGCTTTCCGTGCAGGTACACCCAAGCGACGCTTACCCAGACCTGATTCCAGCAGGCGAAACGGGCAAGACCGAAGCTTGGGTCGTGATCGAGGCAGAGAAAGGAAGCCGGATCTATGCGGGCTTGAAGCCAGGCACGACTGCCGACGGTCTCCGGCATGCCATCGCCAGCGCTGCGATTGCCGATTGCATGGTGGGCATTGTTCCCAAGCCAGGCGATGCCGTCTTCATCCCAGCGGGCACGGTTCACACATTGGGCGGCGACGTTGTTGTCTTCGAGGTCCAGCAAAACAGCGACATCACTTTCCGCCTTTTTGACTGGGATCATGTCGACGCGACAACTGGAAAGCCTCGGCCGCTTCAGGTCGATCGGGCATTTGCCTGCGTAGATTTTGAAGGGAGCAACGGTGGACTGGTCGCTCCTCGCATAGAGACCAGCATGCCCGTTGAGCGCGAGAGACTCTTTGATTGCGAGCCATTCCGGTTGTGGCGATTACTCGGTCAAGCGCCCTTCCCAGTTGGAACCACAGGAGAGCCGCGTGTTCTAGTTTGCATAGCGGGCTCAGGACAGGTTGAGCACGGCAACACCCCTTATGCGGTAGGAAAGGGAGACGTATGGCTCTTGCCCGCAGAGGCCGGAGTGTGTACTTTCCGACCCAGCCAGGAAGTAACTCTGCTGGAGATTGCAATCCATGGATCGTAAGGAATTGGGGATAGCACGGAATTGACGAAAGTGAGATGGTCCGAAGGGTAGGACCTCATGCTGATTTCTCGAACTCACAGAGAGATGGAGATGAATGAAAAAACTCATAGTGTTCGATCTGGACGGAACCTTGGCGCCCAGTAAGTCGTCCCTGGCTCCCCAAACGGCGGCATTACTGCATGACCTCTTAGGCGTCATCAAAGTAGCAGTCATATCCGGAGGCGCGTGGACCCAGTTTGAAAAGCAGCTACTCACCGATCTTCCCCAGGGCAGTCTCCTCGCGAACCTGTCCCTGCTTCCAACTTGTGGGACAAAATTCTTCCAACACAAAGGGAAGTGGACGGAACTTTATTCAGAGGATCTGACTGCGGAGCAAAGAAACAAGATCATCGACTCTCTGAACAAAGCCGCCAGTGAATCGGGCTTTCACGCCGGGAAGGTTTGGGGAAAGGTAATTGAGGACCGGGGAAGCCAGGTCACATTCTCCGCATTGGGTCAGCAAGCTCCCTTGGCGGAAAAGGAAAAATGGGATCCCGATTTCGCGAAACGGAAGAAGATCACAGCAATCCTCGAAACCCTTATCCCGGAGTTCTCCGTCCGCATGGGCGGTGCAACCTCCATCGACGTGACCAAGCCGGGCATTGACAAGGCCTATGGAATCGGAAAGCTGAAAGACATTCTCCACATTTCATTGCACGAGATGATCTACCTCGGAGATGCCTTGTTCCCCGGCGGGAACGATTATCCTGCCGAACAGGCAGGCGTTGTGTCGATTCCTGTTAAAGGACCAGACGATACCAACCTGGTCATCAAGACAATCATCGCTTGCTTAGGCGATAAGTGAGCTTGCGACCGCGAGGAGATTCGATGACTGAATTCAAGTTGCAACGCCTGGGGATGATAATGGAGCCGGAGCCCGGCAATCCGAATGAAGTGGAAGGCGTCCTGAATCCGGCTGCCGCTCGCGGCCCCGACGGTCAGCTCTACTTATTCCCTCGGCTGGTCGCGAAAGGAAACTATTCGCGCATAGGCATAGCGCGGGTGAAATTCAACGAGGCCGGCGATCCGACGGGCGTCGAAAGGCTCGGCATCGCACTCGAGCCTGAAGCCGATTATGAGCGCCGACCCGACGGCAGCGGTGGCTGCGAGGATCCTCGCGTTACGTTTGTGGGGCCACTTCAACGATACCTAATGACTTACACGGCATGGTCGTCCCATGGCCCGCGGATTGCCCTGGCGGTATCGGAAGATATCTTCCACTGGAGACGTCTGGGGCTCGCTACTTTTGCCTCGGCAGACGGCATCGAATTCGGCAACGTAGACGACAAAGATGCCAGCCTCTTCCCGGCCGTGATTCCCGATCCATCCGGTCAGCCGGAGTTGGCCTTGCTTCACCGGCCGCTTTTTCCAGGCACCCGGCCTGAGGAAACGGCCTGCAGCCCTGCAACCCGTGAAGTGGATATCGATCGAGAAAGCATCTGGATTTCTTACTGCCAAATGACACTTAATGGTAAGCCATTTCGCACCGGCAAGTTTACCTTTCATCATCGCCTGGCATCTCCAGTCGCGCCTTGGGAACGGCTCAAGATCGGCGGAGGCACTCCACCGATCTTGACACGGTACGGATGGATGATCGTCTACCATGGTGTCAGCGAAATTGATACGCCTGAAACCGACAGGCACATGCTGCGCTATTCGGCGGGGGTAATGATCTTCTCCAAAGAGCGTCCGCTCGTAATTAGCTACCGTTCGCAGGAGCCTGTGTTAACGCCGACGCTTCCGCAGGAACGCGATGGGACCGTTGACAATGTTGTATTCCCTACAGGTATCGACCGGCGCGACGATCTTGGAACTCCAGACCGTTTCGACGTCTACTACGGAATGGCGGACAATCGGATTGGTGTGGCGCGCCTTGACTTGCCGGAACAGATACTGGCGGGGGCCGTCGCAGACGCGCCGGAGGCAAAGGTATAAATCGCTAGCGCTGCCAAACAATCTGGCCTGCCTCGAGGGGCACGAGAGCATTGAGATGATGGGGGACGATTCGCGCGGTGAAGTCGCTTGCGGGACGTGTTGCGGAGACCTGAGCCGAATAAGCGTATGAGCCTGGCGTATCTGGGTTGGGTCCGGATGCGTCCATGACTTCGAAACAAGCCAGCTTCCCTTCTGCAGGATCTGCGTATAGCTCGACTCTCAGGCGATCTGGAGTGAGGGAACCAGGCGCAACGTCCGCTTGAAAGAAGTGCTGCCCATCGTAGGTGTTGATTCGAATGCTGACGAAACGCACCGTATTCCAATGCCGCTCAAGGTCCTGCTTCCATTGGAGCAGACTCAAGCCGGCCGCACCATCGTCCGCTGCGCGATCGCGATAGCGCGACGCCGCAGGGAGATAATGACTCTCGGTATATTCGCGGATGGCACGAGTGGCGGAAAACTCCGGCGTGAGCCGCGCCATGCTCTCACGGATACGCCCGAGCCACCTGGCTGGCAGGCCGGATTCATCGCGTTCGTAGAACTCCGGAATGACTTCACCTTCCAGCAGACTATAAAGAGTCTCTGCCTCTTGGGCATCCCATCCTGGGTCGTCGCCATGTTCCAGACCGTCTCCAATAGCCCAACCAACTTCGGGCGAATAGGCCTCTGCCCACCACCCGTCCAACTCGGAGAGATTGAGCCCTCCATTGACGAGGACCTTCATGCCACTTGTACCGCAGGCCTCCCATGGACGGCGAGGTGTGTTGATCCAAAGATCGATCCCTTGGACCAGCTCCTGGGCCAGCATCATGTCGTAGTCGTTGAGGAAGACCACGCGCCCTTTAACCTCGGGACGCTTGATGAAATCCTTCCATTGCTTGATCAACTCTTGTCCGGGAAGATCCTGAGGATGAGCCTTTCCCGCAAGGATTAGCTGAACGGGAAATCGTGGATTCGAGAGCAGTCGAACCAGCCGCTCGGTATCGTGCAATAGAAGATTGGGACGCTTATAGGTGGCAAAACGGCGCGCAAATCCCAGGGTCAGCACGTTTTCATCGAAAATGCCTGTGGCATTTGACGATTCTGCACCTTCCGCGGCGAGCTGGCACCGGTACCGCTTGCGCATCTGCTCGATCAGACCTTTTCGCCCGGCCGCGCGCATTTGCCATAGCCGCTGAATTGATATTTTGCGGATGTCGTCCTCCGCCGGACGATACCCACGCCAACGCTTCTCACCGCAGGCGGAGGTCCACAACGCATCGGCTTCGGCTGAATCCCAGGTCGGCACATGAATGCCGTTGGTTACTGACCCTATCGGGACTTCCTCCCTTGGCCAGCGTGGGAACAAAGACTGGAAAATCTGTCTGCTCACTTTTCCATGGAGCTTGCTGACGCCATTGATCTGACCGCTGCCGCGGACCGCGAGGTAAGCCATGTTGAAGGGCTCCGAATTGTCTTCCGGATTCTGTCTTCCCATGGCCAGCAGATCGTCCACTGAGATAGCAAGCTCATCCACGGCGTAGTGGCTCAGATACGTGCGAATAAGCCTGGGATCGAAGCGGTCGAAGCCGGCACTCACGGCGGTGTGCGTAGTGAATACATTCCCGGCTCGCGTGATATTCATGGCAAGATCGAATGACTTCTTGTGATCCTCCATGTAGGAACGTGCCCTTTCGAGCGTGGCGAACGCCGCGTGACCTTCATTGAGGTGACAAACATCTGGCTGCAATCCAATTGCTCGCAGCAGACGCCAACCTCCGATACCAAGGATAATCTCCTGCTTCAGGCGCATCTCTGCGTCCCCACCATATAGCTCACTCGTGATTCCGCGATGAGCCGCTGTATTGGCAAAATCGTTGGTGTCGAGAAGATATAACTTTGCTCTTCCCACTGACACCTCCCAACAGCGAAGCCAAATCTTTGAACCGGGAAGTTGAATTTGCAACCGTAACCACTCGCCATTTGGCCTTCGTAGCGGCCTGATTGGCAACTGCCCTGGATCATTGACCGGATACAGTGCCTGCTGCCGGCCCTCCGAATCGAAGTCCTGGCGGAAATATCCTTGACCGTAGAGCAAGCCGACCCCGACTACTGGCACACCGAGATCGCTGGCGGCCTTCATCTGGTCGCCCGCTACGTTGCCAAGCCCACCTGAGTAAATGGGCAGAGCTTCGCTCAACATGAACTCCATGCTGAAGTAGGCGACAGTCGTGAGTGCGGCGTCGGGATGCTCATGCTGGAACCAGGCGTCGGCCCGATAGGATGCCCGATTCTGCAAAAGCAAACTGTCGAGCTTCAGGCGGAATGCCGGCGTGCCTAATGCAGCCTTGATTTTTTCGCGAGAAATCGTGCGCAGGATGACCCATGGGTTTTGAGCTGTTGCCCATAGATCCTTATCGAGCGCTTCCCACAACTCGTCCGCAGCATGGTTCCAGGACCAGTGAAGATTGAGCGCCAACTCAACCAACGCATCAACTCCATCAACCTTGAACCAATCGGATGGCGCCTTCGGATCGTTCAACATCTCCTCCTGCTTACCGAGCCCAAGCAGCGGAGACTGCTATCGCAATCCATATGCGATGGCAGCCTCCACTTTGAGTTTAGCCGGATGGTACCTAACTGTCGGTAAACATGGCCTTCTGCGGATGTCCCTTGGCCAGCGGAGCCGGAACTGTGGCATCACTAAAGTCTTTCGTCCACTGCCAGTTCCTGATCTCAGGCATATCCTCCAGGTGTTCGCGGATATAGTCGTGGTGGCGTTGCAATTCCTGGTTGAAGAAGTTGATTGCATACTCGGCCTGCAAACGGAGGCGGGGGATATGCTTCAATGCGTCGAGCGCCAGGTGAAAACGGCTCATTTCATTGAGAACTACCATGTCGAATGGAGTCGTTGTTGTTCCGTAATCCATATAACCGTGCACGTGGAAGCGAGCTTCATTAGAACGCCCGTGCACCAGCGTATGAATGAGCCATCGATTGTTGTGAAAGGCGAAGACGACGGGCGCCTTCTCAGTGAACAATGCGTTGAACGACATTTCGTCCATTCCGTGCGCATGCTTGTCAGGAAACATCAAAGTCATCAAGTCCACAACGTTGACGACCCGCACTTTGATTCCGGGTACGTGTTTCTGCAGGAGCCATGAGGCCGCGCACGTCTCGATGGTTGGGACATCTCCGGCGCAGGCCAGCACAACATCCGGCTCATCGCCATTATCGTTGGTTGCAAACTTCCATGTGGATGCACCTTTCGAGCAATGATCAAGAGCCTCGTTCATATTGAGCCACTGGAGTTGAGGTTGTTTACCGCAGGTAACGACGTT
>Ga0302140_10011984_pt1 | contig 10651 bp, 11 predicted proteins | sample I_Bog_E1_1_FD_202095 | JGI IMG/M metagenome (GOLD analysis project Ga0302140, IMG submission 202095) | Peat permafrost microbial communities from Stordalen Mire near Abisko, Sweden - I_Bog_E1_1 | ecosystem: Environmental > Terrestrial > Soil > Wetlands > Peat | place: Sweden: Abisko, Stordalen...
GTATGCAAATGGCGTCTTGGGAATTCAACGCGGTTGCGATGCGGCGACCGTTAAGACTGCATACCGCGACCTTGTAAAAATATGGCATCCAGACCTCTTCGGAACAGAAGATACGCGCCTGAGAGAGAGAGCAGAAGAGAAAACTAAGAAAGTTAATGATGCGTATGCCAAGCTTCAGAAGCACCGACCGTTGCCCCACGGAGCACTTGAAATCGAGGAGATGCCGTTAGATGCCGCTGTGGACGCCACCAATGCTGCAATCATGGCGGTCACGGGAAATATTACATCACTATTCTTAGATATAAAAAGTTCCGGCCTTGGAAACCGCGATGCCGTTTGTTCTGTCTTGGGACGTTCATTTGCAATGCAGCAAGATACGATCAATTGTTTGCAACGCCTCATTCGCAGATTCGAGCGTGAGATGCCATCGTATTCAAGGGCGGAACTAGATTCGATGTTAGCCAAGGTCATGCAGTCCAGAGGTACTCTTGCCGAGTTTGCGGTCAAAGTTGGAGCCATTAAAGTACCTGTTGCTGTGTCTGCTACGCCCAAGCAGATTAAGGACGATGCGGGACAGGCCGCATTTCCGACCGCCCATTCAAAACAGAACGCAGACGTTCTGCCAGCTTCAAGGTTGTCCGTTGAGCCGCCGAAAGGAATTGATGGGCAATCGACAGCCGGAATCGAAACTTCCCGATTCAACAAAGTATCCGCTCAGTCCTCCCTAGACATCGAGGCAGCGGCTCAAAGCGAGTCCGTTGCGTCAATGAAAGCGATGCTTCGCGACGAGACTGATTTTGCTGCTCCTGCCGCCACTCCATTCTCCACCAACCACCAGCAAGCAAAACCCAGTCGATACCGCCCACTCTGGATTGTTGGAATGCTTTGCCTTGCGGTCGGGATTTGCATAGGCGTCATAATCGCCGAGAGAGCACCAGAATCCGAGCAGCCAGCCCCATCCAATTCACCGTCATCAACTCCGGTGACTCAGGCCGCTGAGCAGCCTGTCAAAGAAGCCCCGATACCTTCAAAGCCATCCCCTTCACCTGCGCCCGATGAATTGCCGCAGACTATTACCTCAGCGACATCGCGGACTGACGATGAAGTGTCAATTCAAGAGGCTGTTGAAGGCTGGGCTAACGCATTTCGCGCTCGGGATGCCGACCATTTCGCTGCCTGCTATGCTCCGGTGGTGGAACAATATTTCCGAAAGAAAGATGTAAGCCGCGCCCAAATTCATGACATCTATCAATCCACCTTCGGCAAGTTGGAGAGTATCTATGCCTACGAAGTCTCCGACCTCCGCGTGGAGTTCCCTGAGGGCGAAGCGTTACCAGCGAGGGCGACAGCGACCTACGACAAAACGTGGGATACCAGCCAAACGAATGGAAAGAGGAACTCGGGGGAAGAAATTGAGCGGCTGACCTTCGAGAAAACCGCCGAGGGTTGGAAAATCGTTCGCGAAGATGAAATCCAAATCGTTCGAGCGTCACGCCAATAGACTTCGGGGGCAATGGCCTCTTCGCAGTCCTCTCGCCCATCCCGTGGCGGATTCCTTGGTTGGTCGCCACGACCGTGTTCAGGCGGTGGTTCAAAAACCCCAATTCCCAGCCCCTGATTTCATTGAGCTTTTTGCTCTTTAGAACTGACTTTTGTGCGTTGGTTCAAAGGGTTAGTCAGTGAGCCGATGGCAGTATTGAACGACATTAGCGAAGCGTCAGGTTATTGAGAGTACGCTCTCGCACGAATTCCTATGGCGATGATGTTGCCGAAGCATCATTCGCGGCCAACCACCTCGCTGGATGAACGCTCTTCGGCTTCGTCGGGGCGGACGGGCGTAGAATGTTTGAAAACTCGAATACCACAATCCTAATCTCAGCTTGAATTGCCAACGTAGACTTAGGCAGGAGGAGTAATGAGTTCCAAGGAAGGCCTACGCAGACTGACCCTGCTTTTTGGTTTGTTCTGCGTGATTCTCGGCGGGTTTGTCTCTTACCAAGAATGGAACCTCATCGTTACCCAAAAGGCAAACCACAAGAAGTTCGAGGCGTTGGCGAAATCTGATGTCGTGCAACAAGAGCGCAATCGCCGCTTTCAGAAAGACCCTGCCACTGGCGTCATGCTCGACATGAACATAAAAAATCTGACCTCACAAAAAGCACGTGACGAGGAATTCGCTGATTTTCCCTCAAGAATACTGGAAGGAGAAATCAGCGAAATCGATTGGAATAAAGACCTTCAGGTCTCGATGATAAAAACCATCGATGGCGAGTTATTACTGCCAACACAGGAGCCGGGGACAACGAGGTACCTCTTGATGGTGGTTTTTCCCGTAATCGGCTTTTTACTTTTTTGGGGTGCTGCTCGGATTGTCAGTTTGATTGGCGGTTGGATTGTCGCCGGGTTTAAGCGCCCATCAGAATAACAACCACCCCCAAGGCGGAGTAAAAGCACGAAGGATGAGGCCGAACAATGGAAACAACTTCGCAACTGGCGATACCGCTGAAGCAGAGCCAGATTGACGCAGCAAGAGCATTTTGGGCAGATGGCTGGGAAAGCAAAGAATTCGAGCAACTGAGGGAGGCCTTCCCGAGCCCCACTGATGCAGTCAAAATCAAGGCAATTGTCCTCAATGCTCTTTATGGAACGAACATCCTCGCAATCGAAAAGGTGGCAATGAGAGTAGAAGAATTCCTGAAGGCGAACGAATTGACAGGTATCGATTTGGTCGAGCAACTGGTCAAGGAGATTCGCGGAGTGACCAGTCAGGACAACTACAGCTTCGCAGCAAAGTACGCCCACTTTTTCATTGACCCCACTCTTCCGATTCTCGATTCCTATGCAGAATGGATGCTTGCAAGACATCTTGGTCGCGAGTTGCAATCGAAAGACCCGAGGCGTTATCACAGGTTTACTGAGGACATCGAGACGCTCAAGCGGTTCGCAGGGTTGACCTGCAATTGCGCTGACCTCGATGCGTACCTTTGGGTGGCCGGGGAGTATTGGTACTGGAAAGACCACCGCGAATACAGTATCAACGGCGACCTACGGGCGCTATTCGAGAAGCTTCAAGGCAATTCCACTGCCCAGCCCTTGCTGGCTGCACTCTTGGACATTGCGGCTACAGCAGAAGGCTAATCTTGCGGGTGCGGTGCCTCGGTTATCCAGCGCCTAAAGTTGTCAAACCCCTCGCAAGTTCCAGTCCATCGACCGGCCAGAAGCACTCCGGTCGCGGACGATGAACGCGGGGCTCCCCGGCCTTCGGGCGGCAACTCAGTATTTGCTCTACCCACTGGCTGGGCACCGCGTCTCGTCCATACGCAGCACCCAAGAGGGCTCCTGCAATGGCGGCATTGGTGTCAGTGTCACCGCCGCGCATTACGGTTTCCACCACGCCTTCCTCCAACGATGGAGCATTGAGCAATTGCCACAGGGCGTTTTGGAAAGCAATGATGACCCATCCTTGCAAAGAAACGTAGTCCGCAGGAACCGAATCCGGCGCATCGAGTATCGCCTTCATCAGGGTCTTCTCGACCTTTAGTTCTGTTGCCCAAACCTTGATGTCCTCATACGTCTTTTGTGGGCTCTTCCGGCTGGAGACCAACTGGGAGATTGCCATTGCGAACAATGCATTGGCCTGAAGGCAAACCGGGTGGGGATGCGTCAATGCGGCATCCTGCTGTGCGAGTCGCGATGTGCTCTCAAGGTCGCGGTTCCAGCAGAAGATGCCAAGGGGACTGATTCGCATCAGAGCACCATTGGCTTGGCTGTCCCAGTTAGGTTCGCCTCGGAGTCCTACCGAAACAGTAGCCCCGCAGTCAAAGGGATGAGAGTTGAACCAGAAGACGTAGGCTTTGCGTGCTTCCTCGGCGTCGTATCGCCGCTCCTTGACCAGCATCCTTGCCAGCATCAACGCCATTTCGGAGTCATCGGTAGGCTGACCGGCAATGGTGTCCCATGTTCCGCCATCGGCGAGGTCTCTGACACCATCGGGGTACAGGCGATGAATCACTGAAAGTGATTTGAACTCTACGAGCCCTCCAAGAGAATCCCCGGCAAGCTGCCCCAGCAGACAGCCTTCCGCACGCGAGACGACTTGAGGATCGACGTTCATGACTGTGACCTTCTGATGTTATTGTCAGCCCATCGCGGCATCAAAGAACTTCTTTTCGCGCAATTCAAAGAGTGATTCTGTTCACCTTGAAGCGAAGATGGTCGCGTGAGTCATCGCTCCTCCATTGAGGCAGTACGTGCATCTCCACGTGCATATCCGTAGCGTTATCTTGAAACGAGCCTTTGGCCAACCCTTGAATAAATGCTTCTCTCAGGTTGTCGGGAACGTGAAACATCAAGAGGACGTCGTCGCCGCTCTTTCTGACATAGATTTCAATACCGTCTTTCATCCCTGCGTCCTTTCAAAGAAGCGTATCCGCCTCGGCTGTAGAAAATCCCCGCTCCTCCGGCTCCCTTTTCTCCTGAACCTGCAAGCGGTGCATCACATCCCAAATGCGATGCAGAGCCTCCACGTAGCCAAAATCCGCCTTCTTGGCACGAGAAAACCTGCTCGTCTCGTTCTTGAAGTTTGACCAAGTTTGCTCTGTTGCCAACTTCGCCAACGCTGCCACCCATGCGGCCTTTGGCACGATGATGCGATACCTGTAGTCCCGTCCATCCCAGCTAAGAATCGCGGCCTTCCCCAATTCAGAGTCGGGAAAGCGGTATTTCAGACTGACCAGATGCTCATGCAGTCTTGCCCTTACCATTACGCTGTCGGGATTGATGGTGCCGTCTGTGTTGTTGGCACATGCGATTGAGAAGAATCCATATCTGGTGAAAATCCACACTTGACATTCCTTTCGCTCACGTCAACGTCGGTGCTTTCGGCCTGACTTAGGGCATTGCGGGAGAGCCCAATGTGGCTGCTGCCCTCGTCCTCAGACCGACATTGAGAAGGATTCGAGCGGCTCATCCACTCCCGTATTGAGTCGAAGGTACAGTTGACCATCGGATTTAGGGTAAACAGAAATTTGGTAGTGCTTGCGCTTTGTAATTTTGTTCTCAGAAACATTCAGCGCGTCTAGTTTGGAATGCATCCACTTATACGGGATGGCAAACGCCTCAGTGCGTCCAACGCACCCAAGAACGAAAAGCCCCGTTGCCCCTTGACCCAAGAAGTTATCCCAGTCGGGGTGGTAGGCGTACCAATAGTGACCGTCTGTATACTTCTTCGAAACAGTGATTGCCGCCCGGACGGTCTTGTCTGCACTCCAAAACAAAGCGCGGCTTTTCTTAACGAGTGGCGGGTAAATGGGCCCTAGCCTTTCGACAATTGAAGTGCGAATTGCTCCAATAACGTCCACAGATGTTTGCTGGTGTGCTTTTGTCGCACCTTGCTCCTGCTCGGCTTCGTCAGGTGTTTCGTCCTCGATTGCTGCGACAGCATCTTCCGCAACACCAAAAGCGATTTCAATAATTGTGTCCAGCCTTGTAGCCTCGAACGGAATTAGCAATTGGCGAATCTTACCAATTGATGCGAAATCGGGTGCTTCCTTCAGTAAGACTAACTGCTTGAGGGCATCCACGCCGATTATCCGAATATCCCGAGCGTGCCGGGAGCCACGAACTTGTTCCTCCCAGCCCCCAGTGTCCTTCCGGCCAACAACAAGAAGGATTGAAGAAGAGGAAGATATTTTCTTTGAATCTATAAGTTGGCTTCGATACTTCGCGAACGTGTCCAGATTTATGCTATAAGCATCGGTCGTCTTTACCTCGACTACAATCGCGCGACCGCTCCCGTCGTCTAGCCACAGACCATCATTGCCAATAGCGTTAGACTTCCCCTGATACAGTCCGAATTCTACGGTGTATTCCAATCGCCTTCCTAACTCATTCACAACATCCTGAAGGACACTTCCGCTCTTTTCGAATTTCTCCGCCAGACAGGAGTCAGCATAGGCGAACAGATGTTCGCTCTTTGCAATATGAAGGTATTCGCGAAGTTCGGCAGAACACTCTGAACCGTCAGTCAACTTACCGTCGCCGCACATTGCAACCAGTTGAAAGATGTCTTTCTTGTTTAGCGCAGCAGGGTCGTTCTTCAAAAGGCTGATTAAGACTGACATTTTCTTCCTCGCGTGCAAATGCTGATTATTGCTGTCTTTTGTTTCTCCGAACGGTATTGGTTGAACACTCGAAAAGTATAGGCGATTTGAGACAAGAGTGATTCGCGACCCGGTTCACACGACCCCAAGAATCCACCCCTCGATTTTGGCGATACCTCGCTCCTCCGCAGTCAGGGTCGGGTTGAGGAACCCTCTGAGGGAGCCGTCTCGGTCGGCACGTTGCAGCCAAGCCGCCGCATAGGCCGCTTGCTCATCGCTGTCCCGGTCTTCACGTCGGAAGCGCCTCGTCCACAGCGACGGGTAGACCTCAGCCACGACCGACATGCCCTCTGGAATCTCCCAGCCATCGAACGGCCAGAAATGAACAGGGCGCTTGCACTCCTTCCTGAGGTGAAGGAGCCACGGCAGACCCGCGTGTGTCGATGTTGCGACCTCGCCTTGAACGCCGAACCCGAAGACGGACTTTGCCGAGGCCGTCCACTTCTCCGTCACACGGAGCCAGCTTCGGTCTCCGGCCCGCCACTTGCCACGGCCATGCGGGTCTTCCCTGATGAAGCACACGTAGGTGTGCGGTGCGTCGGTCGGCCAGTAGTGGTGGAAGTCCTCAAGGAAGCCCTGCCAGTCACTTGGGAGTCGATACTTCTCGAAGTAGGCCAGCGGAAATGAAAAGGCATGGTCGATGCCGACCAGCGAGGGGATGTCGCGGTCGAGTTCCACGCGGAGCCACTCAGCTAGACGACGGCGAGTCCAATACCGGCGTGGGCTGGGGGGCGGCTGAACTTGTAGCGGTTCGCCGGAGCCCTCGGCGACAAAGACGCGGATGCCCTTGCAACTGGAATCTGCGGTCTCAGCGCCGGAATAGTCTATGCCGATGTAGCGTTTGAAGTGGGGCATGTCTGATGGTCTCCGAGCGCATTGTTTGTTGAGACTTGGCTAGAAAGCAAACATTTGTAAATGAGCCGTAGCCTAGGTTGCTTTTCGCTGACAGGTCTATTTGAACCGTTCGAGGAATTCCTTGTTCCCGATGAGTTTTGCCTTTACGTACCCCGTATTCACTGTTGCGGGATAGACAGACTGGAAGAAGTGGTCGTCGGAGATGATTTCATCGACATAGGGCAATGCTGGAATGACGTGGAACTTGTCAATTAAGGTGTTCCGGTCCGCACCGCCTTGAGCGTCCCATTCCTGTTCAGAAATCGCCTTCTCAATGGCTAGAGTCGGAACCGAGTCTTCGTTTGCCTGTTTGATGTATTCCTCCCGTATCGCACGACCAACCTCCAAACCCGCTGGCGTTCGCGTCGGAACCGTGTGTTCGAACAGTACCCGTCTTGCCTGATTCTGAATATCGTCGGTCATCCCGCCCTGCTTCTTCATTTCTCTAATGCCGATAAGGGCGTCTGCGTTGTTCTTGTATGCCACGTCAAGCGGCTTCATCTGGTCGGGATGATTCCACCATTGCCTCACAAACCAATCGAGACGAATATCGAAGCGCGGGCCGTTAGCACTTCGGTTCATTGCGGCGAACATAACGGAGAACGTTGAGATTCTCGGTGCTGCGTCATACTCGATGTGAGCATATTTGTAAAAGTCTTGAGCAACCTCCATCAGCAATACATCATGCCTCTCGAAGAGCCACGCGGGGCGTAGACTTTCGATGAATTGAGCCAGTTCAATGGCATTCTCAAGCTTCGTGGTATGCGCAGTTTCAACCAAATGCCAAAGTGAAAGAACAACTCTCAATGCTCCTGAGTCGAGCACGTCATCAAGTTTCATTCGAAACGCAGACCCTCGCGCCTTTCGCCCGAGTCCAATCAGTGCGTTTTGGTCGAGATATGTGGTTGGCATTATGCGCTCAGTCTTGCCTTCTCACGGATGGGCACGATGGTGATGTACTCCGTTAAGGAGTTGGAACAATTCATCGAAGAGCGAACCCCAGCTATGTAGTAAGGAAATGGTCTAACTGAAGGCCGCGCTTAGGTTCTCATTTGTGCCAGTCCTTCTGAATGGGCTTGCCCGACTTCACTGAAGACGCTGCCGCACGGACATATCGAAAGACAAGGATGAGGACTCCGAGAACAAAGAGAAGAGGCAGGATTATTCCGGCTATGAGCCCCCCGCCATATTGAAATCCAAAGAGAAGCCCGAGTGGAATCAGTATCAGCAGCCCAACAAACTGAAACGCAGTCCCCTTTAACCAATTGCCTGTGCTGGTCTCAGGAGGTCTTGTGTACGCGATGTTCGGATGGGTAACGCCGTCCTTTTGAACATCAGGCTTTTCAGCTTCTTTTGCCAAATCTGCTTCGCGAAGTGCAATAGCCGCCTTCGAAGAAGGGAGTAGCTGCGAAGCATTACCTACTGTTCGAACATCCCTCTTCTTTCGTTCACGGGATACCCAAGCCGCAGCAAGCTTGTAATCGTTCCATGTGCTGCCACCATGCCTGAATATGCGATTCCAACTCAACGAGCGTCTCGCTTCTACAGCTTCTACCGCTGCCGAGACCAACGTTTCGTTTTCCATCCATGAGTTCTTGACGGACTTGCGTTCAGCCATTGGAATCTCCCGACCGGGTTTATCCATCTCAATTTCCTCGGCTGGATACAAGGCTGCACGAGGCTTGATTCGTCGCTTCAATTCCAACAGCGCCGGGCTCAACAGTGAGTGGTTCTCCAAGTCGGTGACGGTCCGGTAGACCACTAGTCACTGCCTTGCCTCTTCCTGCTCCAGTTCCGCGCTTAGGTGAACCGTGCCGCCTGTAACATTTAGCGTCCTGCTCCAGTCGGTGAAGCCCTTCTTCTTGACGGCGACTTGGTGGCTCCCGGTGGCTACTGACACGGTGGAGGGCGTGTTGCCAACAAATGCGCCGTCAATCTCAATATCCGCGCCGGGAATACTTGACTCGATGTTCACACTTGCAGTCATGTCGGGAGCGGATGCAACAGGAACTGGCGGCGAAGCCGATGTGGGTATCGGAGCCGGGGGATTGTCGGATGGAGCAGTAAACGGAGCGATTGTCCGACTGACTATCTCTGTCTCGACATGGAAGGTCTGGTGCAAAAGCTTGCCATTTGCATGAAACTGGATTTCCAGTGACCCGTCTTTGTTCCAGTGTCCGTGATAATCGCCGATATTCAGCCAATAATTCCGCCTCGCAGTAGCCGCCGCGCTCCAACCCATGGTGGCGATTGCCAGTCCCTCGCCACCTTTGTAATGCATTCGAGGCGTGCTCAACCCGTAGACTTTTTCGTCGCCTTCAATTCGGGCTGTGTAGAGCTTCCAAGTATATGAACCGCCGCCACTGACGGAACTAGAGTAATTGCCGTTACTGTCGGTGCTACCTCCACCTGAAATGCCCCTCTGTCCCTGCTCCATGTGAACCGCTGTGATGTGGATGGCCAAAGGGAACTCGCCATTGTCCTTGGCGAAAGCAACTGGCGCGAAAATCGTTGACACGAGGAAGGCGACGAAAAACTCTTTCATTAAGGAACTCCCTTTTGAAATCTCCTCAGCGGGATGCTAGACAGAATTGTGCAGTTGGCGACCACTGGCCTCCCTTGCGGGTGTACGAATGACATGAGAGGAATTTGGTTTAAATCATACCCCCAGACTAGGCATCATCAATCTTCTTCGTTTGCCGTGAACCATTCCCCAATGTTGTTCGTCCAAATTGGTCAAGACGGGTTCATGTTCGGCTTTCCGGCTTCGGAGTGAAGTCAGCATCTCGCCAAGCTTCCATCCTTTGTAAACAAGGCGGCTTACTTCTGCCTTCGGGGCATTGTTTAGAGCCCTCTTCTGCTGAGGTGCGCGTCGGACGGTGCGGCAGATTTTGCCCGTGCTGCATACGAGGGGTTGGACAACGGTTGAGAAAGAGATTCTGACAAGTAGTCGATGACTCCTGTTGAATGCGCCTCCCGAATGTCATTTCCGATGTTCCACTCTGCTGCGAAGGACATCGCGATGATGTGGGCTGGTGAAAGGCTGGGAAGAGTCCTGTGAAGTTCGGAAAGCTGCACTTTAGTGAAGTCGCATCCTGCCGCCAATAAAATGTGGTCAGTCTCAAATGTTGTTCCGCTGGGAGCCGCCTCCCGTTCCACCAACACACCAAGCCCATCTCGATGGAGTACGAGGACTTCAGACCAGCCAGCGTTCAATGAAACTCCATCCTCGAAAAGCGCAATGCCCCATCTGGCATTGCAATTCGACGAAAGATACATGATGGAGTCGTGGAGGAAATTGAGGTAGCTAAGCATCTCGGAAGGGGGAAGCCCACGGAAGATACTCGTGATGACTGACTTTGCCATTCCGGCATCAGTTCTTCGTTTTGGGTCGATGACCTTCACGGCTCTCCTTCCCACGCAAACCCGTAAGTGGTGTTTGATGGCGACACAGATGTTATGTCAGATAATTGGTGGGACTTCTTTCAGCGGCCTAACTCGCTCTCTTCTCTAGTTCGACATTGCTTCTTCTACTCCCCAAATAACGAAATTTCTGAAACATCTCAGCGTCGTCAATGCTGACTACTTGTCCCCGC
>Ga0302140_10011986_pt1 | contig 10651 bp, 7 predicted proteins | sample I_Bog_E1_1_FD_202095 | JGI IMG/M metagenome (GOLD analysis project Ga0302140, IMG submission 202095) | Peat permafrost microbial communities from Stordalen Mire near Abisko, Sweden - I_Bog_E1_1 | ecosystem: Environmental > Terrestrial > Soil > Wetlands > Peat | place: Sweden: Abisko, Stordalen...
GTCTTCATCCGGTCCGGAGGATCCATCCCTATCGTCGGAGACTTCGCCAAACACCTCAACCTTCCCAGCGTAATGATGGGTTTTGGCCTGCCCGACGACAACCTTCATGCCCCCAATGAGAAGTTCCTGATCAGCAACTTCCATCAGGGAATCGAATCCATCATCCGCTTCCTTGAAGTCGTAGGCGAAACCGTCGGCGAATCTTCAACTAAGTAACCTTCAATGAGCAACAGCCAGCCCCCCATCACCGCACAACCGTCCGCGAATTCCGTGGACCGTTGTGCGAGCGGCTTCGTTCTCGCTGGCGGTCAATCCTCCCGCATGGGTTCCGACAAAGCAGTAGCTCTTTTCGATGGATCTCCGCTCATAACCAACGCCGTCCAAATATTCAAATCGGCTGGCCTCTCAGTAAAAATCGCAGGTTCCCGTTCCAACCTCAGCCAATTCAGCGCAGCGATTCCCGAAACAATTCCAGACACCTTCCCTGAAAGCGGCCCCCTCGGCGGAGTTCACTCCGCCCTCGCAGCCTCTTCTTCCGAATGGAATGTCTTCCTCCCCGTAGACATGCCACTCATGCCCCCCAGCTTGCTGGCAGCTCTGCTTCTTCGCGCCCAGCGAATCGGTACCCCGGTCACCGTCCCCAAACTCAACGGACGCATAGAACCATTTCCGGTAGTCCTCAGCCTGCAATCCTTACCCATCATCGAAAGCCGTCTCCAATCATCAGAACTAGGCTGCCAATCCGCCTGGCACGCCATCTCCGCCCATCTCGACTCCCGACTCGACGGAGTATCCGTAGAGTCCCTCGTTCAGACTGGTCACTGCCGCCACCCAGCCTCGTTTCCGCCCATCTGGTGGTTCCAAAGCGCCAACACACCGGCAGAACTCACGTGGCTAAATCACATCCACGCAAAAATCTCGCCAGAATCGCGTAATCTGGTCCTGTGAGCGAAGAGAACCTGCCACAATCCAACTTCCCCAGTGAGAGCGAACCGCAAGAACCGGTCGCCGCCCCTCCGTCACTACTCGCAGATCTCAATGAACTCCAGTCCTCAACCACAGTAGAAGAGCTGGAAGAGGCCCACGCCGAAGCTACCGCAGTAATCGCCGAAGCAGTCGCCGAAGCCGCGGTAGCCAATCCCGATTCACCGCCTCCAGCACCCTACATCAACTTCGACAAAGTATCGATTGCCTTCGGTGACCGCAAGATTCTCGACGAAGTCAGCTTTCACGTAGGTCGCGGCCAGACCCTCTGCATCCTCGGTCGCAGCGGCGTCGGCAAATCCGTCTCCCTGCGCATTCTCCTCGGCTTCCTCAAAGCCGATTCCGGCTGCATCCAGGTTGACGGCGAAGAAATCACTACGATGGATGAAAGGGGACTTCAGGAGGTCCGCAAAAAAGTCACCATGGTTTTTCAAAACGGAGCTCTTTTCGACTCACTGTCAGTAGGCGAAAACATAGCCTTCCCCCTCCGCGAAAAAGGAGGCCTTGCCGAAGACCAGATTCAGAAGCTCGTCTCCCGCATGTTGGACCTCGTCGGAGCGAGCGAAACTGTCGATTTGCTCCCCAGTAGCCTCTCAACCGGTCAGAAACGCTGCATCGCCATCGCCCGCGCCCTCGCCGCCCAGCCTCAGGCCATCCTGTACGACGAGCCCACCACCATGGTCGATCCCATCATGGGCAGAGGAATCGGTGACCTGATCCAGCGCCTCAAGCTGCAACTCGGCATCACCAGCATCGTCGTCACCCACGACATGCGTTTCGCCACCCGCCTCGCAGATCTCGTCCTATTTCTCGATTCTGGAAACGCTCGCTTCTTTGGAACCATCCAGCAGTTTCAGGAATGCCAGGACCCACACGTACTCCAGTTCCTCAGCCTCGATGCCTATCAGCTTCCCGTCGCCGCCATCGCATAATCGTGAAATCACACAAAAGTAATGGTTGTCGCGCACAGCGACAGTTTTGTCTTGCAAACTCACCCAAGGCAGTCCACTCTGTTACCAGCTTGCCGTCAATTGAATCCGCCCGGAGCTGTCTGAGAGAAACCAAAGACAGGTCAACAGCTTTTACCCTTTCTTAATCGCCGATCGGATACACTAGACAGAGTTCGATCGTTTGCCCTTTTTCTCTTTTTTCGAACTTGCCGGAAGTTCACCATCTGTTCGCTCCGGTAGACCGAAAACATTCGGTCCTTTGTAAGCACTCTCCCAGGCATGACGGACTTACGCTGCCTGTGGAGACGGAAGTCGGGATTTATTCGGTGGAACCTCAATCCCACACGTCACCGGCTCCGTACTTCGAGAGTGAGGTAGCGATCTATTCCGGGGCGCGCGCTAGCTCCTGGGTCGCGACAGTGGAAGTCGGATTTGCAGAAATGTGTATGCAACCGGGAAGCCCAGAATTGCTTCGTAATATGGAATACGCTCCCGGATTCCGTCCACTGCAACTTTAATTGCTGTTCGGTTCTCGATACCTGGAGGCGTTAACCCTCCCGAACGCTTTGTTGCATTTTGCCCGTCCGAGGTTTGCGAACACTATGGCGACATCCGAATTTTGGCAAAGAGTATCGGCTACGCCTCCATCCTCTACCCAGGAATGGAACGACAGCAGTGCTGCTAGTCACCAGAGAACTGCCCGTGGTAGCGCCGCAATGTGGATGGTCCTGGACGCGTTGACCGTTTGTGGCGCCGCACTTGTTGCCGCCACCATCGAGCTCGACACCAACCCACTCAGCGGTATGCGTAGCTTTTGGCATGGAACCCTCTTTCAGGGCCAATCCACCGGAATCCTTACGGCTCTCCTCATCGGCTTTACAGCGACCCTCATAGCGGTCAGTCGCGGCCTCCATCTTTACACCCCGGTTCGCCTGACAAATCACCTTCATGAACAGCGTCTTAGTGTGCAGGCCTGCCTCGTCTCCGGTCTCCTTCTGACCGGCACCCTCTACCTCATCAAGGCAGAGCAGATCCCGCGCAGTGTCGTTCTCCTCACCGTGGTCCTGATCACAGTCTCGCTTAGCTTGCGCAGGTTCGTCTTTCGCGCCATGATGTACCGGCGTTTCGAGCGCGGCATGAATACCCGCAACGTCATCATCGTCGGCACCGGCGCAGAGGCCCACGCCCTCCGCCACCATCTGCAGAGCATTCGCCAGCTCGGCTACATTTTCAAAGGATTCGTCCATGTCCCTGGCGTAGATACCCAGCTCGCAGGTACAACCGGCGACGTTCTCGGATCACTGGACGGTCTTTTCGACCAGGCCCGAAAACACTTCGTCGATGAAATCTTCTTCACCTCACCCTGCGAACGCGGAGTAATCAAAGGCGTCCTCGAGCAGGCACGCGCCAACGGCATCGACCTCCGGGTAGTGCCCGATATGTATGACGGTCTGGCTTGGAACAGCACCATCGAATACATCGGCCAGTTCCCAACCATCCCCCTCCATCGCGGACACGTCCCCGAAGTAGGCCTCATTCTAAAGCGTTTGCTGGATCTGACAGTCGCCGCCATCGCGCTGATTGTTTTCTCCCCCCTCCTGCTCGTCATAGCTATCGCGGTCAAATTCGATTCGCCGGGTCCCATTTTCTACGCCTCCGAGCGCATCGGCAAAAAAGCCCGTGTCTTCAAGTGCATCAAGTTCAGGACCATGGTCCGCGACGCCGACCGCAAGCGCGCCGAGATCATGCACATGAACGAGCGCGAAGGCATTCTCTTCAAAATGTCCAACGATCCCCGCATCACCAAGGTAGGTCGCATTCTGCGCAAGTACTCGCTCGACGAACTACCACAGTTCGTCAACGTATTCCTCGGGGATATGAGTGTCGTAGGCCCGCGACCACCGATCGCCAGCGAAGTACGCCAATACAATCTGGCCCATCTCCGCCGCCTCGACGTAACCCCCGGCATCACCGGTCTATGGCAGGTCCAGGCCCGTCAGGACCCATCGTTCGACAGCTACATCTCACTCGATGTCGCCTACATCGAGAACTGGTCCGTCTGGCTGGATATAAAGATCATCCTCCGCACCATCGGAGTAGTCTTCGCAGGCACAGGCTCCTAACCGGAGACTGGAAGCCTGCGAGATGCAGTTCGCAATTCCGTTGCCGCTCCCTGACCCCTGATCTCTGACCCCTGCTTTACACTAGAGAAGTGAAGATAGCCCTAGCCCAGATCAACCCAACCGTCGGGGACTTCACCGGCAATCTCGCAAAAATTGTGAGCGCCACCCAGCGTGCAGCCGGTTCCGGTGCTCGCCTGGCCGTCTTTTCGGAACTCTCAGTCTGCGGTTATCCGCCAGCCGACCTCCTCGAAAAACCCAGCTTCCTCGCCCGTTGCGTCAGCATCATCAACGAGCTTTGCGCCGCCACAGCCGGACTTCCCACCGCAATTCTCGTTGGCGTAGCCTTGCCAGCACCCCAGGGATCAGGCAAGCGAGCCGTAAACGCAGCCGTCCTGATCGACAAAGGCAAGGTCCTGCTCGAACAGCACAAAATGCTGTTGCCTTTCTACGACGTCTTCGATGAGCAGCGTTATTTCGCTCCGGCCACCAGTCAGCGCGTAGTTGAATTGGAAGGCGAGCGCCTGGCCATTACAATCTGCGAAGATGCCTGGAACGACAAGAATTTCTGGCCGCAGCAGCTTTATCCCATCGATCCCGTCGAAGACCTGATGCGTCAGAAACCGACCATCCTTCTCAATATCTCTGCCTCACCCTTCTGGCACGGCAAAATCTCCGTCCGTCAGCAGATGCTCGCAGCCGTTGCCCTACGCCACAAGATCCCTGTCTTTATCGCCAACCAGGTGGGAGGCAACGACAGCCTCGTCTTTGACGGCTCTTCATTCGCGCTCGCGCCCGATGGAACCCTGCTCGCCCAAGCCGCCTCATTTCGCGAAGACATTGTCATGGCCGACAGCAAAACACCCACCGGCCTGCCCATTCCTGAGGCTTTGCAGGAATCAGAAACCGAGGCAGCCTACCAGGCCCTCGTCCTCGGCACCCGCGACTACGTCCTCAAGACCGGTTTCAGCAAAGTCCTCGTAGCCCTCAGCGGAGGAATCGACTCAGCCCTCGTCACGGCCATCGCCGTCGATGCGCTGGGCGCCGCAAACGTCACCGTAGTCGGCATGCCCAGCCAATATTCCTCCTCCGGATCTGTGGATGACAGTCGCCAGATGGCGCGAAATCTCGGCATCAAGTTCGAGACCCTGCCCATCGCCGAAATCTACCACCAGTTTGCCCATACCCTTGAACCTCTTTTTGTCGGACGTCAACCCGACCTTACCGAAGAGAACCTGCAATCCCGTATCCGCGGCGTTCTGATGATGGCTCTTTCGAACAAGTTCTCCTCGCTCGTCCTTACCACCGGTAACAAGTCTGAAATGTCAGTGGGCTACTGTACTCTCTACGGAGATATGGTCGGAGCCCTCGCCGTCATCGGAGATCTGGTCAAAACCCGCGTCTACGCCCTCAGCCACTGGGTCAACCGCAACGGAGAAATCATCCCCGAGTCCATCCTCACCAAGCCGCCTTCAGCCGAACTCCGGCCCGACCAGAAGGACACAGACTCATTGCCGCCCTACGACGTTCTCGACCCCATCCTCGAAGCCTACGTCGAGCGCTATGAAACCCCTGCGCAGATCGTTGCAGCATACGGTTTCCCCACTTCCACCGTCGAACATGTAGTCCGCCTCGTCGAGCGCACCGAATACAAGCGTCAGCAGGCTGCACCTGTTCTCAAGCTCACCCCAAAATCCTTCGGCATGGGTCGCCGGTTTCCCATCGCCGCCCGGGTTCAGGTATAAACCAACAGTGTCCCGCCGCGTTCCACAAGGGCGCAGCGCAACAAAGGAGAACTAAGCTTGATTCATTCATCACTCCGCCGCAGCAGCCTAGCTGCCTTAGCTTCCGCAGCCATTCTTTCCATGCCTTTCCTGGCACATCCGCTGCTCGCGCAAACAGAAGTTCCCGCCGCTCCACAGCAGACCGCACCGGATCCCTCGGCTACACCTGAGTTCCCAAAGGCCGACCCTTCCGATTTCACAGCCGAATCACCCACCAAGGCCCAGGTTGAAGCCTTCCTGCACGCCAACTGGGGATTCGACGCCAATCGCCTATATCAGGTTCAGCGCATTGCCAAGACCAGCGTCCCAGGCATCAGCAGCGTAGTAGTCCTCGTTGGTGAAAAAGGCAATAAGCAAACCGGCGCGCTCCAGTTCTTCGCTCTGCCTGACGGCAAGCACATCATCACCGGCGGAGAAATCCTGCCTTTCGGAGAGCATCCCTACGCGGAAAACCGCAGCACGCTCATTCAGCGCGCTGACGGCCCATCCAAGGGCGGAGCAAGCAAAGACCTGGAACTCGTCGAGTTCGCTGACTTCCAATGCCCTCACTGCAAAGATGCGCAGGCCACCATGGACAAGCTCGCCACGGATTTCCCCAACGCGCACATCGTCTATGAGAGCTTCCCCCTGGTCAAGATTCATCCCCAGGCCTTCCGCTCAGCCGCCTACGGAGTATGTGTAGCCAAGCTCGGCGGCAATCCCGCCTTCTTCACCTTCGCCTCTGCCGTCTATGAAGGCCAGGCCGGTCTAGCCACAGACGAAGGCGCAACCCTCACCCTCAACAGCGCCGTCACCAAGGCTGGACTCGCCCCCGAGAAGATCGAAGCCTGCTCTAAGACCCCGGAGACCAAGGCCGCAGTCGAGGCCAGCGTCAAGCTCGCTGAAGACCTCAACGTCAATCAGACCCCAACCCTGGCAATCAATGGCCATCTGATCCCCGTCGGCGGCCTTCCTTACGACTCCCTCAAGCAGATGATCAACTTCCAGGTCCAGAACGACGGCCCCGCAAAGTAATCGCTGCAACCAACTCCATCAACACCAGAAGGGCTGCTCCGCAAAGAGTAGCCCTTCTGGTGTTGAAACCCCTTGCTTGCAGAAAATATGGGTGCATTTTGGAGGGTACGGGCTTCAGCCCGTACATTGATCCAGCAAAATCAATAGGGCTTTAGCCCCCGAGGGAGGGTTCCTCTCCTCTGCGTTACACACCCCACGAAATATCGACGATCTGTCGAATCCAGAACGGCGCAATCGTGTGACTCAACTTCACAACCGGCCTCTCGATGCCCGCCAGCGCAAGGTCCACAATCGCCCGCATCTCTCCCGATGTAAAAGATCGCCGAATCGAAGTCTGTCCATCCAGCGCATTCACTCGCCCCAGCCAGGGACAAACAAACGTCCGAAACAACATCAGCGGCACCGGATGCCTCACCAAATCCAGCAGGATAAATCTCTGCGAACTGCGAGCCACGTTGCGAATCATCCCCACCAACTCCTCTTCGCTCAAGTGATGAGCCATCACCACCGATACCGCGACATCACATTCCGGCAGCCGGTCCGTAACCGCGTTGCCAGACACAATCCTTATGTCCACATCAGCAGGAGCAACACGCAAATCGAATCCAACCACGTCCATTCCCAGCTGCTTGCGAATATCCATCAGCAGCGCACCCTGCCCACAGCCAATATCCAGCACCCGCCTCCGAACGCCATCCGGCCTGACCGCATAAGGCCGCAGCAAGCGAATCACCGCAGCATTGTTCCCTAAAAATCTGTGAACGGATTTGAGTTGATGATACGAATCCGCCAGGACCTCGTCACTCACCTCTGGTCCATCCAGGATCTCGACTTCTTGGCTCCGCGGCATGTTCCCCGAATACGCCGCCCAAATGCGATCACTAAGACGACCGCCATCCATCGGAGCCTCAGTCTCAGAAATCCTCTGCATCCCATCACCCTGCTTCCAGCGAATCCAGATCGCTCAAGACAAATTCCGCCTCAAAGGCATTTCAGAATTTGGATACAGAGTTTAGATGCACCCTATGGCTCAGCGCGCGTTCGTCGTTTTGTCCACCATCAACATCGGCCCATGCGCATACTGCTGCGAATCCCCGCGGACCACCGAAGGCGTAACCAGGATCAGCAATCGCGCAACGTTCTGATTGGTGGCAATATCACTGATGTCCTGCAATCCCGGAATATCCGCAATCCCCGGCGTTCCGCTCAACGCCCGAGACTCCTGCCGGCTGAGATCACTCAACAACACCGCTGTCTCACCCGCCTTCAGCGTCAGGATCCCCGAAACCTGTTGGCTGTTCAGAATCGGAATATCATTTAAAGATGTACCGCCCAAAGACTCAATCTTTAGATCCAGCGAAATCGCCACGTCACCCGAACGCATCACCTTCGGCGCTGTCGCCTTCAGTGTCAGACCCAAATCCTCATACTGGATCTGCGGCACTACCTGGTTTGTCGTGCTCGCACCCTGCAGCGCAGTCAACGCCAGCGAAGAATACTGCGAAGTCTCAATCGGATAGCGTTCCCCGATCTTCAGCGTCGCATCGTCCTGATCGCCCAATCGCATATGCAGATCCTCAATCGTCCGCGTATCGCTCGAGTTCAAACTCAGCGTCAGCGTAGCCGGGCTGGGAGAGACAATACTCTGCGTCAACCCACCGCCAAAAGGAAGAAATCCCTGATTAAATGGGGTACCCGTAAGCTGCCCGGAAGCCACCAGGATGGCCAGGATCTCAATTTGATTTGTCAGCGTGCTCTGGTTAGGGACCAGCCCCGAAGAAATGATCTGCTGTACCAGCGACTGGTTTTGGCTCAGAACGGAATTGATCTCCGAAAAGACGTTATAAACGCCCGTCTGCTGGAAAAAAGTAGTTCCGGTCTCCCGCGCACTGATATGCGATAGCTGAATAACCTTGATTTCCAGGTCAAGCTGATTCCGTCCCTCGATTAGCTGCCCAACCGTCTGATTGAATGCCTTGAGAGTTTTCGCCGGTGCGCGAACCGTGATCGTTCCACTCGTTGGCGCCACAGCCGGCTTCTGAACGCTGAACACCGTCGTCGCCATCGCGCTCACGTCATTCATTTCCTTGTCCGTGAGTCCCGGCAGATAGATCGTCTCCATCTGTTGCCGCTGGAAGATCGCGCGATTCTCCGGCGTGTCCTTCGCCACAACCACCCGATGAGGATCAAGCGGCTCATAGAATGTCTGCGTCACCAGGCCCAGTGCACGCGTCGCCTCAGCGAAACTGGCATCATCCAGGTCAAGCTTTACCTGTCTCGCCAGAACACTCTCATGGACCGAGGCATCAATGCCATATGCGCGAAACACTTCCTGCACCACTTGCTTCTGCGCGCTCCGCAGATGAAAACTATGCTTGCCATTGGTCGGCTCCAGCACGATAGGCCCCGCCAGCGCATTTGACTCTGACACAATGCCCGGCATAGTAGTCGGCGTCACTCCTACGGGTACGCTCGCAATCCGGTCACCCATCTCCCCAAAGTGCTCAGTGACCTCCGGGCTAGTGGGATCAATTTCTTGCGCATGACGCAGTAGCCTCTGAGCTTCCTCTGTATTGCCATTCACGCTCGCCTGGCTGGATTGCTGCACCAGTTGAGTCACCGAACTCTGTTCCGCCAGCGCAGCCGCTCTCAGGTAAGTCCCATTCTGCGGCTCAATCGCCGCAGCCTCCTTCAATAGCTTCCACGCCTCCTCAGGCTGCTGTTTTTCAAGCAGATGCACACCCTGCAGATACAACTTCGCAGCCCTGCGTTGCTCGCGAATAGAAGCAGCCTGCACCGGCTCCCCGATCACAATCTGACTCGCAGGCTTAGACTTCGAATCCGCTGCCTCGGGAGCTTGCACCGTACTGGGTGTTTCAGCCCCGGCAGGGTTTTGCCCAGGCACAACATTCGGCGTCGCTGTTTGCGGAGGTGCTGCATTATGATCCTGCGCTGGACTCTGCGCCTGAGCAGCAGCCTGCACCGGAGCCGCCGCAGGCACAGCCTCCTGCTGCCCCACCGGCATTCCCGCCGCACCCAGCATCGCTAATGCCACCACCGCTGGAAACATCATGCCGTCACCGTCGCCGCCATCAGATCCGCCAGTGAAGAAGCACAGACATCAGGCTCCAGCGCCACCAACTCGTCAAATCCATACATCCCGGTAGCCACAGCGATCACCGGGAGGGAATTGGCCCGCGCCGCCTCTATATCCCGCGGCGTGTCTCCAACCACGCAGACCGTTGGGTCACTTGTACTTGAGTTGTCTCCACCGCCGGGTTCGGATAGCAACTCTCGGGCCTTCAACAAAGCATCCCGCACCATCTCGGAACGCACTTCAAACCTGTCGCTGAATCCACCAAAGCGAAACCACTCACGCAGCCCGACACGCTCAACCTTGGTCCACCCAATCATCTCCAGGTTGCCAGTAGCCAGTCCCAGCAGAGCGCCCTTGTCCGCAAGATGCTTCAGCGTGACCTCAACTCCCGGCATCGTCCACATGTCCAGGTCATTGCGCCGGGAAGCAATCGTCTGCCGCATAGCCTCAAGAATCGCTTCCATCTGCGGCTCCCAGTCCTTCGCCGCAATTCCCGCCGCCGCAAATGCTTCGCGCAGAATAGCCGTGTCCGTGCCGCCATGCAGCAACACGCCTTCCAGAGAAATCTCCAGACCGGTCACTTGGCGAACACTGCCTGCAAATGAATTGAAGTGAATCCGGTCGCGACTTCGCAACAGCGTACCGTCAATATCAAACAGGTACGCATCCTGCTCATCCCAGGCAAAGCCCGGTCGAATCGCT
>Ga0302140_10011990_pt1 | contig 10650 bp, 7 predicted proteins | sample I_Bog_E1_1_FD_202095 | JGI IMG/M metagenome (GOLD analysis project Ga0302140, IMG submission 202095) | Peat permafrost microbial communities from Stordalen Mire near Abisko, Sweden - I_Bog_E1_1 | ecosystem: Environmental > Terrestrial > Soil > Wetlands > Peat | place: Sweden: Abisko, Stordalen...
CCGGCTTCGTGCGAAATATTGCCGAGGTGGCATAGCGCGCTGGAAGCATGCCCTTCGGCAATCGGGCCATATTGATCCGCGGTCTTCCGGCTGCGGACGACCTTGATGAAATTTTCCATGTGATGGTCATGGCCCTTAAATTCCTTGATGACTTTTCCATCGTGGTCGTGTGCCGTGGCATTCCAGTACCCGGGCACGATCAGCAGGCCGCCTTCGCACTCGATCACGTTGCCGATGGACACGCCGTGATATTTGTCCATCGAGGCGGCGGCAGCGTCGGCCGCTTCTGCGCTGCTCAGGTTGGAGGTGTCGGTTGCGTTTCCGCGGTCGGGTTTCGCGGGCAGCCCGCGCACTTCAAAAATCAGCGGCGCGGTCTCGTAATCGTGCACGATGACCTGGGTGTTGGGCGTTTCGCCGTCATCCACATAGCCAAGCCGTCCGCCGATGCTCATGGTGTGGCGGGGAAGGCCGGACTCGCCCAAAAACCAGCGGGCGACATCCATCTGGTGAATGCCTTGGTTGCCGACATCACCATTGCCGTAATTCCAAAACCAATGCCATTCGTAATGGACGGAGCCGTTTTTTCTCGAATTACGCCGCGGCGGCAGCAAGGGGGCGGGACCGGTCCATAGATCATAGTTGATGCTGGCCGGCACTGGCTGCGGGCCGCTGGTTTTGCCGATGCTGTCACGCCGCTTATAACAAAACCCGCGTGAAGCGATGATTTTGCCAAGGTTGCCAGCCCGCACCCATTCGACTGCTTTGCGGAGGCCTTCGCCGGACCGGATTTGAACCCCGGCTTGGACGACGCGGTTGAATTTTTTTGCGGCGGCGACGAGCTGGCGGCCTTCCCACACGTTGTGCGAGACCGGTTTTTCCACATACACATCCTTGCCCGCCTGGCACGCCCAGATGGCTGCCAGCGAATGCCAGTGGTTCGGCGTGGCTATGGTAACGGCGTCCAAGTCCGGTGAGGCGAACAACTCCCGCAGGTCGGTGTACGTTTTGACCGAGGCCGCATCAATGCCTTCCAGCGTCTTCGCCTTTTCCAGCACCGCCGTGTCCGGGTCGCACAGGGCCACGATGCGCACACCTTTAATGTTAGACAGGCTCGCGACGTGGTTCTTGCCGCGGCCATTGAGGCCGAGAACCGCCACGCGCACATCGCCGTTGGCGCCGGCCACCTGTGCCCACGAACGGGGTGAAAGCGCGACGGCGCCGGCGGCCAGCGCGGACGTCTTGAGAAATTTACGGCGGTTGAGTTGGTTCATGGCAGCGGGAATTTTCATGTGGTCGCAACGATTTGAATTATTTTTCGGCCGCGTATTCCGCGTAATGTTCGGCGATGTGGGCGTCCTGCGGATCACCGTTGTGGAAATAAAAACGGTACCGCAACGTCAAGCTGCCCCCGGCGGGTATGGTGTAATCGCCAATGTGCGGCTGGTCTTTCAGGTTTTCGTAGTCATGCTGGCCGAAAGGGTTCGCGCCGAACAGCCCGTAGTCGCGCGCCTGCCACCAGGTGGGATGCCGGATATTGTCCGGATGGTCGAAGATGGCCACGCCATAGGTTTTGCCATTGTGTTCGGAATAATAATCGCACCAGTCGGCGCGCTTGCCCCACGTGTCGTTGTCCCGCTTGCCGGTGCTGCTCAAGATGTGACCGGCGCTGGCCGAATTGTTGGCGGCGCTGACAACATTGCTTCTGGCGCCGGTGATGGTGGCGCCGCCGCCTTGATATTTGTGCGGCATGGTCATCCATTGGGCAAGACGAATGGCCATGGTGCCGTCCTTGTTGTCACCCATGACCAGCGGGGCGTCAGGTTGGGCATGGAGCGTCACCTCAAAATCAATCATCCGGGCATCGGCGGTGGCGTGAAAGCGCACGGTTCGTTCATCGGTGCAGACGAGCTTGCCATCGGGCGCCACCCACCGGTCATGCGTGCGAATGAGGCCGACTGCGCCGCTGGCTGTTTCCACAAGATAGTCCTGCACGGTTTTTCCCTTGGTATCCGGCGAACGTCCGGCGTCGCCATGGCCTTCATTCCAAAAATCAATACCATTGACCAGGCTGTGGGCAAACCAGAGCGAGCGATGCCAGGGATGGTCCGTGTCCTCGCCCGGCACATTTTTCATCGGAAAATTCCGCGTCATCGGCGTGCCATCGGCAGCCAGGATGGGATAGCAATAAGGTCTGCTGGCACCGTCGCCATAAATGTATTCAGTGAAAAGCTGGCCGCCAAGCTCGACTCGCACCCGGTCCGTCAGCGCAATGACTTTGACCTCGGGCGCAACGTCAGCCGCTTTCAGCGAAATGGACATTTGTAACATGCACAAAGCAGCGAGAGCCAATTTGCCGGGGTTCATTACCTATAGGATGTTTTATAGCCGCCGAAGTTACAAATTTAAAGGGAACGGAATTTTTTACGCCCTTGGTGGATGTATTGAATCGTTTCGGCTGTACCGCTATTTCCCAATGCAAAAAGTGCTGAAGATGGAGTCGAGCAAGTCTTCCGTGGTGGTCTTGCCCACGATTTCGCCCACGGCGTTGGCGGCGATGCGCAGGTCCATGGCGACGAGTTCCAGCGTTGCGTCCGCTGCCAGTGCATCGGTCGCCTGGCGGGCGGCGCTGCGGGCGCGGTTGAGCGCGGCCTGATGGCGCGAGTTGATGGCCACTTGCAGCATCTCGGCCTTGATTTCACCAGTCCAGACGAGATTTTTAATGGCGTCTTTTAAGGATTCGATTCCGGCCCCGGTCAGGCAACAGACATCCACGATGGGAGCGCCGGTCTCCGACCCGGCTCGTTGAGATGCGTCATTTGATTCAAGCCGGGCCTGGGGCCGGAGTTCCGGAGCCAATTCCAGTTTCACCGGCAAATCCGTTTTGTTGCGTACGAGAATGCGCTTTTTACCCGAGAATTCGGCGAGATACTTTTTATCTGCCTCCGTTACTGGCTCGCTGGCGTCGAGCACATGCAAAATCAATTCCGCCTGCGCCAGCGATTCACGGCTGCGGCGGATGCCTTCGCGCTCAACCTCGTCGTGCGAGTCGCGCAAGCCGGCGGTGTCAATAAACACGACCGGCAGCCCGCGAATGTTCGCCGTCTCCTCAATCGTGTCACGTGTCGTGCCGGGCATGTGCGAGACGATGGCGCGGTCCCGGCCAAGCAATTGGTTGAGCAGGCTCGATTTTCCCGCATTGGGCCGGCCGACAATCGCCGCCCGAATTCCGCGCCGTAAGATTTGTCCCTCGTCGGCCGTCTTCAACAGCTCGTCCATGAACGCGATGCCCTGTTCCAGCCGCTGCAACAATTTTCCCTTCGTGTCTGGCGCGATATCCTCGTCCGGAAAATCAATGTGGGCCTCGACGTGGGCGAGCGTGTGCATTAAATCATCACGCAGGTGGTTGATGCGCTGCGAAAGTTTGCCGGCCAGTTGCTCGTTGGCGGCGGCGAGGGCCAGTTCGGTGCGCGCGTGGATCAAGTCGGCCACGGCCTCCGCCTGCGCGAGGTCAATCCGGCCATTGAGAAACGCGCGCTTGGTGAACTCGCCCGGCTCGGCCAGCCGCGCGCCATGGGCCAGCAACGCATCCAGCACGAGTTTGGCAGGCAACAACCCGCCATGGCAGGAAATCTCCACCGTGTCCTCGCGCGTGAACGTGCGCGGCGTTCGGAGGACGGCGACCAGCACTTCGTCAATCACCTTTCCATCGTGAATGATTCTGCCAAATTGAATCGTATGCGTTGGCGCGGCCGACAGCCTGAGCGAGTTCTTTCCACCAGGCTGAAAACATTTGTCGGCGACGGCAAACGCCTGCGCGCCGGAAAGGCGGATGACCGCCAGCCCGCCTTCACCGAGCGGCGTAGCGATGGCGGCAATGACGTCGTCGGGAATCATTTGCGATTTGCGATATTCAATTTACGAGCCATGGGTGCCGCGCAAATCGCATATCGTCTATCGTATCTTCACGCCACATGCCGGCAATTGCCAAGCTGGTTCTCGGCGTCGCGGCCCTCCAGGAACAGCCGCGCCTTTTCATAGCTTTTCTTGTGCAGATAATGGAGCAGGGCGGGGTCAGCGTTACGCGGAAGCTGCTGGGTGAGTTCGTCGAGACGGGTGAAGAGCGGCAGCAAGCTGGGTTTGGGGCTGGCCGTGGGCATGGCTTTCACGGTTTCAGCCAGTTTCGTGAGGACGGTCAGCAATTCAGTTTCGAGGGCGGAATTCATGGTGAGAACGGGTTGTGGCCGAGCAGATGCGTGATTCGGCGCGACAACCACGAATGTTGCAGGTCCATATAGCCGAGCACGTACATGGCCGTCATCAACCGCGCCAGAGCGGAAGTGAGGAGCACCACAAACGTCGTTGATAGATACACGCCGAAAGCATGCGTCGGGTCCGGTTGCATGACCCGCGGAATGCCCTGGTATAAAATCCAAACCGTCAGCGCCATGCCAATCAGCCAGGTCACCGCCGGATGGATCATGGCACCGTAATCCAAAAAGCGGACCAGGAACATGGGACTGAAAGCATAGGCGATGGTGGTGAACGCCCCCAAAAAAGGTTGCCGGTCCCGAAAAGTCTGGCTGATTTTATAAACCAACAGCGCGCTGACGAATACTACCGCGAACGACAGCAAAAACTGGAGGATGCCGAAGGTGAGGGCATCCTGTTGCGAAAAGTTCCTCATCATTTGGAACTGCCCCTGCCATTTGCCGTGCTGGCGCAACCCCCACGCCTCCGCCGCCGTGGACAGGAAGATCAAAGGCAGGAGATGAACAATCGTAATAAACGCAAAGCCGCGCCGCGCCAGCGCGATTTTATCCCACGCCACCCCCGGGTTAAAAATCAAGAAAAACACCTTTATCATTGCGGCCCAAGATTTAGCATTTTTTCGCCCAATGACAATAAAATCCGCTTTGGCTTCCGTGTCTGGCGGCGTTAAGCTTTGCCGATGAAAGTGGATCTCGGCATCTGGAGCAGGCTCACGCAGGCGGTCGTCGCCCTCGTGGCGATCGCCATTTTATTGGCCATTGGGATGACCTATCTTCCGCTCATCCAGGAGAATGAGCAAATGCGCCGGCGGATTGACACGCTGGATGCCGAACTGGAAAAGCAGAAACAGGAATCCAGGCAGCTCCAGTCGGAATTTGAAGCGTTGCGCAACGACCCAAAAACGGTCGAGCGCCTCGCCCGGGAAAAACTCGGGTATGCCAAGCCCGATGAAACGGTGATTCACTTTGACACCGCCCCCACCAATCCGCCGGGCCGCTGAGGGCCGGACATGCCGACCCCTGGGCTGAGTCAGGGATTATAGATGAGCCGGTAATACGCCGTTGGTTGCGGAGGCGTCGCGTCAGTGAACTGGAAAACGCCGCCGGCAGGTGCATTGGTCGTCAAGATAACGTCGTAGCTCCCAAAATCCACATTCGTCGAGCGCTGCACAGTGTAACTATAACCCGGGATTCCCGCAAAGCTTAGGGTGGTTGAACCTCCACTTGTGTTAATGGCCGGACTGCCTGCGCCAAACAGTGGCTGGGTGCTCACATTTACGGTTATTAATCCGCTGTTGGTGCCTCCGAAACCATCGGTCACGGTGTAAGTGAACTGGTCGGCCACCGGGTTGGTATTGTAATACCCAATATAGTTGCCGGTGATCACTGGTGTTACGCCATTGGTGCTTACGCCAACTGACACCAAAGTAATGGCATCGCCATCCGCGTCGGTGACATTGGTCAGCAGGTCGCTGATGTTGATATTAAGTTGATTGGCCGCGATATTGCGGATGTAACTGGCAGGTCCGGCCACGGGCGGCGTATCGGAGTAAGTTAACACGGCCACGGAACTCGTGACGCTGCCGGAACCGTTGCTGACCACCACGGAGTAATTTCCGCCATTGGTCCGCGCGGCGCTGGCAATGTTATAAGTCGCGCTGGTCGCACCCTCGATTGGCGCGCCGTTTTGCAGCCATTGATAAGTCGGATCGGGAATCCCCGTCACGCTGACCGCAAAACTGGTGCTTTGGCCCGCGCTCACCGTCTGATTGGCCGGCTGGCTGATAATGTTTGGCAGCGATGCCGGCGTCCAGCCATAGAACCAGACAATGGCATTGGTGGCGGCGAAGAGGCGCGGGTCATTGTTGGTCACGCCAATGGTCTGGACATTGGTATAAGATATGGCCGTGGCACCCGTAACATTTAAATTATTATTTTGCCAAAAAACGTAAGTGTTGGAAAGTGTGGTGGACGGGCTGACATAGGCATTGGTGTCAATCCAGCAATTAACCCATGAATCCAGGCCTCCAGGGGTGCCGTTGGAATCAGCCAGGGTGATATTGGCCACACCGGCATCTGCTTCGAGGGTGCAATCCACAAACGATAATCCATTGGCGGAGTAGGTCGTGCCATTTGGATTTAACCACGGCGTATTGGTGCTGGAACTGCTGGATGTAAGGGTGCGTGCGGCGGTCAGGTTGTAGGAACCGGAAAGCGTATTGGTAAGGGTGTGGAGCACACAATGATTAAAATAACCCACACCAGCGCCCCAGATATAATCAAAGTTACCGACGATTTTGCAATTTTCGAAATAGCCCTGGGAGGTGCTGGCATTGATCAGGACGGTGTCCTGCCGGCTGATAATATCGCAGTCGTTTACGATGCAACGCAGACCGTTGTTGTAAATCAGCAGCGCCTCTGCCTGCGAACCGCCTTGCAGCGTTCCATTTGTAATCGTCAAATTTTCCAGCTTGATGTCGCTCGCATTGACCTTGAACGCCATCCGCCCGGCAGTGGTGCCGGTCAGGTTGTTATTATTAGGATAGCCCACCACCGTGCCGGTTCGGGATTGTCCGCGGAACGTAATGTTGCTTTTCCCGGAGACATCCACGATTTCGACATAGTTGCCGTTATTAATATTGACCACCGTATAGCTGCTGTTGCCCGCCGCTATGGAGTCCACCGCGCCCTGCACCGTGGCAAAGTCGCCGCTGCCGTCTGCTGCTACCACCAAACTTGACGGGTTGGTCGGACCGCCAACCTTCGTGGAAAAGAGCCAGACGTTTGTTGCCGTGAAACCCGTATAATATGCGCCGCTGGTATCTGTCAACACTCCGGCATCAATCGTCACGTAATACGTCTGGTTCGAGGTCATCACACCGCCATGCGGATAGATTGCCGCCGTGGTCCCGTTGACAATGACGGGGTAATAGTTGACCACTTGGGAGTCGCCCGAAAACAAGCTGTGCGGCTGGACCCCCAAAACATTGTTTGCGCTCAGATCCAGCACATCCACCGGCGTGGCGGAATTGGTCACGTTGTATATGCGAACCTTTCCAGTATTGCCCACGACCACGGGCTGGCTGAACGTGATATAGAGGGGCGTATCATAGCAGACGCCAGTTGCGTTGTTGGCGGGAGAAGTCGGTGCGCCCGTGATGGTGGAGTTGATTGCCAGCACGGCGTTCGAGCTGGTCACGGAACCGGCTGCGTTCGTGATGACAACCTTGTAAACGCCAATATCCGACAGGGCAACGCTGGCAATGGAATAATTGGTGGCGGTGGCGCCGGGAATGGGCGTATTGCCTTTGTACCATTGATAACCAGGCGCCGGCAGCCCGCTCGCCGTCACCGAGAAATTCGCCGGATCGCCCACGTTTAAAAGCAGGTTCGTCGGCTGGCTGGAGATGGAAGGAGTTACAATGACATTAATCGTGAAATCATTTGTGGCCGTGCCCACGGAATTGCTGGCGATGACCGAATAAGTGCCTGCGCCGGACAATTGCACGTTTGCCAGCGTCAGGGACGGACTTGCGCCAGCTTGAAGCAAATTCCCGCTGTTATCATACCAGAGAAAAGCCGGACTGGGCGAGCCCGTGGCGGTGATGACGATATTCGTGGCATTGCCGGCAACAATGGTTGCGTTGGTTGGCGCGAGGCTCGTGATGACCGGCGCCGAGGCGCTGGAAGCGATGTTCAGCACTGCCGGCGAACTCGTCACCGAGCCATACGCATTGGTAATCACCACAAAATAGCTGGCCGAATCCGCCACTTGGGCGCTGGAAAAGGAGAGAGCAGCGGTGGTCGAGCCCGATATGGTTGAGCCGTCCCCCGTGGCGCCGTCTACCAGCCCATTGGTGGCGAGAGCCGTCGCCTGATACCATTGATAGCCTGCCGGCGTGGCGCTCGCAGCATTGATCGTCACCGCGAAGTCCGTGCCCGGCGTATTGTCACCGGGGCTGCCGCTGTAGCCAAGGGGCTGGCTGCTGATGGCGGGATTCGGCGGCACCAGGGAAACGCCGCTTAACGTCAAGGTTACGGGGCTCCCGCTGGGATTGTTAAACATGACCGCAAATTCGTTGAAGGTCGTCACATTGACGTTGGTACCCACCTTTGGGGTTGTCGCGTAGGACTGCTGAGTCACTCCCGAGCCATTACACACCAAGCCCGCCGCCGCCACCGTGCTGGACGAAGTGCCAATTTGCATGGCTCCGCTTTTGTTGTTGACCTGGATCTGTCCGGAATAAGTTGTGCCCGCCACCGGCGTTCCGGTGTTCGATTTGCCTGAATTCATCCCATTGCCACCGTCGTAAACCATATAGGTCGTATTGGTCCAGTTGCGTTGAAAACATTCGAAATATGGCCCGGAAATATTGAAGTCGCCCCAATATCCCATCGCCTGTGACAGCGTCCCGCTATCGTTGAACAGGCCATAACCGAAGCAGCGCCCGGTGAGGCCGCCGCTGGCTGAAATATTAAATGTCACCAGTGCCGAATTGCCTGCCGTCGGCGTGGTCTTGGGCACAAAAGTCTTGGTCACGAACTCCAGTTGCGTCGTGGCCGGAATCGTGAAGGTGACGCTCCCACCGTAAGTGGCATCGCCGCCGGAGGCCACATTGGCCGTAACCAAAGTGCCGCTCGTATTATAGGAACTCCACTGAAGTTGCGCCTGGCTTGAAACTGCGGCTAGCCCCAGGGTCACCAGGAGGTAAAATTTATGCTTGGAGTGGGAAAAAGAGAATAGCTTGCTGGCTTCCATATATTTTAGTGGATGAATTGGGTTCAGATGCCACTCTAATCGAAAAACCCAACCCGTCATCCGCTATAATTTGCAAATGAATTTGAAAAAAGTGCCGCAAGGTGGACACCCTCAGCCAACGTGGGAAATTTCAGGCCGCTCAAACCGGCAACCCTGAAGAAATACTATCGCGGCGGACAAATAATAATCGTCCTTCGTCACCCGCAAAACCCCTCACACCGTCATGATTTCTTTTTCCTTGTGGCCGACGTGGGTGTCTATCTTGGCGGTGTAATCGTCCGTAAGCTTCTGCAAATCTTTTTCCGCCTGCTTGGTATCATCCTCGGTAATCCCGCTGTCGTGGCCGTGTTTTTTTATCAGTTCCATGGCTTCCCGGCGCACGTGGCGGACGGCCACCCGGCCGTCCTCGGCCATTTTTTTGATCATCTTTACAAATTCCTGGCGGCGTTCCGTGCTCAATTCCGGAAAGGACAGCCGGATCAGCTTGCCCTGCACCGTTGGCGAGAGACCGATGTTGGCCTTCTGGATCGCCTTCTCAATCGGCTGCAGCGAGCCCACGTCCCACGGTTGAATGACCAGGGTGCGCGGCTCGGGCGTGTTGATGTTGGCCAGTTCGCGGATGCGCATTTGTGAGCCGTAAACCTCGGCCACAATGTTTTCCACCAGGCCGGCCGACGCCCGCCCCGTCCGGACGCCCGCGAACTCATTGACCACCACCTGCTCGGTCTTGATCATTTTCTCTTCCGCTTCCAGTAGAATGTCGTCGAGTGTCATAGTCTTGACACTGTAACCACGTTTCCGTGGCGGGTCGAATAAATATTCTGGCGTCCCAAACGCAAATCCGAAGGCCGAAACCCGAAATCCGAAAGAAGCCCGAAATCCGAAATCCGAAAAGATTTCACGGTGGCCCAGAAAAATAGAAACGGACCTGGTGTGAACCGCCCGCCGATTGTCGCCCTTCGGATTTCGGGCCTCGGATTTCTTTCAGATTTCGGCCTTCGGCCCTCGGATTTCCCCCCGCCTTCGGATGGAAGCCTCACCAAACCTCCACCGGCCCCTTCGGCACGGGAATATGTTCGCGCTGCGTGGATTCCGGATCCCGCATAAACGATGCGACCATCGGAGCCGGCTGATAGCGCGGCTGCAGCTCGCCATGGTCATCAAGAAACTGCCCGCGCCAGCGGATATAATTCTCCAAAATAGTCTCGAACTGTTCCCGGGTGCCCATTTGCACAATTTTTTTATTGAATTCGTGACAGGGACCGAACCGTTTGGCATACCACGGCGCCACCTTGCGAAACATCCGGCAGCCCAGTTCCTCGCCGAAAACTTCAATCATCAACTCCAGGTGCCGCCGCATCACGCGCACGCGCTCGTCAAACGAAGGCTCCGGTGGGAGGCCGTGTTCTCCAATTTCGTGGCCGCCGATGTGAATCGGCGGCTGATCAGTTCCCGCGTGATTTGGGCCAGCGGCGGACTCACCTCCGCCGCCACAAATCTTCAGGTATTGCAGCGTGCGCCGGAAAATCCACGGATCATAAAACGCCCCGCGCCCGATGCTCACGCCGGCGCAACCCGTTTCCTCCAGCATTTTTTTCGCGGCCTGCGGCGTCACGATGTCGC
>Ga0302140_10011992_pt1 | contig 10648 bp, 7 predicted proteins | sample I_Bog_E1_1_FD_202095 | JGI IMG/M metagenome (GOLD analysis project Ga0302140, IMG submission 202095) | Peat permafrost microbial communities from Stordalen Mire near Abisko, Sweden - I_Bog_E1_1 | ecosystem: Environmental > Terrestrial > Soil > Wetlands > Peat | place: Sweden: Abisko, Stordalen...
TAAAAACTGGGTGCGGGAAGTCTGAAAGGCAGGTGTTGCGGCGAACTCGATCAGCAACACGGCGGTGTAGCCGGCCTTGGTCATTCCGAATGTCTGGATCGGCTGCAAGACGTTGTCTTCCAGCACGCGGAAGTGGTCCTTATGCAACCCCGGAATAAACTGGCCGTCCTTGGTAAGGACCAGGGCGTCAACGGTGACCAGCGGCACATCCACATTGATGGAATAACTGGGCATTCCCTCGGTGGGCTTGGGCGCAGGGGGCGGAGCCGGACGGTTGGCGGGTTTATCGGGATCAACTTTGGGAAGAGCGTAGGGGCCGGTGTCGCTCTGCGGCCCACCCGCCTCCGGAGGGGGCGCCTGCTTCTGCGGATTTGCGTTCTGCTGGCCGGCGGAATCCTGCGATGACGAACTTCCGTTCTGCGCCAGCAGCGATACAGGCGCGAATGCAACGCTGAACATAACCAGCGCGAGCGCGCAATAGCAGAATGGCAGCCCAACTGAAAGCGAACTTCTTTGCTTTAACATGGCTTGTGCTTCCCTGTCAGACTCCGGCAGAGTCTTTTGCCAGTATAGATGCACATATTCCATTTCCATATTTTGCCATTCCGGTTGAGTTTCCTTCCTGCCCTGTTCCGGCAAGCCGCAATAAGCGTTGCGGTGAGCGTACAGAGACAATGGCGGCGCTAATATGAAGCGGTGAGAGTCACGTTATCAAGCCATACGTTGTATGGAGTTTGTTTGTAGTCGCCGTCCATTTGAAAAGCGATGTCGATGTCTTCCGGTTTCCAGTTTGGCTCCAAGTTGAAATACATATTGACCGGCGTGGCGGTTCCGTCAAGGGTGATGCTGATGTAATGCACCTGATTATTCACCCGCTGAAACTGCCACTGAAGATGGTGCCACTGGTTGGAGGCGACAGGCGGGCATGGGACCGAGGATGGCACCCATGCCTCGGCGAGAGGATTCCACACATCCCAGTGGTGAGTGTTCTTGTAGCTGCACTCGGTTCCGTAGGTGTAGCGGTTTCCACCGAAGCTCTGGTTGACGTCGAATTCAAGCGCTTCCGGGGCATCAGCGTTATCAATGTAGAAGTCCAAGGCGTAAGTGAAGTTTGAGAGCAGAGTTCCGCCGCCCAGCGAGATCCACCACAGAGCATTAGAGTAGGCCTGCGCTCCTCCGAGGGAGAACTGCGTTGACGCGCCGCTGAGCGAGGGAGTCGCAACATTTTGTGTCTGAGTTGAAGTAGCCACCCCTAATCCGGAGGCGCACTCCGAGCCGGCGAGATCTTGCGAGCAGAATTGCCAGGCGGGAATGCTCTGCAACTCCGGCAGTGCGGCAGGCGATGTCTGGCCGCTGACGTCGACGTTGGCGCTGGTGGAAGCGAGAGCGTTGTTGTTCTTATCGTAGGCGGTCAAGGTCAGCGTGTGTTGTCCATCGGGAACAAACATCCACTTGTTCTTCATTGGCAGAGCGCCGCCGTAATAAATGCTGCTGGTGTTATCAAGGAATAGTTGGGAATGATCTACGTTGGGGACTCCTGCCACGCTTCCGGTGAACATCAGCGGCGACAACACGCTGGCTCCACTGCTGGGAGAAGTGATGGCCGGGGTGCCGGGTGTGGGAGTTGGAGCGGGGGTGGGCTGCGGGTTGGTCGAAGTCGACGTAGCGGCACCACAGCTCAGAAAGCAGAGACAAAAAAACATCAGCACCAGAAATGCGCCGCCGCAGTAGAAAATGCACGCGCGATTGAATACTGCATGAGCGTGAAATCTCATGTCACCACCTCAGTTATTTATTGGGGTCTCGCTGCATAAACAAGATGCGCGCCGGAATCAGCGGGCTGTCATTGTGACTTTGGATTCGCGAGTTCCACGGGCAATCGCGAGTTACGGCCCAGAGCGCGATGAAAGTGAGGTCATTGTGCTTCTCCCAGTGTTGCGGCTCTGCTACTCTTTTTTCACTTGGGAGCTCACGACGAGCTCGCGATCAAAGGCCTATGGCGGGAGGGCGAGTGTGAACACGCTGCGCATCATCGCATGGCTTGTTTGCGGCGTTTATTCGACGATTCCTGCGTACTGGATGATGGTGCATCCGTTCGCAGAGCGATGGAGGGCGATGCGCCACAAGCTGAAATTGCTGGCGCCACTTTGGGTGCTGATGTGGTGCGTGGCCTGGGCAGCGTCTTACCCGTGGCGTAATGTGGCGCTGTATCACAATGCCGGAACGTTGGTAGCGGCCCCGCTACTATGGGCAGAGTCCATATTCATGTATGTGAATGGAGGGCGCGAGCTGTCTTTCATGCGCCTGATTGGACAGGATGAGCTGGAACCGGAGAAGCATCAGAATCTGTTGATCACCTGGGGAGTTCACAGGGTGGTGCGGCACCCGCTGTATCTGGGGCACTTCTGCACCATGCTGGGTTTTGCGGCGGCATCGGGATCGGTTGCCTGCTTTGGGCTGTTCGGGTTCGCGGTGGCGACCGGAGCAGTGATGATCCACTTTGAGGAGCGCGAACTGCATGCCCGCTTTGGAGAAGCATGGGAACAATACCGCGCAGATACGCCTGCCGTGTTTCCCTGGCGAAAAGGAAAATGAGCTACTGGCGTTTGATCCGGTGGAGGAAGCGCTTCAATTCAGGAGTGAATTCACGCAAGAGATTGATGCCCGCATCGTATCCAACTTGTGCGTGCCCCATCTGCACACCTTGTACCAACGATGCATAGCCGGATGGGTACCAGGAAGTGACCAGCATGGAGCCGCCATAGTCGCCGACAAGTCGCGGAGTGTCGAGATGCAGGTGGCCGAGGCTGTCATAGGCGAGAAACGTCATCTTGAAAGCGTGACCGGTGCGGCGCCAGAGGCCACTGCAGCGACAGCGGTAGTAACGGGGATCCAAACCGAGAGCGGCATCCCCGGCTTCATGGACACCTTCTTCGACGACGAGCAAAGTGACCGCCGTGCCTGCGCGTTGAGCGTAGCCCGCAGATGTACGCGGCCATCCTTCAGGTTCGCCAACGATGAATTGGCCGCCGGAGGTGGCGAGAGATTCGTAGTAAGGGAGTGGCGAACCGAGGTAGCCCTTGAAGAAGAGGCTGGTGCGCTGAGAGGCCGTCAGGGGGACGAAGCCAGCTTCCCCGGGCTGAATCGTTCCGGGAAATGACGTTGCAAGGCTGTCTGCTGCGGCGGCGTCAACGGCGGCAGCGTCAGACTCAATGATGGAAGACTGGGCAAAAAGCCCGCTGCTGAGAGCAAGCGCAAAGAGGCAGAGTAGAGCACCGCGCACGGTTCGCAGCAGGGGAGAGCGGATGAGGCTACCGGGCATGGCGGAGATCAAGCGATTGATCGAGGCTGGTTGCTACCGCAAAGGCGAAGTGTGTTGCGGCAGAAGAAGGCGCGAAGGCGCAGGGCGCGGATGGTTCCATTCACATTCCTTGGAGCTCTTGATAGGGGTGCTACCGGGATCCCACGTCATTATTATAGGTTGTGAGCAGGATTTATGGAGACATTTCAAGAATAAAGGTGGTTCGCGTTTCTCGCCTGCCCTGCTTCTATAATTGCTCCATGCGCTTTGAGCTGTTCATTGCCGCCCGTTACCTCCGCGCCAAACGCCGCCAGGCGGTGATCGGTGTGATTACCGGGATTTCGATTCTGGGAGTTGCGGCCGGAGTTGCCTCGCTCATCATCGCCCTGGCGATCAACAACGGATTCCGGCAGGACCTGCAGGAGCGGCTGCTGGGTTCGACGTCACACGTAAACCTGATGAGGGTTGAGAATGACGGCATCCGCGACTGGGCGGCACTGCAAGAACGGCTAGAGAAACTTCCGCACGTGCAGGCCGCAGCACCGGCGATCTACGAACAGGTATTGATTTCCAGGGGTGCGCGAGCCGGCGGCGCGGTGCTGAAGGGGATCGTTGCCGAGCGCGAGCGGCGGGTGACATCACTGCTGGACACGGTGCGCGAAGGCAGCGCACAGCCTCTGGCAGAGGCGCAGGAACGAGCGGAACGGCCTGCGGCGACGGCCTCCGAAGACCCATCGGCACGCAAAACGAACTCTCAGGATGAAAACCCGTCATCGCTGCAAGGGGCAGCCGACCGGGTGGCGGCAATGCCTCCGATTGTGCTGGGCAAAGATTTAGCGCAGACCCTGGGCGCAGCGGTTGGATCGGTGGTGCTGGTAACAAGTCCGCAGGGCGAGCTGACGCCGTTTGGGATGGTGCCGCGCTACATGCGGTTCAAGGTGGTGGGAGTTTTCCAGTCCGGATTCTACGATTATGACTCGACCTGGGCGCTGTGTTCGCTGGGCGATTCTCAGCGGCTGTTCAGCCTGGGAGATATTGCCAGCGTGCTGGAGTTCAAGGTTGACGACATTTACAACGCGGCGGCGATTGGCAACCAGATCGAGGCGGCGGCGGGCAAGGGATTCCAGACGACGAATTGGATGGAGCAAAACCGCGCACTGTTCCGCGCGCTGCGACTGGAGCGGGTGGTCACGTTCATTACCATCGGGCTGATTGTGTTTGTGGCGGCGTTGAACATTCTGATCTCGCTGATCATGATGGTGATGGAAAAGACGCGAGACATTGCGGTGCTGGTTTCCATGGGAGCGCGGCAGCAGCAGGTGCGGCGCATCTTCATCTGGCAGGGATTGCTGATTGGATTGATCGGCACGGTGCTGGGACTGGTTGTGGGATATACGGTGGCGATTCTGGCGGGGCGCTACCACTGGATTACGCTTTCGGCGGAAGTCTACGCAATTGACTACGTTCCGTTTGTGCCACGCGCAATTGACGCGCTACTGGTGGCCGGAGTCTCACTGGCGATCAGCTTCATCGCAACGGTCTATCCGTCACAGTCGGCGGCAAAGGTGCTTCCGGCGGAGGCGTTGCGTTACGAGTAGGAGTTTCAAGCTCCGGGAGGCGTAGGGGGCGGAACTCATGAAAAGCGCGAATTAAGAAGATTATTGGGGCTGCTAAGGAAATTTCAGCAGGACGGCGGCGGCGCGACGGTGGCAACATCGTGATCTAATTCATTGTGAAGTTCCAGTTGGAGCAAGGACGGCGCGAGCCAGTGAAAAAACCTTAGCCCGGAGGCACGTGAATTTGCACCAGAGAGAGTGTGCTGTGCATCCAATGGAACAAGAAGAGATCCTTCGAGTTGAGGATCTCCGCAAGGTCTATCAATCCGGCAGCAGGGACCTTGTGCTCTTTGATAATTTATCTTTCCGAGTCCAAAAAGGTGAGATGCTGGCGATTGTTGGCCAGAGCGGGGCGGGGAAATCGTCTTTGCTGCACATATTAGGAGCTTTGGATTCCTCCAGTTCGGGCGAGGTTTACTTCGACGGAATGCGGTTGGGATCGCTGGGCGAAGAGGAGGCGGCAGAGTTTCGCAACCGGCAGATCGGGTATGTGTGGCAGTTCCATTATCTGCTGCCCGAATTTACGGCCCTGGAGAATGTGGCGATGCCGCTGTATCTGCGCGGAGAGAGCCGCCGCAAGGCCGAGGCAGAAGCGGCGAAGTGGTTGAACGAAGTGGGACTTGGCGACCGCGGGCATCATCGCTCAGGAGAGCTTTCCGGGGGCGAGCAGCAAAGGGTTTCATTGGCGCGAGCGCTGGTGACGGCTCCGAAGATGTTGCTGGCGGATGAGCCGACCGGGGATTTGGACAGCGGCACGGCGGACGCAGTTTTTGAGTTAATTGCAAGGCTTCACAGAGATTACCGGCTGACTTCGGTCCTGGTGACTCACAATCTGGGATTTGCAGGGCGATGTGACCGGGTCTTGTTACTTCAGGGCGGAAAGATGAGCGAGGTTGCTCCCGAGTCTTTGTCGCCATCGGCGGGTTAAATTTCTTAGCTTCCGGTGGGGTTTAGTGGCATAGTGGGCGTAACACTCAGCGAATGCAAAGATGTTTCACATGACTGGCCGCCATTTTTCGCGGTAGTGAAGGTTAAGGTTTTGCCGGTTGGCAGTGAAGCTGTCCGGTTGGAATCCGGATTCGGATTCTTTCACGGTTCACCCAGGAGGAGATTCTCCGGTGGATTCTTCCAGGATGAACCAGGGGTCAAGCAGGGAGAAGGTTTCCCGCGAGCGGTAATAGCCGGGGCGGAGGAGCTGGGAGATACAAAATGTTTGAAAGGTACACCGAAAAAGCACGGCGCGTGATCTTCTTTGCACGATATGAAGCCAGTCAATTTGGCTCTCCTTATATTGAGACGGAGCACCTTCTGTTAGGACTGTTGCGGGAGGATAAAGCGCTGACCAATCGCTTCCTTCGCCAGCATTCGTCGGTGGACTCCATACGCAAGCAGATTGAAGCCCACACGACGGTTCGAGAGAAGGTTTCGACCAGCGTGGACCTGCCACTCAGCAATGAGTGCAAAAGGGTGCTGGCCTATGCTTCCGAGGAAGCCGAGCGGCTTAGCCACAAGCATATTGGCACCGAGCATCTGCTGCTGGGACTGCTGCGCGAAGAGAAGTGCTTTGCATCGGAGATTCTTGCCGAGCGCGGGCTGAAACTGGCCGCGATCCGCGAGGAATTGCAGCGCACCACTCAGGAGAAGGTGCAGCAGCAGCCGCAGCGTGCGGCGAACCGCGAGAGTTCGCTGCTGGCTGAATTTTCACGCGACCTGACGCAGGCGGCGATGGAGAACCAGCTCGATCCGCTGGTGGGCCGCGACGGCGAAGTGGACCGTACGATTCAGATTCTGTGCCGCCGCACCAAGAATAATCCGGTGCTGATCGGCGAGCCCGGCGTAGGCAAGACTGCCATCGTTGAAGGACTGGCACAGCGCATTGCGGACGGCGAGGTTCCATCCTTTCTGGCCGACAAGCGGGTGCTGGCGCTTGATCTTTCGCTGATTGTGGCGGGAACGAAGTATCGCGGACAGTTTGAAGAGCGTCTGAAGACCATCATGAAAGAGCTGATCGAGAATCAGAATTCGATCATCTTCATTGATGAGCTGCACACGCTGGTGGGAGCGGGTTCGGCCGAGGGATCACTGGATGCGGCCAACATTCTGAAACCTGCGCTGTCACGCGGAGAGATTCAGTGCATTGGCGCGACGACTCCGGGCGAGTACAGGAAATCGATTGAGAAGGACCGCTCACTGGAGCGCCGCTTCCAATCGGTAAAAGTGCCGCCACCGAACGAAGTGGACTCGATCAGAATTCTGATGGGGATCAAGGAGCGGTACGAGAAGTTCCACGCGGTGAGCTACACGGACGAATCGATCAACTTCGCGGTCTCGCATTCGAACCGTTATATTCCGGATCGTTTCCTGCCGGATAAGGCGATCGATTTGATCGACGAGGCGGGGGCGCGCGTGAAACTGCGTCAGTCTGCGCTGCCGGAAGAGATTACGGAAGTGCAGAAGCGCATCAAGTTCATTGTTCATCGCATGGAGAACGCGATTGCGAACCATGAATTCGAGAAGGCTCGTTTCTACTCCGACGAAGAGCGCAAGGAGCGCGAGAACCTGCGCATCATGCGCGAGAAGTATCACCTGGACGAGAGTGCGACCGGCATTGTGCAGCGCGAAGATATTGAAGAAGTGGTGTCGCGCTGGACGGGAGTTCCGGTGGCGGCGATCAAGGAAGAAGAGTCGCAAAAACTGCTGCGGATTGAAGAAGAGCTGCACAAGCGCGTGATCTCGCAGGAGAAAGCGATCAGCGCGCTGGCGAGAGCGATTCGCCGTTCGCGCGCTGGGCTGAAGAATCCGGCGCGTCCGATTGGTTCGTTCCTGTTCCTTGGACCGACGGGCGTGGGCAAGACGGAAGCGGCGAGAACGCTGGCGCAGTTCATGTTCGGGAGCGAGAAGAGCCTGATCCGCTTCGATATGTCGGAGTACATGGAGAAACATTCGGTCAGCAAGCTGATCGGTTCGCCTCCAGGATATGTGGGCTACGAGGAAGGTGGGCAGTTGACCGAGCGGGTCAAGCGCGCGCCGTACTCCGTGGTCCTGCTGGATGAAATCGAGAAGGCGCACCCGGATGTATTCAACATCCTGTTGCAGGTGTTTGAAGACGGACAGTTGACGGATGGACTCGGGAATACCGTGGACTTCAAGAACGTCATCCTGATCATGACTTCGAATATCGGCGCACGGCACATGATCAAACGCGAGGGACTTGGGTTCTCTTCGAACAAGGAAGACAACATCAGCGAGAAGGTAGAGGAGATGGTGCGGAGCGAGGTCAAGAAGACCTTCAATCCGGAGTTCCTCAATCGCGTGGATGAAGTCGTGATCTTCAACGCCCTGAGCGAACATGACCTGATCCAGATTGTGGAGCTGATGGTGACGCAACTGAACCACAATCTGGCGCAGAGAGCGATCACGATCACGGTGACCGAGGATGCGCGGAAGTGGATTCTGGAGAAGACGATCACGGACCGCAGTTACGGTGCACGTCCACTGCGCAGGGCTCTGCAGAAGTACGTGGAAGACCCGTTGTCAGAGGCGCTGATCCAAGGCAGCATCAAGATGCGTCCGGCGTTTGTCGAGGTTTATCTGGACAACAACCAGCTTTTCTACCGCGAGGTGGGAGAAGAGAAGACCGACGGCGCGTTACTGCTGAACTAACCAGTTGGAAGACTAGAGTGAAACGCCTCCGGAAATTTCGGGGGCGTTTTTCTTGCGCTGGAAATCGTTTAAGGGAGAGATTTCTGGTGGATGGATCGCATGTTTCTGAAACTTCTACTCGCGTAACACATCTATTCGTTATGAGCTTACTTGTTTATTCCGCGCCGTGGTGCGGAGACTGCCGCGAGGCAAAACGCTTTCTGGACAAGAACAAGATTTCCTACGAGGAAATCAACATTGAGACCACACCGGGTGCTGCCGATGAGGTGATCCGCAATACCGGCAAACGCGCGATTCCGCAATTTGTGCTCGATGGGAAATGGGTGCAGCCTTACCGGCCCGGCGAAGGATTTCTTTACGAAGAGATGAGCGAGCTGCTTGGAGTAACAAAGAGCTAAAGTTTCCCACTTTAAGAGTCGATAACGTTTACATGGCCGGCATACCTTTTCCTCCGGCGGAAGACTTCAGAGAAAAGGACCTCCTGATTTGAGGCCGGGATTCCCGGCCTTATTTTTTTTGCGCGGTGAAAATTCGGAAGCCCGCGCGGGGGGTTGTTACAATAGCAATTCAGCCTTGGACATAAGGAGCACGCCTTGATTCCTCGTTATACCCGCCCTGAGATGGGCCGGATCTGGAGTGACGAAAATAAGTTCCGCACATGGTTGCAGGTGGAAGTTGCAGCGAGCGAAACTCTCGCCGAAGCCGGCATTGTGCCGAAGTCTGCCGCACGCGCGATCCGGGTGAAGGGTGCGGCGTTTGAAGTGGCGCGCATTCACGAGGTGGAGGCCGAGGTGAAGCACGATGTGATCGCGTTTACCACGGCGGTGGCGGAAAAGGTTGGTCCAGAGTCACGCTGGCTACACTATGGATTGACCTCGAATGATGTGGTAGACACAGCGCAGGCGCTGCTTGTGCAGCAGGCCTCGGTGTTGCTGCGCGCCGATATTGAGAAATTTCTGGTGGTGCTGAAGCGGCGGGCGCTGGAGTTCCAGCAGACTCCGCAGATTGGCCGCACCCATGGTGTACACGCGGAGCCGATTACCTTTGGGCTGAAAATCGCCAACTGGTTCAGCGAGATGCAGCGCAACCTGGAACGCTTTGACTTTGCAACCGAGCAGATGCGGGTGGGCAAGCTGAGCGGCGCGGTGGGCAATGGAGCGCACCTCGATCCGAAGTACGAGGAGCTGATTTGCGAGCGTCTGGGACTGGCTCCGGCAGCGGTTTCATCACAGGTAATTCAGCGCGACCGGCACGCCTTTTACGTTGCGACGCTGGCGGTGGTGGGATGCACGCTGGACAAGATTGCCACGGAAATTCGGCACCTGCAGAAGACCGAAGTGCGAGAGGCGGAAGAGTTCTTCAGCGAAAAGCAGAAGGGTTCGTCGGCGATGCCGCACAAACGGAATCCGATTACGTGCGAACAGATTTCAGGATTGTCGCGGGTGATTCGCGGCAATGTAGGTCCGGCGTTTGAAGACGTTGCGCTGTGGCATGAGCGCGACATTTCGCACTCATCCGTGGAGCGCGTGATTCTGCCGGATTCGACGATTCTGCTGGACTACCTGCTGGCGAAAACCACGAACCTGGTGGACACGATGCTGGTTTATCCAGAGCGAATGCTGCGCAACCTGCACTCGACCGGGGGGTTGGTGTTCAGCGGACAGTTGCTGCTGGACCTGGTGGAAGCAGGAGTGCTTCGCGAGGACGCCTACAGGATTGTGCAGCGCAATGCGATGCAGGCGTGGCGCGAGGAGAAGAATTTTCGCGAGCTGGTCTCAGCCGATCCAGAGATTACGTCGCGGGTGGCAAAGAAGACTCTGGATCGCGCTTTCGACCTGAAACGGCAATTGCGAAACGTGGATAAGATCTTCAGGCGGGTGTTTCCGAAGGTGAAAGCTGCCACGAAGACAGCCGGCTCTGCATCCAAGCCCAGAAAGCGCAGCTGAAGGTAGTTTCATGCTGAAATCGACGGGCGCGGCAAGCGGGCGCGTCCTTCGATTTCAGCGCAGAAAAGCAGCCGCGCAAACGGGCGCGTCCTTCGATTTCAGCGCAGAAAAGCAGCCGCGCA
>Ga0302140_10011993_pt1 | contig 10648 bp, 11 predicted proteins | sample I_Bog_E1_1_FD_202095 | JGI IMG/M metagenome (GOLD analysis project Ga0302140, IMG submission 202095) | Peat permafrost microbial communities from Stordalen Mire near Abisko, Sweden - I_Bog_E1_1 | ecosystem: Environmental > Terrestrial > Soil > Wetlands > Peat | place: Sweden: Abisko, Stordalen...
AGAGACTGCTCCAAGAATGCCGGTGCCCCATATCAAATAGTGAAGTCCTCCACTCCATCAGAAACCACCACTGACAACACGGAACGAAGTCTGCCAAGTTTCCTAGCACGAGCGTGGATATTTCAAAGGGCGATGATCTGCTTGGTAACTTCACGATATCGAAGACAAACAGTGGATTTGAGAAGCACAAGATCTTTTGTAAAGCTTGTGGATGCACGTTATGGACGATTCCGATGTCTCATGCGGGAAGAAAATATGTTGTTAGGACGTCACTGCTGGATGGAGGGTCAGTGATGAGAGTCCTTTCCAGTCTGAGTTCGCATGCTGATTATTGATAGGATGCAAGATTTGAAACCAGAGGTGGAGTTTTATAAGGAATTGAGGCCGACTTACTTGAAGGCTTGCGAGGGGACGAAGGAGTTTGAGGGGATGCCGTGATAAGAAGTTCTGGTGTTGTCAGTTCCTTAATAGCGAATTCACTTTCCAACTCTCAATCATTTCGCGTGTGATAGTGGCAAACAATTATCTATACGAGCTGTGAATACAAAATATGAAAGCTAATTTTCATCCATCTAGCTTACTGCATTTCATAGTCACGAGGAGAGGGGCTGAAAAACTTCATCCGTAATGATGAGATAATGTCTTGTTTTGTTCCGAATTCTCGGAATACCCCCGGAAGGAATCTCGCAGTTCCACTTCCGTCCCGTACACGGATATCCCGGCAGCGAAAGGTATCCTGGAGCACAGGTAATCTTGCAAACGTAAGATGGGGACCGCGAGGTAGGAATGAGCTATAAAATATAGACTGCTGCGAGGTCTTCAAAAGCAACAAGCATACCAGTTTCCAACCGTGACACAAATACTCGGTCAAGAACCATATTTACTTCCAATAATTCGCAAGATGTCGTCGACAAGCCTCGAACAAGCCAAAACCAGAAATGAGAAGTTATTCATGAACTCTCTTCTGCCCCAGCATTTAGCTCCGCTGTGGACGCAAATGAGCAAGATGGTTCCTCCGCACCCTAATCCGAGCGCAGTGCCAGCGTCATGGAAATACGCCAAGGTCAGGCCATCCTTGATGGAAACTGGAGACATCGTAGATGCAGAAGAGGCGGAACGAAGGGTACTGATGCTAGTGAACCCTGCGATGGGTGAGAGCGAATCTTTCACCCAAAAATGTACTTCACCAAACTAACAAAGACTTCAGAAGCACCATGTACCACCGACACCATCTACGGCGGCCTCCAACTGATTCTTCCCGGAGAAGTAGCACCCGCACACCGCCACGTCGCTTTCGCACTCCGCTTCATCATCGAAGGCTCACAAGGCTTCACAGCCGTCGAGGGCCAAAAAATGGTCATGGAACGCGGAGACGTGATCCTGACGCCCTCATGGCACTGGCACGACCACGGAAACGAAGGATCAGGTCCCGTTGTCTGGCTCGACGGGCTCGATCTCCCTCTCTTCAAGTACGCACCCGTCAACTTCGCAGAAATGTACAGCGAGAAGAGATATCCCAGCGAGTTCGTCCTTTCCCTGCTTGACCCATCTCCATCTCCAGCCTTACTCATTTAAGATACAGATTCGCGAGCGAGTGTGAGTGGCGGTTCCCGTGGAAGGACGTCGCGGCTTCCTTGGAAGCTCTGTCGGGACCTCATCGCATCCATCACTACCGCTCGAAGTCCGGGAGACACCTTTCTGCTACGCTCAGTGCGCAAGCAGAGATGATCGCTGCCAACCACAGGACTTCGAGTCGAGAGACGTGTTCCTTTATATATCACTGTTATGAAGGGGAAGGCCAGACTCTTGTGACGGCACCAGCTGGACAACAGAGCAAGATCGATTGGGTGGCAAAGGATACGTTTGCCATACCTGCTTGGTCTACAGTGCAGCACATCAGCAACAGCTCCGCAGCTGCTTTTCTCTTTGCAATCAATGATCGCCCTTTAGTCGAGAGTCTTGGTCTCGAACGTAGGACCGATTGAAAGCTTCGGGTCATGCTTGTTTCTGTATACTTGTTTCGAGACATTGAATATATGTGCTTACCATATTCTTGACGTCTTTTGCCATGCATAGCTCGGCTACTTGTGATAATAAACTTCTTGCGTCTCATCGTTCCTTCTTCTGAAGGTAGACTTACATTCCCTGATAGTAACTATCACGATGCTGCTTCGACAGGAAGGAAATGATATGATCGATCTCTAAAGAGCCATGCACCTAGGCATACTCCTCAACAATGGTTGGGGTCAGAAGTCTCGCTTCCCCCTTTCTACTTGTAGGCGCTCGGCATGTCGCTTCCGCTCGCCATTCGTCTAAGTGCAGAGTGAGGAAATGCTCCGATGTTATGTGAGTTCGTTATGCCCATCTGGCAAGATGTATATCAGTGGTTTCGAAGTGAGAATCATTTCCCAAGAACGAAGTGGACTTAAGAACAAGGCAAGGACGGTGATGGGGTTACAGCGACCCCACTTTCGCTTGAAGCGTTCCATGGGACGGAGTCCAGGCCACAGTCCAGCTCCTCTAGCCCTTTCAAACAGTGGGCCTTTGGCCAAAAAGAAGCCTGCTCGGATGCAGATCGACGCTTTCCCCTTGCTTAAGCATCGGACGAGCTTGAGCACATACACACCGCTGCCCGACAGAACAAACTTCCTGGCGGGCACCACATTTCGCAACTTCGCCGTGCACAGCGAATAGGTTGAGGGAGTGAAATGGCGTGCAGCGACAGCCTTTTCCATTACTGCAGCATGCAGATCTTCGGCCAATCCAGACTCTGCTAGCAATCTGATAAGCTCGCGGCCCCTGAGCTGAACATCGAAGCGGGGAGCCCAGTCTCGAGCGCGTTAGCCCCAGCATCCACAAAGCAACGCCATTGCCAACAGTTTGCGCCCATTGGCTGATGTTGTGCTACTATTGGCCAGAGATCCTCTTCCCTTCCTGCCTTCCTGCCCGAAAAATAGTGCCATGCACCATTTGCCAGCAAGTGAGAGTTCTGTGCTAGCCTCTTGAGCACGTCTTCCCGTACAAAACGGCCCAGGGGCCTCCGATTGAGGACCCTCGTTGCTTGGCATTGTCTTTGCTCAACCTTGTTTAAACCTCGAGCCCCGCGGAGAGCTTAACGAGCACAGCTTCTCTGCTTCATTGCTCGAACTTTAGTTCCAGACTGCTGCCAAAGGCCGCCGCAATGGCTGAAATCAACACTTCGCAAGGCGAGAAGGATGGCGTGATCGGGGAGAAGGTTGATAAGATTGGGGTAGACGTCGAGGTGGTTGAGAGCCGGCAACCGGTCCAAATCTCATCCAGAGAGCGATTCGCCCGTTACACCAAATCGATTTTCACGAAGCAGACTTTCACTGATGCAGGGAGCATCTTCTGGAAATTCGCAAGATTTGCAGGGCCAGGAGCAGTCATCAGTGTTGCATATGTCGATCCAGATAACTTGCAGTCCAATGTCACAGCTGGTGCTGAGTTCCGGTTCAAGCTCTTGTTCATGATTCTTTTCTCCAATGTGGTTGCTGTCTTCCTGCAAGTAAGTACTATAGATAGGCAGATTATTTCCAGGTGGGGTGAGCAATGAATAACGGGCATGCAGGCGTTGTCAACGAAGTTGGGTTGTGTTACCGGAATGGACTTGGCGCAGATGAATCGAGCTTTTCTTCCTCGGTGGCTGAATATTGGTCTTTGGCTTATGGCTGAAGCTTCGATTATCTGTACAGATATCTCACAGGTGCGTTCATCCTGTTTCGGGTAGCAACCGCTCGCTGGTAGCTTTCTCTGACGAATTTCAGGTCATTGGAACAGCAATTGCCATCAATCTTTTGATTCCAAAGATTCCCATCATGGGAGGCTGCGCCATATCTGTTGCAGACACGCTCTTCATCCTCCTCTTTTACAAGCCCGATGGAAGTCTGCGAAAACTCCGTCTATTCGAGTTATTCGTCTCGATTTTCGTGATTGGAATCTTTATCATGTATTGCATCGAATTGTCCTACGTTTCAGCACCTGTTAGAGACGTATTCCGCGGCTACGTCCCATCTCGAGAGATCTTCGTCAGCGATGGGTAAGTCTTGTCCTCTTGTCTTTCAATCTCTTCCTAACCCCTCCAGATTATATGAATCCTGCGCCCTGCTCGGAGGGACCCTCATGCCCCACACAATCTACCTTGGATCCGGCCTCGTCCAAGCCCGGATGCGCGACGTCGACAAGCTCAACGGCACACTTCACGAAGTGAAAGCCTCCGACTCCAAATTCGCCATCTCGCTCTACCGGCCCACGCTCTCCACAATCAAATCCTGCATGTCCTACACGATCGCCGAGCTCTGTATCGTGCTCTTCGTCGTCGCCGTGTTCGTCAACTCCGCAGTCTTGATCACAGCCGGGGCAGCCTTCACCCCCGATGACAGCGACGCCGACCTACCCGGCCTGTACCAACTATTCAACGACACAATCGGCAATGGCACCGGAACGATCTTCGCTCTATCGTTACTCTTTTCCGGCATTAGCGCTGGGATCGTAGCCACGATGGCCGGCCAAATGATCTGCGAAGGCGCCATGAACTGGCGCATGTCCCCCTTCCTGCGACGAATCCTAACACGAACTGTGTCCATCATCCCCGCAATCATCATTGCGGGCGCCGAAGGACAAGCTGGTCTCGCTGCCGCTCTGAACGGCTGTAACGTCGTGCTTTCCGTTGCATTAATCTTCCTTACTTTCCCGCTGCTGTGGTTTACGAGCAGGCATAAATACATGACTGTCCGGATCGATGATAATGCCGAGCCGGTAGGCGTCGTAGATGGTATTTTGACGTATAATACCGAGAGAGCGCTGTGGAATGAGGGCCATTATTCGGAGAGGACTATTAGCTTGGCGAATAATTGGGGGACGACGATCGTGGGGTTTGTTATCTGGTTTATTATTGCGGCGATGAATGTTGCTACGTTGACGTTTCTGGGGTTGGGGATTGGAGGGGATGATTAGTTGTCTTTACTCGGCGTTGAGGGTGGCGATTTGCTTTCATGGAGTTCGGGATGGAATGATGCATAACATATACGGGAATAGTGGAGTTATTGAGAAATACAGACAAATTCTGACATATAGAATGTTCCAAGAACTCTGGAACAATGAGAACCCCGAAGCCTTCCTATGATAAGTATATTCACCTAGAATTTCTGGGACAATGTAAAGATAAGTTTCTAAAAGGGGAGAGCGGAGAGGTGTATGCTTTGTTAGCTTTCAATGTACCATAGCTCGAGAGACATCTAGAGCCTGCCTGAAATTTTGCTTTCTCTATTGTCCCCTGATTAAAAGAACAATCTGAAAAGTATTGGCTCGTTACTTTTCCGATATTCCATGAGATATAGTACATTGAAAGCTACTGAGGCAGCTAAAGAACCTCGCTTTTTACATTCCTTTCGCAAGATAACATCACTCCCGAAAGTTCGATCACACCTTCTTCTTCAGTCAAATCTCATTCACACTCTATCTCGCTAATCGGCCCCTTTCTCGAAAGAAAATCTGGCGTACCTGTCAAACTCGTTTAAAGCGGATTTACAGATCAATTAAATGAGAGATAGTCAAATAATATCCCACCCAAAACTTCCCATCGCAGCTTCTTCCATCAAACGCCATTCACAGTCCATCTCGCTTGAGTAATCCTCCTTTACTAGCGCAGCCGCCGTTTTCGATAAATTGAATTCGCAGATCGATCGGATGCGAGATTCATAGGCAACGACCTTCTTCTAACCACTATGTAATGGTTTTTCGAGACACAAAGGTACTTCCAGGTATTGATTTGAAGTGTTGTGATGAATGCTCTTCCTTTTACCAAATGATGGCCTTGGTTTATGTCTGTGGTGCGGTTTGGGATCTTGCATTGAGATGGGACCGAACGATAGCGATTAGATTAATAACAGCGACAAGTTTCCTATCGCAGAATTTCGGGGAAGCAATTCTCAGCTCGTGTGGATTTCGGTACTAGGTTCGAAATCACAATCAAAGTCAGTGATAAATGCTTGACCAAAGAACCTCTCTGGCCTCCTCATTTAGGGATACTCTGATCGTACACGGGCACCTAACCCACAGAGGATAGAGAAGCCATGAGTGCCAGAAGTAGCATTTATAACACCTATCGAGTCATGGCTGCCTGGGAACCGGGACTTTTAACCCGCAGCATTACCCCTGAATCAAGCGAGATCGGCACGTGATGAGACCGCCCCCTGAGCTGCAGGTGGAGTTTCATTTCCATAATGGCACTGTTTTGACAGTTGCAACGTTGATAACAAAAATTGGGAGGCTATTCTAATCCCCAGTATATACTCTAAAATCTCTATAGAAAAGGAATGATCGTATGTCCAACCAGAATATATACAACGTTTCACCCTTTCCCAGCATTCCACACGCTCTTCCTGATTATTAAATACACACTCAAAATATATACAACTATTAACAGCGCCATAGTGAGACTCAGAAAGGAGTATAAGCATACACACTCCCCAAATCCGTCGGTAACCCGTTCTCATCAACAATACTCCCCATCTGGCTGTAAGGCGAGCAAAGATACCAAGAATACCTCGAGATCCAAGGCCGTGCATCCATCCACGGTATAGCCTCCTTCAAAAATGTGATCTGCTCAGTGGTATTTCCCGACGCATTGAACTAAGTCCTATCAGCCTGCGCCCCTTCACCCTGCCTGTCCCAAGTTCGGGATAACAAAACAACATACCTCAGTCAACCAAAGATTCCTTCCTCCGGCAACGATATATGCGGCCTCCAAGTACTCATGTAGATATCCTGTGTTGTTCCACCTGTTATACCAATGCAGCGGTACGAAATCGATCTTGCATCCCGTGCAGTTCCCAAGGAACTCTGTCAGCCAGGGTAAGCCGCTGGGGCCGTTCGTGACAGCCGGGGCGCCGAGCGCGGCACGTTTGGCGTATGGCATCATCCAGGTGCGCTTGACGGAATTAGTAACATCATTGTGGGAGGGACAAGAGCCGAGTTTTGAGATTTGGTGATCACCAGAGAAAAGGGAAGGTAATGAGAGGCGGAAAAGAGGTGAATTGCTTACGTATGCGGCTGCTGCATTTGCGGGCGAGATGCAGGATTGTCCTGGTCCGCAGGCATCGGGTTCGTTGAAGGCTAGAAGGTGGCCAGATCCCGTTGCAAGGGAGTAGTTTGCGTTCTTGAACCACTGGTCCTGTGTTAGCTTCACTTCGATGGAGTGACTAGGTGAGGACATGAGAAGTGGAAGGGGAGAGGGGAGGAAAAGAGCCGGGGGATTTACGGATCCTGTATGAACAGGAATAGGACCCCAGAGCATCGGAACAAACTCCAAGTATCTTGGAAAAGTGTCATGAATGATAGAATCCCAGTTGTACGCCCAGCTGACTTGAGATCCGTTACCGTTCCAGTTTTCGATGTATTTGGAAGTGGTGTTATAGACGAGACCGCGTTTGGGAGCCCCTGTTGTCACAAGGATGGCGCTCGACGTTGTTGGGCTTGGCTTAATGCTACTTTTCGATGTAATTGATGACGTGATGGAGGATTTGGAGGAACTTGTACTATGTGTAGAGGAGATACTGCTGATTTTGGTTGACAGGGACGATCTGGGTGAAGAGCTAGACTGAAAAGATGAAGATGGAGTGCTTGATAAGACGCTCGACGAGATACTGCTGATTTTGGTGGACGACGAGGGTCTAGATGATGATGTGGAGGTGAACTGAGAAATTGAAGATGAAGATGAAGTGATGGGTAAGATGCTTGAGGAAGTACTGCTGATTTTGGTCGACAGGGAGGATCCGGGTGAAGATGTGGAGATCAACCGAGAAGACGAAGATGAGGTGCTTGGTAAGACGCTCGAGAACGTTGAGGCAATCGCAGATGAGCTAGACCGTGAAGAGGACGCTTTTGTCGAAGAAGTTGATATGAACAGGCTCGGATTGGTGGAACTAAGGGAGATGCTCAATGAACTTGCCGAAATGAAGAAGGACGAGATGCTTGATAAGACGCTTGAGGAGGTTGAAGCAATCGAAGATGAGCTCGTCCATGAAGACACTTTTGACGAAGTAGTTGACGTGAATAAGCTCGGATTGCTGGAACTCAGGGAGTTGCTTGATGAACTTGCTGCAGTTGGTAAGGATGAGCCGCTTGAACTGCTTCCCGATGGAGAATTTGATGAGCAGGTTGTTCCTGTTTTTATGGTCTGTGATGAAGAGCTGAAAGTGCTGCTTGGCGAGGCGGGTAAATTCGAGGATATAAAAGTCCCTGATATCGATATCGTAGAGGAAGAGGATAACGAGAAGGACGAAAGGAGGCAGAGCGCAAGCTGCAGTGTAAACACATTGAAGGATATCATTCTGATGGATAGTCAATGCACTCGTGGTGTATCGATCGTATTTAGGTAAGCAGAGAAGCAAGTGCAGAACACATTAGGGCGCAGGGAGCATGGAGTAGAGGCAATTATGTGTACAGAAAGAGATATGGTACGTCACTTAAGATCGGTTCATGCATAATTGAGTTCAGAAATTTCAACGATTGTTGACAAATAATGATGGAGAATCGGAGGGGGTGGAAGCAATATAAGTAGGTGAACGCCGACGGCGTTCGCGGGAGATGAGCGAGAGACATGAAGGAGAAATATTGAATTGGAGATAAAAAGCAAAAATTAAAGACAGAACGCCGAAGATGTTGAACCATGGTTGCGGAGAAATTCAGACAACGGCCTGTGGCTAAGACAGGGAGGTATTTCGGAAGCTGAGATAAGTCAGTTCGAAGTAATGATCCATAGTTGTGAGGCTGCGAGGTTCCCGCCCTGATCATGACCTCCAAATCACATGACAATCATCCAGCCCACATCCCCACCATGACAACCATAACGACTAGTCTCGGCAGAGAGCTGTCCAAATGGAGAGTTGATTTATCTCATGGCCCCATTTGTCTTGGTTGAGAGTGCATTTCAAACTGGGTCATTGAGCTTCCACCAATGGATTAGGACTCAACAACAAGATGCTCGTCATGCTGAATGAGGAGGTCTCCGGTCTTATTTAACCTCGCGAAACCTTTTCAATGTTTGTTTCATTGAATATTTTTGACTAGATGAGTTTTTAATTTCTTCTCGTTAGTCATTGTGCTAAGTTCATCTGACTTGGAGCTGGTCCAGGCGCTCTACAGGAGCGGTCAATTTTCTAGAGAGAGGTAGGTCAGCGAGAGTCGACATGACAGCTATTTCACAATTGAAACCCACCATTAGAGTCTAAGTGCGGCTGTCTAAGTAAAATACTGCTCAAGCTATACCTACTTTGGGGAGCTGGTAGCCTCCTACATGACCTGGGCCGACTCTAAGTCTCTAAGTCCGGTCCCGCCGGCTTGGTCTATATTCAAATTCGCTGGTCAAGGATGTTCTCACATATTTAAATATTTTCGGCACCCAAATAATCTTGCGGAATCACAATCGAACCTCACGTCTGACCTTCATACACAAAAATTCGCATCCAACGGCGGCATCCAAGCTCAACTGCCAGCCATAGCTTTGCATCGAACCAACTCAAGCCACTAGCACCAAGCATCGTCAACCGCAGCGAATATCAAAGCCTATTTTAATACAATCCCGCAAGAAGCTCATAGTAAAGTTGACTGCATCACTTCCTCTACGAAAATTCCTAACATTTCCATTAGATGCCCAGCCCACGGCTTCCAAAGAGAACCTTCTGGGGACATGTCAGGGACTTCCTCGACACGCTAGCACCTATGGGATTAGTGTTATTCATGTTTTCTGGCTTGGTGATCACCAACCTTGTAACGACATTCTACCTCTGTGAAGATATGATCATCGACATGGTATTCAAACCTCGTGGGGAGTCTATATTAAGAAAATACATTGCGTAGTCAATAGAGGTTTAGAAAGTACTTGAACTACCATGATACTTCAGGTTTGAGCAGTAAAAGTAGCAAGATTCTAGTTTCGAATCATACTAAATTTGACTTTCGAGTCATCACTTCAACGAGTCATACACTTTTTGCCTTGAAATTATGTAGTGACCATAATTCACCCACCAGATCAAAACCTCCCACTCTATCGATTATATAGAATCGAAACAACAGCAACTTCGCTGTCTTTAAATGTTCCAGTCCACTCCATCACATTTTAGCTGCGCATCTCACGCGTTTCAGAATGTGTATAGGAAATTGCTCCAGCGTGTGATTTCAAGAAGGGCGCTGAAGCTTTTACCTTACATAGATATATAGATGATCCTCGCAGCCTAAGGGGGTTTTCCCCCTCCACAGCGCCATTAGACAAAAGTTCACTCAATCACGAGTGCGTCCCGATCATGGTCGACCATGTGATCCGGAGAGCGAACAACGAAGCAAGTATCTCTTCCTTCTGCCTTTGCCCTGAATTCAGCGAGTGCCTATCAGTACTTTGTTTGCCTGGAGCGGAGAATACAGATTAACAGCAAAATCTCGCGTGACAACAATACATCACCCTTCGGCCACAACCAAACACTTCTCCTTGAAAACGTGAGGAATGATATCTATGGCCAGAAAAGTCTCCATTCCACGACTTCATTCTTCTTGAAATGCCACTACCAGCCTTAACGTTCATGGGTTGGTCTTTCGTGTGATGATGTCTGCTGCCATACCCACCTACGTGTTA
>Ga0302140_10011996_pt1 | contig 10647 bp, 9 predicted proteins | sample I_Bog_E1_1_FD_202095 | JGI IMG/M metagenome (GOLD analysis project Ga0302140, IMG submission 202095) | Peat permafrost microbial communities from Stordalen Mire near Abisko, Sweden - I_Bog_E1_1 | ecosystem: Environmental > Terrestrial > Soil > Wetlands > Peat | place: Sweden: Abisko, Stordalen...
AGAACCGTGTGCGTTAGCAGCGCCCGCACGGGTCTGTGCGGGGGGCGGTCCGCAATGGCCGTCCCTACCGCGACCCGCGCCGAGCTAGACTCGTCTCGGCGCTTTTTTCCCAAACGCTCCTCCCACCGCGCCGTCTTGCGTGTTCCGTGACTCTCCAGACTCCGTCATTTGTAGCGCACCAGATTCGGCCGGCCCGGAACTGTAGCAGCGCGTTAACAGCATTCCCATAATGGTTCGCAACATGGTAGGTCGTAGATGTCCCACGGGAGTGCGCCGTAAATTGGCACAGTCCGCCATCGGTAGCTACCAAATAATTGCCGTCACGCGTCTCCAGCAGCGCGTTCACGTGGCGCGATGGCAGCCCGTTCGCCACTCCGAAGTTCACAAACCGGTAACCGTCGAAGCGCGCCAACCCTTCCGGCGTGCAGAACCAAACATAACCGAGCGAATCAACGTAAATTCTGCTGATCTCATCGTTTGGCAAACCATCGGCCGCGGTGTACCACCGCACCGGCAGCAATTCGGCCTCGAGGCAGAGCGGCGCCGCGATCGCCGCTACCAGAATCGCCCGCCATCTCATATGGGCTTCTGTTTACCTGAAAATGCACCCTTACTCTCCCGTCCCTCGCAATTCATTCAATCGCCAATCAACCGTAATCGGAGCAGGGAGCGTAAGCGACCTGGTTTGGCGTGCTGCCCTGATCTGCGATCATTGTAAAAACTTACGCGAGGCCAACCGGAAGCGTTCCGCACACCATGCACAATCGCGTCCGACCAGGAGGAAGCGTCTCCGCCCCTCAATCGGAGCATCTGCTCAAATCGGCAGCCGATTATGAACGGGCCGAGCCGCTGCCCCCGGGGCGCTTCCGCTACCCCGCCTTACGCTTTTTCGCGTTCCGTCGGCGTCTCATGCAGCAGAGGCTCAATGTATGTTTGGTACGGCAGCCCTTTCTTCGACGCCGCCAACCTCACCACCAGCTTTTCCTTTGTTAACACCGGCGCTTCGCCGTTCTCGACCGCCGCCAGCACTTCCCGGCCGTGAACGTTGCGATTTTCGTACCACTACCCTGCTACTTCTACTTCATTTCGAGAAACTCGGCGTCCATCGCGCGGCGTCCAAACCACCGTTAACAAGCAGCCGGCAGCCCTCAGGCCTACCGCACGATACCGCTCTTCACCATCCATCAATTCATAACCCACATCTACTGCATTGTTGGTCAGCACATACGCGAACTCGCCGGCCCTTCCTTGCGAAGTCCGCGCAGCTGGACCTCGATATCGTTTTTCACTGGTCGTCCGGGTCTTCCGGCACTCGCGTGTCGTTAATAAAGTAGCTGGCGGGCAGGGCGGTCTTAATAGTCTTAAACGTGCGCGGCGCAAGGCTGAAATCGAAGAACAAACTCAAATCGTTTTTCGGCCCTCGATTGTCGGCAAAATTCAAAGCGCCTGGCGTCAAACCGAAATTTTTTTCCACGAAACGCAGAATATCGCCAAAATCGTGCGGCACATTATTGATATAGCCGTTAGGCGTGTACGCCGAGACCGCCACAAAGGGAACGCGAAATCCCAATTGATAGCCGCCTTGTGGAAACGGCAAAATAGGCGGGGCTTCGTGGTCGTACCAGCCGCCCCAGTCGTCCCAGGTGATGAGGATGGCCGTGTCCTTCCAATAGGTCTCTCCGTTAGCGCACTTCGGGTTGTTGCCGATCGCGTCGACGATGTCTCCTACCCAGGACGGACCTTCTCCCAGGTTGCCTTTGGCATGATCGGAGTACTGGCCTTTGGGAATCACCCAGTTCACCGATTGCAGATTGCAGCTCGCAATGTCATGGAAGACATCCGGTGGGTTCAGGTCGACGTGGTTCTTCCACTGGCTCCCCAGGCACTCGCCGCCGTAACCGCTCGACTCACAAATATGCGAAATGGCATCGGGCGCGGTCCAGATCGATCCGGCGGACGGCGCGTAGTAGCGCCAAGTGGTTCCGGCCGGCAGAATATCGGCCAGAGTCTTATGTTCAAAACAAGGATAGATGGCGTTGCCCTTGGCTTCGACGCCGCTTGAATCGATCAATTGCACCTGCGTGCCTAACGGTGCGACGCAGCCGGCCGTCGCGCTGGTTCCCGCTACGCCGGACTTTTCCATATTCTCAGCGGCGAACGTGCCAATGGCGTCGTCGGCGGCCGAAGCTGCGGAGGTTCCTCCGAATATAAACTGATGAGCGGGGAAACTCGGGCCTTGGTTGGTTTGAAACATATAATTGGCCCAGCCATATTGGGTCGCGAGATCGAGATAAGGATTGATTTGGCCGGTTGAATTATCAACGTATCGGAACTGCGGTTGAGTAGGACATGTGTCGCCCTTTTCGGCGGAACAGGGAATGCCGCTGGCGCCGTCCATCTGGCATAGGTCGCTTTTGTTGAAATCGCACATGGCGCTGAACGCTGAATGAGCGTGACTCAAATCATAAGTGTTGGCCAGCGGAACCGATAGCGGCTGAATAACTTTGTTCGGGAGGTTTGTTTTATCTGCCCAATTCGCTGTTTGGATGTCGTACTGCCCCTTGCCGGGCGTGGCGCTGCAGGAAGAAGTCGTCCCGTAGGGTGGCGTGCATAGGTTGTAAAAGAGACTATCGGGTGTTCGATTCTCCTGGAAAATAATCACGATATGTTTGAAGGCGGTCGGTGTTTGCGCGCTCTGGGTTTGTGCCAGCATCGCGGCCAGTGCCGGCAAAATGCCGTAGCGTATGAGCTTCATCTTGTTCTCCTCTCGCTCACTAACGAGCGAGAGCGGTGGGAGTTTACGCGAAGACTGGTAAATCGGCAACTTCGTCCAGCGGGACTTGTTCCAATGGCAAGCCGGCCGCTTTCCATTTCCGCAGCCCTCCACGGATGACTCGGCACGCGACCCCTTGCTCCAGCAGCAGTAACGCCACCCGCGCGCTGGTCGCTTCGCGGATGCAGGTGCAGTAAAGATAGATGTGCACTCCGCCCGGCACCTGTTGGTGCCACTGATGAAAAGCGTTGGGGTCGAGGCGGCGCGATCCTTTAATCCGCATGGTTCGCGCATCGTAGTAGCCGTGGCTGCGCACGTCGTAAACAACGGCACGTTCGGCGGCCAGGTCAGCCGCGGCTTCCTCAGGTTCGATGGTCGGTGCATAGCGTAGCGCTTTGGCGCGCTTCCAATACCAAAGCTGCAGCGCCGCGTAAACGATTACGGCGGCGATCAGAATCCAGCTCAGCACATTATTAAAAGCGTGGTAGCCTTTGGTGATAATCTCGATGGCACCGCTGAAAATAAAGCCGGCCAGTAAGTAAGCTCCGACGTAAAGAACAGTGCCCGCGAAATCGTAGCGCAAGAACGAAAAGAAACGCATGCGCATGCTGCCGGCCATAGGCGGAGCCAGCGTGTTGATGCCCGGGACAAACTTGGCAAACACCAGCAGCGTGCGGCCGCGCTTGTAAAAAGCGTCGGCTGATCGTAGTATGCAGTGTTCAGGATTCAGAGAAAGACGGCAAAGCATGCCGAGCAGCCACCAACCGGTGTTGCGGCCGAGGATGTACATCAACGAATCGCCGAGCAGCATGGCCGAAAGACCGCAGCCCACCACGCCGGCAATGCTGAATGTGCCATGCGCGGCTGCCGCCCCGGCCACAAACAGCGCCACTGCGGCCGGTACAGGAGCGCCAAAGGTTTCCAGCAGCACAATGGCGAACAGAATCGGATATCCGTGCGCCCACAGTGCAGCTAAGAAGGTTTCCATCGGAACAAGTATTGCGATCATCTCACATGCAGCAGAATCGAATACCCGAAACCGATGAAATAACTGGGCGCAGCGGACGAAAGCCCCGCGCCGCCATGCAAATCGATCTGCTGATGCGGCGTCAATTTGTAAGCCGTGCCGAAATGTAAGAGGTGTATGGGGCCGCCCATTCTTGGAAACTCGCCGCCATATTCGACAAAGGCGTCCCACGGCGCGGTGAGTTGCCTATCGAATAGCAGTGTCGCTTGTCCCGTCGTGTTACGCGTGGTGTTCTCCGGAGCGTCTTGCGTCGGCCAATATACCGAGAACATCCCGGCGGCTGTCCAATTTGTCGAAAGCTTGAGCGACCACGGCAGTTGCAGTTCAGGATCGTAGCCATGGCTCGAAGCAGAATGTCCTCCGGTGGGGAAGCTCAGCGCCGCTACCAGAGAAATGTCAAAGCCGTGAAATGGTCCGAGCTGTTGTTTGATGCCGGCTAATGAATCGCCCCAGCCGGAACCGAACCCTTGCGCGAACAGGAAATTCTGATAATAGTCGGGCACGCTGAAGCGCAGCTCGGTTTTATCTCCCAGCCCGAATCGGAATTGCGATTCCGGAAAATCGAAACCTTGCTGGCCGAGCGCGGTGGTTTCGAGAAAACCGTTTTCGATTTGCAGACTTCCTTTGGGCACGACCACGCTGGAGTCGGCGAAGGCCGGGCGATCGGTGTTGATAGGCGTGGGCACATGCGGATCTTGCGCGTGCAGGAGACCGCTGACGAAACAGATCGCTAAGAAATAGCGCCTCACCGAATCACCGCCGTTTTGTCTTTATGACCACCGGCGTGCCTTGAAAACCAAAACGTTCCCTCAGGCGGTTAACCAAAAAACGCTCGGTCGAAAAATGCAGATCGTTGGCTTTGTCCGTGAACACGATGAAGGTGGGAGGCCGCACGGACGCTTGCGTCAGGTAGAACACTTTGATGTCGCCGTCAAACTCGACGGTTTCCATGAAGCGATTCAGTTCGCCCGTGGTAACGCGTTTCGAGGCGTTGTCGAAACACGCGCGGATGGTTGAATAAATCCGCCGGATGCTTTCGCCCTTCTTTGCGGAAGCGAAAATCACCGGCGCGTATTCCAGAAACTTCAACTCGTCGCGCAAGTTTTCCTTGAAAGTCCGTTTGCCCTTTTCGTCGTCGACCGCATCCCATTTGTTCACGACGATGATCACCGCGCGGCCTTCTTCGTGCGCGTAGCCGGCGATGGTCGCGTCCGCGCCCACCACGCCTTCGGTCGCATCGACTACCAGCAGCACGACGTTCGCCATGCGGATATTGCGGCGCGCCATGACGACGCTGAGCTTTTCCGTCATCTCGGTGGTTTTGCCTTTGCGGCGAATCCCGGCGGTATCGACAAAGCGGTAGGTGGTATTACCCTCCTGCACGGTTTCATCGACTGCGTCGCGCGTGGTGCCGGCGACCGGCGAAACAATGGCGCGCTCGGAGCCGACCAGCGCATTCAGCAGGGTTGATTTGCCAACGTTCGGCCGTCCGATGATGGCCACTTTAATCCGCCGCAGATTTTCTTCGTGCTCGGGCTCTTCCGTCTCCGGCTGCCAATCGGGAAACGGCGCGGTGACCGCCGCAAGTAAGTCGTCGATGCCAAGCTTGTGTTCCGCTGAAACCGCCGCCGGATCGCCTAAACCCAGCGAGTAAAATTCGTGCACGAGATTCTCGCGAACCTTGGCATCGATTTTGTTCACGACAAGAGTGAGCGGCTTACTGAGAGCGCGCAGAAGTTTGGCCAGATCACGGTCGGCGGAGGTGATTTCCGTGCGGCCGTCAATCACAAACAAGATATGCGACGCCATATCAAGCGCCACCCGCGCCTGCTTTAGAATTTCCGTGGGAATGAGTGCATCGTCGTTCGGGATGATACCGCCGGTATCGATCACTCCAAAGCGCTTGCCGCGGTATTCGGCCTCGCCATAAATGCGGTCGCGCGTAATCCCCGGTTCATCGCCCACAATCGACCGCCGCTGACCCACAATGGCGTTGAAAAGAGTTGACTTGCCGACGTTCGGGCGTCCCACAATTACGATTACCGGCAACGGTTCTTCAGACGCCATGGTGCCTTAAGGTTCGCACAGCCGGCGATACGAGTGAGTCGTATGCGTGTTCATGAGACCATGAAGCTTACGAATGGCATCTGATAACGAATCACAGAACACGCGCAATATTGCTATTATTGCGCACGTTGACCACGGGAAAACAACCTTAGTAGACGCGCTTTTGAGGCAAAGCGGCATCTTTCGCGCGAATGAAGCGATGACAGACCGTGTCATGGATTCCAACGATTTGGAACGCGAACGCGGCATCACGATTTTGGCAAAAACCACCGGCGTGCGCTACCACGGCACCAAGATCAATATCGTGGACACGCCGGGCCACAGTGATTTCGGCGGCGAAGTGGAGCGCGCGCTGAAAATTGTGGACGGCGTCATGTTGCTTGTGGATGCGAGCGAAGGCCCACTGCCGCAGACGCGCTATGTGTTGATGAAGGCGCTCGAAGCGAAGCTGCCGCCAGTGCTGGTAATCAATAAGATCGATCGTCCCGACGCACGCATTCAGGAAGTGCTGAACGAAGTTTACGATCTGTTCATCGATCTGGATGCGACCGAAGACCAACTCGATTTTCCGGTTGTCTATACCAACGCCAAAGCGGGTATTGCCAAACTGGATCCCGACGGTCCGGGCGACACGCTGGAAGTTTTGTTCGAAACCATTGTCAACAAGATTCCGCCGCCCAAGGGCGATCCCAACGCCGTGTTGCAGTTGCTGGTGGCGAATCTGGATTACAGCGAGTATTTAGGACGGCTGGCTATTGGCAGGGTTTTCAACGGCACGCTGCGCCATGGCGACGACGTTGCCATTGTGAAGCTGGACGGCAGCTTGCATAAAACGCGCATTACGAAGCTGTATTCGTTCGAAGGCTTGAAGCGGGTGGATGAAACGGTTGGCAAGACCGGTGACATTTTGGCGATTGCCGGCGTGGAAGGCATCACCATTGGCGAAACGGTGACCAGCGCGGAAACGCCCATGCCGTTGGCGGTCATCCAGATTGACGAGCCGACGATTGCCATGACCTTCACAATCAACAACTCGCCATTCGCAGGCAGGGAAGGGCAGTACGTTACTTCGCGCAACCTGCGCGACCGTCTGGACAAAGAGCTATTGACCAACGTCTCAATCCGCGTGGAAGAAGCCGGCGGACCGGATGCGTTCAAAGTGATGGGCCGCGGCGAATTGCAATTGGCGATTTTGATCGAAATGATGCGCCGCGAAGGGTTTGAGCTGCAAGTGGGCAAACCCGAGATTTTGACCAAGACAATCGACGGCAAGCTGCATGAGCCGCTCGAACTGCTGGTGATCGATTGTCCGGAAGAATTTATCGGCGTTGTCATTGAGAAGTTGGGAACGCGCAAAGGCAAGATGGCGAAGATGGTGAACCATGGCTCGGGACGCGTGCGGCTGGAGTTCATGGTGCCTTCGCGCGGACTGATCGGCTTGCGCAGCGAAATGTTGACCGATACCAAGGGCATGGCGATCATGAATTCGCTATTCAGCGGCTACATCGAATGGCAGGGAGATATTGAGATGCGGCCGACCGGTTCACTGGTCTCAGACCGTCCCGGCGTGGCCACCAGCTATGCCATTTACAACATGCAGGAGCGCGGCGTCATTTTCATCTCGCCCCAAACCGAAGTCTACGAGGGCATGATTATCGGAGAGAATGCCCGCAACAGCGACCTTGACGTGAACATTGTTAAGGAAAAGAAGTTGACGAATATGCGCGCGTCCACCTCCGACGAGGCAATTCGCTTGATACCCCCGAAGCTTTTGAATCTGGAACAAGCGATCGAATTTATTCAGGACGACGAATTTGTTGAAGTGACGCCCAAATCGATCCGCTTGCGCAAGAAGATTTTGAAGGCGAATCAGCGTTAGACTGAAGTGGAATCATGTGGCATCGCGTCAAAGATCTTTCGCCGGATCAGCGGATCGTTCTTGAGGGCTTGATTGGGCGCGGACTCCAGGAAGACGAAGGATTAAATATCCAGCCTTCGCGCATTCTGCAGGAATCGCTCACGGGAGATGACAGAGCCGCAGCCTATAGCCGTTATCTTGGAAACCTGGACCAACTCGCAGGCCGTGCTAGCGGCGTCGCCGACGTTGAACTCGAAGCTATGATCGAAGAGGCCTGCCGTCAAGCCCGTCATCCGCGTTCGTGGTGTTAGCCTGAAAAGGGAATAAATGTCTACCGAGGTCCAACAAATTTTGGAGTCGGTCCAACGACTAAGCTTGAGAGAGCGGCAAGAACTAGCCTTGGCTTTTGAGCGAGCCAAAATCTTTCCTGCCCCGATTCGCGCAACAAAAGAAGTTATACAGTCCATTAAAGGCAAGTACGCTCATGTTCAGACGAGCACCGACGAATTCATAGCTCGCAAGCAGGAAGATTTGGCATTGGAACATTAGAGTGGGTATCTTCGCTCTTGACGCGAGCGTATTCGATGAAGTGCCTAGTTTGCATCGCGTCTGGTCTTCAGGCCGCATCCGGGAGCAAAAACTTCTGCCTGCTGCCAAAGTGTTTCAATACCGCTTCCGCCGCCAAATAGCCGCTCCTCACCGCACCTTCCATCGTCGCCGGCCAGCCGGTCCGGGTCCAATCCCCCGCTAGAAAGAGATTTGGTATCGCCGTGCTTTGCAAGGGGCGTTGCGCTTCCAACCCGGGCGCGGCGGAAAAGGTAGCGCGCACTTCCTTCACAACGTGCGCGCGCTCCAGTTTGGCTTGCGAAACGACGGGGAAGAATTCGGCCAGTTCCTTCAGCGCCAGCGCGATCACGTCCGCGCGCGGCATTTCCGTGAGGCTCCGCGAGGCGCTCACTACCAACTGCAAATGCTTACCGTCCTTTTTGTTGTACATCCACTGAATCGTGCGGTCGAGCAGCGTCGCGTGCGGCAGATCCGTAATCTTCCGGTCGAACCAAAGATGGACGCCGGTAATCGGCGAGTGCGTAAAGGCGGAGAGATCCAGCCGTAACTGTGGAACCATTGCCTCGACGCGTTCGAAAGGGACCGCCAACACGTAAGCATCGGCCTTGACCGGCCCGCGCACTTCGCCGCCTTCGATCTGCAATTGCTCAATGGCGGATCGATAAGCGAACTTCACATATTCATAACGCGACCAAGCTTCCGCCGAATAGAGATCGGCCAGTGGCACGGAAGGCACTCCCATCTCATAAGCCGTCGAACTGGAAAGAAAGCCAAGATAAAGAACCTGCAAGCCATGCGCCGCGGCCATGTTGTCTAACTCTTCGTTGATGGCGCTCACCAGAACCTGCCGCCAAAAGCGTTCAATAGCGCGCCGAGTCTGTTTCTTTTCGCGCAGCCAATCGGCCATGCTGATTTCGTCCAGATCGGCGCGCTTGCCATATTCGTATTTCACCGCAAGCAAGCCAGCGGCAACGCTCATCTTATCCGCGGCGGATAAAAAGCGCAGCGTGGCAAACGAACCGGTGAAATGCAGCGGCGCGGGCAGCAGGCCGCGCTTCATCACAGACAATCTACCGCCCGGTTCTATCCAATAAAACTCGCGATAGAAGTGGATCTGATCGGCCACGCCTAAGCGCCGGTAGAAATCGAGCAAGTTTGTGCAGCAGCGCAGCAGGATGTGCTGGCAGTTATCAATCGTTACATCGTTCACCGCATAGGAGGTAGCGCGGCCTCCCAGAAAAGGACGAGCTTCGTAAACCGTAACGGGATGCCCCGCGGATCCAAGGGCGAGCGCGGTGGAAAGCCCCGCCAAACCTCCGCCAATGACTGCAACACTCGGACTCTCCGCCACGGCCCGCTACTTGTGCCCGGCCGCGCCGGCGGCGGCATGCGCGTAAACCTCAATCATGTTCTCCATCAAGCGGAGGCCACAATCGCGTTCTAACGTGAGAATTGATTCGGGATGAAACTGCACTGCTTCAATCGGTAAATCGCGATGACGAACGCCCATGATGATGCCGTCTTCTGATTCAGCTGTAATTTCCAGGCACGAAGGGAACGTCTCTCGCTGCGCATAGAGCGAATGGTAACGGCCCACGCGGAAAGGCGATGGCAGATTTTTAAAAACGCCCTTACCCTGGTGCATCACCAGTGACCCCTTGCCATGCATGGGATAAGGCAGCACGTCCAAAACACCGCCGAACGCCTCTACAATCCCTTGTAAGCCGAGGCAAACGCCAAACGTCGGTATGCCGCGCCTAGCTAATTCCTTGACCAAGTTGGGCACTCCAAAATCAACGGGCCGAGCCGGACCAGGCGAAATCAAAACTACTTCGGGCCGGCTGCTGTCAATCGCCTCCAACGCGACATTGGAACGATAGGTGGAAACTTTCGCACCGGTCTGCCGGGCGTAGTTAGCCAGCGTGTGGATAAAGCAATCGTCGTTATCCACCAGCAGCAAGTTCACGCCGTCGCCCACTTTACGCGCCGGATATTTTTCCGAGCCGGCGGCGATGGAAGGAAATAACGCGCGAAAAAAAGCCGTGGCCTTGAGCCGGCATTCCTGATCCTCTTCGCGCGGATCCGAATCATACAGCAGCGTCGCGCCGGCGGCATATTTCGCAATGCCGTTTTTCAGATGAATGGTCCGAATCGTGATGCCGGTGTTGATATCGCCGTTTAAGCCGATCATGCCGATAGCCCCGCCATACCAGCCGCGTGCATCTTTTTCCAAGTCTTCCACGGCTTGCGCCGCCGCTTTTTTGGGTGCGCCAATAATGGTCACCGCCCACATGTGCGTAAGAAATGCGTCAATCGAATCGAACCCGGGTTGCAGCAGACCTTTCACGTGATCAA
>Ga0302140_10011997_pt1 | contig 10647 bp, 11 predicted proteins | sample I_Bog_E1_1_FD_202095 | JGI IMG/M metagenome (GOLD analysis project Ga0302140, IMG submission 202095) | Peat permafrost microbial communities from Stordalen Mire near Abisko, Sweden - I_Bog_E1_1 | ecosystem: Environmental > Terrestrial > Soil > Wetlands > Peat | place: Sweden: Abisko, Stordalen...
GGGAGTTTGGCCAGGCTCGATCCAGCCGCCGGGACTGCGCATGTGCGCGACGCTGAGGGCTTCGGTTCCGCTGTTAACGCGGCCGATGTATTCGTCGATCAGCTTGGGTTTCGTGCCGGCGGCGGCTACTCGGCTGGGTTTGGATAAAAGAACCGGTTCCATTGTGAGAAGGATACTACTTGATCCGGGAAGCATTTCATGCCTAAAATGACCTTTTTAAACATGGCTCCTGAGCACATGACCGTCCGGGACGACTCCGACCCGCTTGCGCCGCAGAGAGAGGCCGCGTTCTTTTACGGACTGTTCCTGCGCGGGCATTCGGCCGATTCGCTGAGGCAGGACATCGACGTCCCGCGCACCGTGGCCGACAAGTGGGTGAGGGCCAGGGATTTTGCCGGCGCTTTCCGGCAGGATCTGGATCGGGTCTACCAGTACCGTAAGCAGGTGCTGGCGATTTTCGACGGTCTGGTATCGAATCAGACGGGACCCGTCCGAATTCAATAGCCTATACTGAGCGCAAGCTTACATGCGCACGGTCACCCTCGGTTTCTTCCTTCTTTCCTCAGGCGCTTTCGCGCAAACTTTCGATACCTCAAACAACGGCGCTTTGCACGGAGACTACTTCGTCCGCGAGGTGATGATTGTGGGACAAACCAGCAATGGGTCGATCACTTCAGCGAAGAGCACGATCGGGCGGGCGACCTTCAATGGCCAGGGCGGTTATCAGTTTGCGGGGCCGAACGGGATGACGGCGACGGGCACCTATGGCGTGGGTTCGAACGGGCTGCTTTTCATGCAGAGCTTCGTCGACAGCACGCAGCTGGCTTATGGCGGGCTTTCGGGGATTGGGCCGACGGCGTTTGTGGCGAGCGCAACGGAGGGGGTTAACGCCGATACCATCGTGGCGATTCCGGCCGGGACTACGACTTCGGCGGCATCGCTCAAAGGGAATTATGCGGCGGGTTATATGGCGTTTCCGAGCGCTTCGGTGACTTTGGTGCGCCAGGCCGCGTTTACGTTTACTTCAGATGGAGCGGGCAATCTGACTAATCTGGCGTTGACGGGCTCGGCTTTGAACCTGGGAGGGACAACGATTTCGCAAAGCGTCACGGGCGCGAACTATGCGATTGCGGGCGAAGGGATCGGGACACTGAATCTGGGGGCCGCGTCGGCGACGCAGATCCTGAGCGGGTCGATGAACCTGTATCTTTCGGGCGACGGGAATCTGTTTATCGCGGGCACACCGGGCGGGTATGACCTGGTTGTGGGGATGAAGGCGCTGACCGCGCCGGCGTCGAATGCGACGTGGCAGAACACGCCACTTTATTTCACGAGCGCTCTTGAGGATGCGGTGACCAACGGAACGAAGCCGCTGCACATAATCGATGCATTCTACGGTTCGTGGAACAACAGCGCGGGTGTTTCGACGGTGCATGACCGGCTTCAGTTCCTGCCGGGTACGCCGGGGGCGTACGATTTCACGTTCTCGAATACCTGGTCGGTGCAGGCAAATGGCACGGTGGCGCCGTCGGGCGTGCCTTCCTATCAGATCACGTTGGGCGCGGGCGGGCAGGCCTTTATCGGAACGGGGGCGGGTGGGCTCTATTCGCTGATTGTGGGGTTTGCCGCGCCGAACTTCAGCGGTCCGGGGGTGTATCTGAAGCCCACCGGGATCGTAAACGCGGCGAGCTTCGCTCCGGTTACCAATCCCATCGCTCCGGGCGAGTTGATTACATTGTTCGGAACGGGTTTTGCGGCGGGACTGGTCCTGGCGCCGAGCGTGCCTCTGCCCCGTACGCTGAGCGGCGTTCAGGTCTTCATCAATGGCCAGGCGGTGCCGCTTGTGTATGTCTCGCCCACCCAGATTGTGGCGCAGGTTCCGCAGGCGATTACGCCGGCCAACATGGTGAATTACGCGACGCTTCAGGTGGTGAATAACAACGTGAAGTCGAATACGGTAACGGTCCGCACAAGCTATACGTCGCCGGGGGTCTTTTCATTCACCGGGAACGGCGTGGGATTCGCGGCGGCGCAGCGTCAGAATTATTCGCTGATCACAGCGTCGAACGCGGCGCAAATCGGCGAGACGATCGTGCTTTATGCGACCGGGCTGGGGACGACGAATCCGGCAGTCGCGGACGGGGCCGCGGCTCCCTCGACTCTGCCTTTGGCGATGACGTCGGATATGGACGTGGTCAATCTGGGGCTGCAGGCGGGGAAGGTTGTGTTTAATGGGCTGACGCCGACAGATGTGGGCCTGTATCAGCTGAATACGACGGTTCTGCCAGGGACTCCAATGGGGACGATTCTGGCCGATATCTCGACACCGGACGCCTATACATCACAGACTACGGTGGCGGTGAGCGGGGTTGTGGGTATGGTTCGCAAACCTCGATAGTTATTGGACGAGCGTGAAGTTGATGTCGACGGTGGTGACGACTTCTACCGGCTGGCCGTTGAGCAAAGTGGGTCTGTAGACCCACTGCCGCAGGGCCGACATGGCGGACTGGATGAGCAGCGGCGGGCCGGAGATCAGCTGGATGTTTTGGACAGTGCCGTCCTTGCCGATGACGATTTCAAACTTCACGGTTCCCTGTACCCTTGGCGCTTTAGCGAGGGGCGGATATTCAGGCGCGACTTTGGTCACGATGTTGGCTTCCTGAACGTTGGCGCCAATTCGGAGCGCGCCGGCGGGCACTGAGGCGGGACGGGAATACGGTCCGGTAATGAAGATGCTGGCTTTGCCGGTGGCTTTGTCGGTCCCGATGTTTACGGTGAAGTGCTCGTCGTAATCCTGGACAACCTTGTTGAGGCTGGAGCGCAGTTCGGAAGTCAGCATGTCTCCTACATGGACCGGAATGCGCGCGGCCAGCTCGTCAGGGCCCATTACATTGAGGGCGCCGATCTCGATGGGTGGAGCGTCGGGCGATGCCGGCCGGACGATCACCTGCCTTCCGTCTAAGCCGGTCGGGATCGTGAAAGTAACGGTGACCGTGCGGACGGCATTGGCCGCGTCCGAAGTGAAGTGCCAGCCAAGAACGGACTGCAGAACGGTTTTGCGGAGTTCGTCCGGGCCCGAGACGATGCTCGCATCGACGACATTGCCTCTTGCATCGAGCCTGACCTGAGCGGTGACGACGCCCTGGATGCGGTTCAAGGTCGCTTCAGGCGGGTAGGCGATGCCGGAGCGATGCATGAGGCGTGCTCCATTCGTTTCGACGGCAACGCCGGGGGAGTCGCCAAAGTCCTGGGCCTGCAGGACGCAGGCCAGGACAAGGATGAGTGCGGTTCGCATTGTTACTATCTTAGTTCGAGTCGTTGAGGGTGAAGTTAACGTCGATGGTGGTGGCGACTTCAACGGGGTTTCCGTTCAGCAGGGTGGGTTTGTAGGTCCACTGTTGAACGGCCTGCATGGCAGCCTGGACAAGCAGCGGCGGACCTGAGATCAGGTGGAGGTTTTGAACCAGGCCGTCCTTGCCGATGACCGCGTCGAACGTCACGGTGCCCTGAACTCGAGCAGCTTTGGCGAGCTCGGGGTAGATGGGCTTGACCTGATTGACAAGGTTGTGAGCCTGCACTGCGCCACCGATCCGAGCGGGCTTCTCGTCCGAGCTTGCGGAATCTGTCGACCTTGTGAGTTCCGGCCGCTGGGGTGTGGGCAGGAGGTTCGGACCGGGGACTTGGAGACGGAGTGTGGCTCCCTCGGCAGTGATGGTTGAGCCCATCATGATGTGTTCGTCATATTCTTTCGCAACTTTCAATGTGGCGGCTCGGAGTTCGGGCGTGAAGAGGTCGCCTTCGTGGATCGGCAACTTCGGCAGCAGGTCGTCCGGGGCGATGATCCTGACGATTGTTCTCGCGTTTGCGGTGACGGCAGCCGGGGCAGCTGGCATCACTCGGAAAACGGGCGCGGGTACGCCTTTCGGAAGAGAGAAGCCGACGGCGATCTGGCGCGTGCCGTTAGCCGAGTCGCTGGTGAAATGCCAGCTCAGTACCGACTGGAGGACGGCCTTGCGGAGCTCGTCGGGACCGGAAGTGATGGTGGCGTCGATCACGTTGCCTTTGCTGTCGAGCTTCACCTGAGCGGTGACGGAGCCCTGAACGTTGGCGGCGATAGCGCCGTCCGGATAGATGATGGGGGAGCGGTGCATGAGGCGGGCTCCGTTCATGTCGACGGTAACGCCTGGGCCGTCAATGACCTCCTGCGGTTGAGCTTTGAGGGGCAGCGCCCCGGTGATGAACCAGCACGACACGGCCATGGCGGCGCAGGCGGTGAGGAGTGCGGAAACGGATTTGGTCTTCGACATACGGGACATTTGGGCCTCTCTGAAAATGGATATGACGCGGCGCTTGAGATGGCTGCGGCGCAGGAAGAACGGAGCGGTGGCGAGTTCGGGTCCTTTAACGGCTTTGGCGACGGCGAGGAGGGCGTCGACGTAATACTCGCGGGCGTTCATGGTAGTGACGACTTCGCGGTCGACGGTTTCTTCGCGGGCGAGCTGGATTTCGCGCACGGCGTACCAGATGCCGGGATGAAACCAGAGCAGGGATCGCAGCGTTTCTTCGGCGAGGGCGAAGAGCCAGTCGCGGCGGCGGACGTGCAGGATTTCGTGGAAGAGGATGGGCTCGCGGAGGGCGGGGTCGAGTTCGGCGAAGCTGATGGGGACCAGGATTATGGGGTTGAGGAAGCCGAAGGTGACGGGGCTGGAGACGGCGTCTGACGCCAGGATCATTGCATCGGTGACCAATGCGGGATCGGTGTTGAAGTGGCGGGCTTCGAGGCGATACTGGCGGAGCTTGAAGAGCCCGGCGGCGAGAAGGGCGAGCTTGATCAGGACGCCAGCGGCAAGGATGAGGAAAAGCCAGTCTTCGGTGGAGGCGGTCTTCCAGAATGGGGCGGCGTGGCTGGCTTTCAGTGCGACCACCTGGACGGCCACCTTGTGCGGGAGTTGAATGGCGGTGATAGATTGCTGCTGCCAGGGACGGATGACGGGAAGCAGGAGCGTCGCAAGCAGGGTGGCCTGCCAGAAAGCGAGGCGCGCGCCAGGGGCGATAGAGCGGAGGAGTTGCGCGAAAGCCGCGGCGATAACGACGATGACTGCGGCCTGCACGGACCAGAGGAGGAGGTTCATAGCTTCTTCCTTAAGGCTGCGATTTCTTCCAGATCTTCACGGGACAAGTCGTGTTCGTTGACGAGGTGGACGAGCAGCGGTTCGGCGGAGCCGTTGAAGACCCGGTTGACGAAGTCCCGGACCATGGCTCCGATGACAGTGGCCTTGGGCTGGGCGGCCCGGTAGACATGGGCTCGGTCGGCGAGCTTCTTCCTGAGGTACTTCTTTTGCTCAAGGATTTTCATCATCGTCATCACCGTGGTGTAGGCCACTTTGCGGGTTTCGGCAAGGGCTTCGTAGACATCGCGGACGGTGACCGAATCGCGGTCCCAGACGATCTTCATGATTTCGAGTTCGCCCTGGGTGAGGGTGACGCTTCGAGTTCGCATACTAAAGAATTAGTACTAATTCCGCTTGATGTCAAGGGGGGATTTTTCTGTGAGAGGATGGGAGCATGTGCCGGAGCATTAAGCCCTTGTTCCATTTCGATCCGCCTGTGACCGAGGACGAAATTCGGTCTGCGGCGTTGCAGTTTGTGCGGAAGATCAGCGGGATGAATAAGCCGTCGAAGGCGAACGAAGCGGCGTTCATTGGGGCGGTGGACGATATCGCGGGGATATCGTCGCGGCTGCTGGGATCGCTTCACGCTTCGCGGCCGGCTAAGGTTCGTGCTGCCATTCAGCCAAACAGGCTTTCCTGACGGTCGTCAAAAACTTCCGCGGGCTTCCTGCGCGAGACCGGGGGCGCGAAGCCTTTCATGAGAGCGACCATGCGCTGGTGGCACTCGTGAATTTCGAACAGCGCGGTGCATTTGGGGCAGGCGCCTTTGATGGCGCCATACCCGTCCGCATACGGGTCGAAGGAGGGGTGCCGCGAACACTTGCCCCGCCATCGGACCACCCCGATCTTCAGCATCGAATAGATGTTATCGCGGCCGCAGCGAGCCCGGCCGGTCTCCGGCTTCGGAAGCATCGCGCGTGCCGTGAGATACGGACAAATGATAGAATCATACGTATGAATCCGGTGAAAAAGACCTGGCTGATCGACCCCGCCCTGGTCCGCAAAGCCCGCAGGATTTGCGGCGCGCGCACGGAAACCGAGACCGTAACCCGGGCATTGCGCGAGATCGTAGTACGCGACGAGATTGACCGGGCATTTCGCTCCTGTGGCCCGATCCTCGCCGACATTGAAGAAGTCTTTCCCGACTCGCCGACTCCTTCGCGATAAAGCCTCGCCGTCGGATCATGAAGGTTCTTCTCGATACGAACGTACTCATCCGGTTTTTCAGGGATCCCCTCAGTCTCCAGTCTTTTGAAACTCGTGCGCGGCGGCCGCTGGTTTATCTCAGTTCTGTGGTAGCGCTCGAACTGTTCGCGGGCTGCTCAACTGCTCGGCAGGTAAAGGCGTTGAAGCGCTTTCTCAAACCCTTCGAGAAGGCGGGCCGCATGATCGTTCCGGATTACGGGTGCTTCGCGGAGGCTGGCCGTGTGCTTGCAGCCCTGGGCGGCGAAGGACTTTCCCGGGACCGCCGTGCCCTTCTGGTGAATGACGCTCTGATCGCTGTCTCGGGCGCCAGGTCGGGCTGTGTCGTCGTCACAGCCAATGCAGTCGATTTTGCGGCGATCGCCAGGCATTCCGACGTCCGCTGGATGCCGCCGGAGTAATGGTGGCGCGTTATTTAACTCCGGGTGCTTTGATGACGGAGGGCCGGGCTACTTCTCCTTTGAAGGCTTCGTCGAGGGTGACGTTGTTGGCGCGCAGAATGATACCCATGACTGAGTCGAGCTGGGTACGGGCTTTCGAGTAAGCGCCGAGGGCGGCTACTTCGGCGGACCTTGCCTGGGCCACATAGCTCTGATACTGGATCACCAGGAAATTTGTTGAAAGGCCGACGTTGAAGCGCTCCTGCTCGATCTCAAGCGACTGCTCCTGCAGCTTGCGGCTTTCGGTGGCGGCTTCATAGGCGGCTTGGGTTCGCTCGATGGCGATGAGGGCGTCTTCCACCTGAACGCGCACCTGGTTTTCGAGTTGCTTGTTGCGGACCTGGGTTTGGCGGAGCTGCAGCTCATCGCGGGCGAGATCGGCTTCGGCCTGGCGGTTGCGAATGGGCAGGTTGAGATTGAGGCCGATGCTGTAACTGGGGTAGTCGCGGCGGAAGATCTGGGCGAGGGAGGTACCGTATCCGGCGCCATAACCGAGAACCGATCCGGGCACGGGGGGAGTTCCGGTATAGAGCGCGCTGGCTCCTCCGGCCAGACCGTTATTAGTGGCGTTGGCGACGATATCGAGCTCGGGCCGGACGGCATTCCGCGAACCTTCGAGCGAGATCTGCGTGTTGGTGAGCTGCTTGATGGCGGCGTTGTAATCCGGGCGGAACTGAAGGGCGATCTGAACCAGTTCAGCCGGGGTTTGGGTGGGCACGGGCGCGACGTTGATGGGATCTGTGGGGACGACGCGGGCATCGTGCACGAGCGGGTCCGAACCGAGGTCTCGGGTGAGGACGTTTTTGAGGATGAGCTCCTGTTGACGGACGAAGCCTTCGGAGTTGACCAGGTCCTGACGGGCGGCGGCTACCTGGGCTTTGGCGCGGGTGAGTTCGACGGGCGCGAGCGTGCCCTGATCGACCTTGTTCGAGTTGTCTTCGGCGAGGCGCTGCGCGGTGGCGAGGGTTTCCTGCTTGACGCGGAAGTCTTCGTTGAGGCTGACGAGATCGGTATAGAGACGAATGACTCCGGCGACGGTGATCGAGGCCTGGTAGCGAAAGAGGTCGTCGGAAAGCCTTTCGGTATTTTGCGCGATGCGGATGAAGCGGCGATTGAGGTCGCGCCCGAAGCCTCGGAGCAGCGGTTGGGTAATGCTCACGCCAAAGCTTGTCGTGTAGTAGGGGTCGATCAGGTTGCGGACGGAGTTCGAAGTGGAGCGGGTATTGTCGAAGGCCGCGGTGATTTGGGTCCCTGGGGAGAAGCCCTGGGAGTAGGTGAAGTTGCCGGTTACGTTGTTCGCCTGAAGCGCGGGGGTGCCGGTGACGACGGTATTGGTTTCGGGCGTCGTGGTGTGCTGAGCGAGGACCTGGGCGTTGACCGCGGGGTCGAACTGCGGAATGGGGGGCCCGCTAGCGAGCGCGATCGTGCCGGTTGTGGAAAGGTTGTCCTGCGATTCGGCGATCAGCTGCGAGTCGTTGAAGTTGGTGGGGACGCTGGTTTGCGGGGTGGCGCCTGTGGCGGCGGAGTTGACGAGCGGCTCGCCGGGTCCACCGACGCCGGAGGGGGCTTCGTTGGCGGTGAAGATGACGCCGCGCAGAAGTCCGCCGCCTTTGGCGCGCAGGGTATCGGTGGCGGCCATGCGGACTCCATAGCGCTCGAGCTCGAGGTCGAGGTTGTTTTCAAGGGCAAGGGCGATAGCGTCTTCGAGGGACAGATAGAGTTGGCCGGCGCGAATCAGGTCATGAATGCGCACGCCGTTTTTCGGTTCGTAGGGCGAGACGTTGACGAGGCTGGGTTTGAGGTCATTGAGGAGGCCGAAACCATAGCTGACGGAGGGCGCGCGGTCGCCTGTGGCGAGCGAGAGGGGCGGAAGCTTGGGACCGCCTTTGGGCAGGCTGTCCACGACAGTTTGAGAACTGTTTTGCGCGCCCAGCGGAGATACGAGAATACAAATCAGGCAGGCGGAGAGAGTGCGCTTCATTATTTCGAAGCCCCGCGGCCGGGAGCCGATTCCGCTTTCACCATCGCGCCTTCATGGATTTCATCGCCTGGATTCACCACCACTGTTTCCGTTCCCTCCAAACCGGCTATTATCTCCGTCTCGGCTCCGTAGTCGCGGCCGATCTTCACGGGCTGCAGGTGAATCTTCTTCGCTGTGCCGTCTTCCGAATCCATGAGGACAGCTACCTGAATGCCTGAGTTGCCGGTAATCAGCGAATCGCCGGGGACCAGCAGCGGCGGGGCGTCACGATGGCTGCTGAAGCGAACTTCAGCATACATGCCGGGAAGCAGCTTGCCCTCGCCATTGGGCACCTGAACTTCGACGAGCATGGTGCGGGAGTTGGGGTCGAGCGAGTTGGCGGTGCGGGTGACTTTGCCGTTGAACACCTTGCCGGGGAACTCATTGACGGAGACCTGGGTGGGCATGCCGGTGACGATGCCGGGCGCGTTGGCCTGGGGGACGCTGATAAGGATGCGGATAATTCCGATCTGGGCGACGCGGAACATCTCATTGCCGCTGGCGGAGACCGCGCCGCCGGTGCTTTGCGGCGATGCGCCCTGGCCCGCGCCGCTGGCCGAGATGAGCGCGCCGACGTCGATGTTGCGCGCGGTGACGATGCCGGTAAAGGGCGCTTTGACGCTCTTGAATTCCTGCAGATCGATGACGCGCTCGAGGTTGGCCTGGGACTGTTTTACGTTATCGGCGGCGGCCTGCACGCTGGCCTGCTGGGCGTTGACGAGCGCATCGGAGGTCTTGTAGTTCGATTGCTGGGTATCGGCGTCCTGGCGAGCGACGGCGCCTTTGGCGACCAGGTTGTTGTAGCGCTCGGCGGTAACCTTCGCGAGATCACGCTGGGATTCGGCCTGGACGAGCGCGGCTTTGGCCTGACCCAGCTGCTGCTCGGCCTGCGAGAGAGCGGCGCGGGCCTGGGCGACCTGCTGATCGAGCTCAGGGGCGTCGATCTCAGCCATCAGCTGGCCGGCGCGGACGCGGTCTCCGATATCGACATAGCGCTTGCGGACGTAGCCGGCGGCGCGGGAATAGATGGAGGACTCCACCAGCGCCGACAGGTCTCCGGGCAGCGCGACGGTGGTATCGGCGGAGGCGCGGCGGACTTTGGCCGTGGTGACTTTCGGCAGAGTGTTCTTCTCCGAGGCAGCGGCTGCGTTGGCGGCTTCGGCTCGGGCTTTGCGGGGCAGGTAGCCCGCGACCGCGACGACGGCGACGACCGCGGCGAGCAACAGGACTACCAGGATGACCTTGCCCGGCGAAATGTGATGCGGTTGGGACTGGCTCATAGGGCTCTAGTGAGATTCCGCGGGGTACTGTTTGCGGACGATCTCTTCGTGAGACTCGCTTTCGATTTGTTCATCGTGATTGACGGGCGCTTTGCGGCGCAGGAAGCTGTAGACGATCGGCACGAAGAACAGGGTGCTGAAAGTGGCGAACAGGAGACCGCCGATAACGGCTCGGCCAAGCGGGGCGTTTTGCTCGCCGCCTTCGCCGAGACCGAGCGACATGGGGAGCATGCCGATGATCATGGCGATGGCGGTCATCAGGACAGGACGGATTCGGGTGTAGCCGGCGGACAGGGCGGCGTCGATTTCGTTGAGACCGGTTTTGCGCTCGTCGTTAGCGAAGGTGACGAGCAGGATGCTGTTGGCGGTGGCGACGCCGATGGCCATGATGGTTCCCATGAGCGACGGGACGTTGATAGTGGTTTGAGTGGCGAAGAGCATCCAGAGAATGCCGGCGAACGCTCCGGGCAGGGCCGTAAGAATGATGAACGGATCGAGCCAGGACTGGAAGTTCACAACCATCAGAAGGTATA
>Ga0302140_10012005_pt1 | contig 10643 bp, 9 predicted proteins | sample I_Bog_E1_1_FD_202095 | JGI IMG/M metagenome (GOLD analysis project Ga0302140, IMG submission 202095) | Peat permafrost microbial communities from Stordalen Mire near Abisko, Sweden - I_Bog_E1_1 | ecosystem: Environmental > Terrestrial > Soil > Wetlands > Peat | place: Sweden: Abisko, Stordalen...
TTATATTTTGTGATGTGGTTCGATTCTGGAGGAAGGAAGTGTTTATACTTACACACACAAAGTGAAGTGTTGATTAGAAAAACTCGCCAACATGTGCGTTAACGTCCCAGTGAACAAAAATCAAACGATACCAATAATTCATTGTGCCCTTTTGTTCCTTGTATCCTCTTCATTAACAACCAATAATCTTTTATTCAATTTTACGGCTTGTTGTGCGTAATTGCGCTTGGCAAAGAGTATAAGTACCCTGTTATCGGCTTTTCCAAATATATCGACCGAAAGAGTGGTCGTTGAAGTTTTTTTGGCGACTCTTGCGGATTCTGAATTGTTCTTTTTTTCGTCAAAAATACACGAAATTTCGATCGCTGACATCCATAATCCATCGTCGACATTGTTTGGAATCCAACAAAATGGCAACACCAGCTCTTTACATCCTTCCTGCCAATGATTCACTTTACGAACACAATTTTTTCAAGAACACGAAAAGTCTCAGAGAAAAAATTGTCAATGTTGTCAAGTTGGGTGGGACGAACAAGAAGTCAAGACCACACAAGTGGCCATTGATATATAAAGAGTATTGTCAACTGGAGATTAAAGACAAAATCAATTTGGTCAATGTGGAGGCCTTGATCAACAAAGAAGAGTTCTTAGAGTTAAGGAGCTCAATTCAACCCAATACGAGTTATGAAGTCATGAAACGAAGGCTTCGCGATTGGAAATTCGAAGTTTCCGACAAAAAAGTCACCACGAGCGATCCAAACAATGCAATTCCTGCATATGGTGAGTTGACGGAGGTGCTACTGTTGTGCCGTATTGATGTGAAAGTCAGCGAAGGCCATCCTGTCAATGCACACTATTTGTTTCAGTGGCTGATGGGTGTGATGAATGATCTAGAAATCACAAACCACTGCATTGGAGAAACAAGGCTCCCAAATTGTGTCCGTAATATTCACAATAAATTAAACAAGAAGCCTCCTAAGGAGGACGACAATTACAACAATAGGGAGTGGGCTTTGAAATTCGCGCGAAGACATCATCTGAATGAACTTGTCGCGGGCAATGACGAGAATGTTTTTGTTCATACGGAGCAATCTGCATCAAATTTGGTGAGTGCACGAGCCGCCATTGGTGAGTATCTCCCATATGTTCCGTACAATGGTCCTCGTGTACAACCTGTCAAACTTGAAGTCAATTCACATTCACCGAAAAAGAAAGACGATGGTAATTGGAACAAAAGTAGTCATTTGCCCTATTTTGAATCTGATGTCAATCACTTCCATCCCTCGGCGGCAAATTCCCGAGCAGTCTCACCAGTGTCAAAGCGCGACACATTGTCAGCATTGCTTGATGTTGACTTGCGTGTTCTTGGTCAAGGTTACCATGTTTTGGAAGATGGGAGAGAGGAGTACGCTGTTGTCAAAACCAAACTGCGTGTTGATAAACTGTTCTTGTTGGTGAAGTGTCCTGAGCAGAACGGCACTACTGCCCAGTTTTGGCTGGCAGTGTTTGCTGCTTTGCATGGTGTGGTTGACAATCCAGGAAACTGGACATTGAGTTCCTACACTGCATCCATGGACCTTGCAATGAAGTGCAAAAAATCGCTTCACACCACAACGATTCCAGCCATTATGAAGATATTGAGAATAATGGATCCCAGCGTTGACATTGCGTCACTGATTGTTGCGCCCATCGACTTGACGGGATCCACCGTGTTTCCAAATTTGTACAAGGCTGCTGATGAGGGAGTGTACAAGAGACCAGTGGTTGTCAAGATTGGTGAGGAGTGGTTTGCAATGATTGTTTACGATGAGAGCGAGAATGACGCTGAGGAGGAGGTATCTGACCAGGTAGGTAGTTCAAATGTGCTCAATCCGGTCGTTTCTCCCGTGAGTGTCACCTCATTGCCACAAGACACCCCATCGGGTGCTGATCTACCTGCTTCCAGCATTCCTGCTCCACCACATTCCGAAAGGGGCACATACACTGACAGTCACACTCGAAATCTGATCGAAGGAGGCACTCATCTTGACACGTTGGTCTCTGTGGCAACTAACTTCGCGGTGGTGAGACTTGTGATTTTTGTGTGCCATGTTTGATCATATTTTGATCATATTTGCAGAATAATCTATTTCAAACCGGAGCTGTAGCAAACGGCGATGACATCTCGTTTGGTGGTGGATCAGATCAGTGGTTTGCCGTGCGAGAGGTGGTGCCAGAAGGAGGGGATGGAAACAACGGCGAAGACCTGCACTTCGACCTCTCACAGACGTTCTCTCAAGCGAGTATAGATCACAATTCAATTCTCCCGGAAACCAGACTGGCCCTGAAGAAAACACGTCTTGAAATGACTTCAGCACAAATTGATGAGGCTCATTCATCACAACAAAATGATGACACACCATTGGGCAAGACGGTGGGCTGCAAACGACCTCATGACGGAGACAACTGTGGTGACGACCCCAAACAGTCAAGAGTGGCTGAGCCGCGTGCTGTTGATGTTCCTTCAACCAGTGTTGTTGATGATGAAGCCGCTCTGCATGCTGCTCTGGTTAGCCGTTTCAAACAAGTGTGTCCACCTCTCTCGTCAAGCACTCCCGCGACTTTGTTCCCGCAAGCTATCCAGGCGTTGAAGACAAAGCCGAATGGTTACCATTGGGTGACTGCTGCCACAATTTATGAAGGTTTGGAGCCGACATCAAATGCAAAGGCGCAACAAGTCAGTCGCGAGTTCATTTTGCCACTGGTGGTACTCATGGAGTTGAACAGAGGATTCACTCCAATCTACAGATGGGCGATTGTGCAGAATAAAGCAAAAGGCAACTGTTGTTTTGAGGCAGTTTTGTCTCACTGCAAACTCATGGGGATAAAAGTGCCTACATCTTGCAACACTCATGCCAAGCTTCGAAGTGCCGCTTGTTTATCGCTGCAAGAAAACCCATTCACTTCTATTGGGAACCAAACAGCGATTGAATTTTTTGTGGACACTGAATCATGTGGTGGTAATTTTGACGAGGATTCAATTCCTAAAAAGGGTGAAGGTGTCACATTGCCTCAGCATCAAGTCTGCATGGATGCATTCAAAGTATTTGCAAGTACAATGATTGAGGTGGGTGACTTTGTGTCGACTATGGTGCTGTGTGGCGTTGCGAATGTGTTGAATGTGGCCATTCATGTCATTGCTCTTGTACCACTCAGTTCCACAACAGCAGAGCATGTTGTGTACAATATCTTGCCAATCCAGTCTGAGGACAAAGCTGACACATTGCAAGTCATTCGCATCATGTTCTGTGGTGGAGATCATTTCGTTGCAACAATGGATTTGGATGCCGTGGAGAAAAAATTGATGGGATAATGGTTGGTTTGCTTTGCTGTGCATTGTATGGGCTGTGCACAGTTGACATAATGTTGTTGGTTTGTTCATGTTGTTTCGTGGAAAATGTACTGTATAGTCACTGTAAAAGGAATTCATTTTGGCATTTAACACAAATCAGATTCAACAACATCATCATCGTCATCATATTCAATTTGTCGCTTCTCTCTCATCAACGAATTGATTTCTTCCGTCACAGATTGCCTGGCTCTCCATGCTTTGTGTTTCATTTCTCTTTTCAAGAAATCAATGCGATTTTCAATTTCATCGACACGTTTTCTCGTGACACGTTTCTTGAAGTGTGAATGTGGTGTGTCTTTTTGCGGACAAAGAGAAGGAGTGTGGTACGAATCTAATGTGTTCTTGTTGTTGCAAATTTGAATCGTTTCAATATGATCATGAGGTGTCATTGTGGCCTTAGAGAAGTCATATTGGCTTGTAAAACTCTCCTGCTGATTCACGACATCCACAGGTTCATTGATGTTGTTCAGTGATAACAGGATTTCATGAACGCATGTGTCGTGATGTTGAACGTTCTTTGGAGAATGTGGTGTTGTCATTGGAACTCTGCTTTCTTGTGTGAATCCAAACGAGAAGTCGGAAGAATTTGATTTATAAACTCTATCACGTTGTGATGCAGGTGGTAACTGCTGTTGTGACAAATGTTGCGATGCAGGAGGGTCAAATGCTCTACGGCATTCATTTTGGTCGTCTTCGTAGACAACAACATCTTCGTCAGAATCAAAGCGAAGACTTTCTCTCAAATTCAACACTTTTGATTGATTGATTCGTCTCCCAACTGATAGTTGTGGCATCAATGACTTATACTTTGCAGCAGTGTCCAAAAATGATCTTCTTCTTAATGATTTTTTTGCTGTCTTCTGTTGTTGTAGTTGTTTTTGCAGTTGTTTTTGTTGTTGTAACTGTAGTTGTTGTTGTAGTTGTAGTTGAAGTTGTTGTCGTTGTTGTTGCTGCTGCTGTTGTTTCTTCTTCTTTTTCGCCAATTCCTTCATTGTTACAAGTTGACGGTATTGTTCCTCCCAAAGTTGCTTGTCTATGAGTTGTGAAGCGTCAAAACAGATATTATCCAAGTTTGATGACTGTGATGATATCACGCTGCTTCTGATGTGCTGGTCATGAAGATGTTTCAACAATCCTTTCTGGGAAACAAACATCTCCAATGATCTGGGTGTGCACCCAGAGCACTTGAGGCAAATGAACAACTTTCCAGAAAATACTTTGTTGTCTTTGGTGAAGTTTTTCAACTGGAACAATTCATTCATAATGATTTGCTGGTTCTCTTTGCAACGTGTAAACATGGAGGTAAAGAACTCAACTCTGTCCATCACGGGAGGAGTATTCAACTGTCTTGATGTGTGTGAAAGTCTAAAGTTCTTTTGACAACAACACCACACCACAATTTCAATTTTGAAAATTTCTGCTGTATGCAACTGTAGGTACTACAGGATTTAGGTATCCAATGTAGGCCAAAAATGCAACCGGTTGGGCAATGAATTTTTGCACTTAGTTTACAGGTATGCAATGTAGGCCAAAATTGCACCTGCTGGGCAGAGTTGCTGAAAGACGACGAAATTGGTCATCCTTCATCCGTGTGGTCAATATCTTTTTGAATGAAGGATTTTGTTTTCAATCGTCGAGCAAGTGGATGTTTCAAATAAATAATTTTGAACATGCACGACATTACTTTGTTCAATTGCTGGACATCACGTGTGAGATTCTTGACTGACACAATTACAACCAAGTGTGGTCCTTTGCATGTGATGTGCTCAGATGTGACCGATGTGCTGAAAAAACATGGCACATCATCAGATCATGCCATGTTTTACATCAAGAAGATGTTCAGATTAATGGCACTTGTGCGTGAAGAAGTGCAAGCATTGTTGACAGGCAAATTTAATGGAGATTTCTTCCCAGAACTGGTTCTGAATCACAAACATTACTTCCATGTGTATCAGTCAACAGAAGTGTTAACTCTTTGTTCCATTCCTGGTCTGCTCTACCTCCATGAAAATAAAATCAAGGTTTGTTTCTACCATTTGTTGCTTGGTTTTGTTCTGATAGCTTCTCGTGTCAACAGTTACTGAACTGGGTGGATGCAATCTTTTTGTCGACTTCAGATTCAGCTCTTCAACTGTGCAACCACAGCATAATGACTTTGTTTCAAGAGGAATTTCCAGCATTATTGTTGTCCACTAACAGATTCGAGCACATCAAGTGCACTATGGATGTGAAGGGAACAACCATATCCATACGCTTGAAAGAACAAAAAGTCAACAACCATTGTTTAACGATCAGCACCACTGATGTTGCCTTTGAAGGAGATTGCTTCATTGACGGAGACACTGATGTCAGCGCTGCCATTGATGCTGTGAAATCCTCAAAAGTTGCAAGAGTTGCTAAAAGACTGCCACAATCAATGGATGTTGTGTGGAGCTATATCATTGACTTTTGCATTGACAACATCATTACACAGGAACATGCCAAGAGCACACATGTGTCAAGTAACCGTGATGCGTTTCCTGGTCGCAAGCGTATGCGTGATGAAGCAACCGAACGTATGGAAAAGAAAAACAAGGCCAACCCCGTGGCTACAAGACCATTCATCTCTGACTACCACAATTATTGAAATTATTTGTGCACAATCACATATCGTCGTACTGTGTTGTCAGTGAGAAACATTGGAAACAGAAAACAATTCATGTTTTTTATGACGGTACATCAAATTCATACAGCAGACTTCTCAAACAGTTTTGTTCCATTTTCATCCTTTTCGACACTGTCGTATTGGAATGTAACTCTCTCAGGGTGCATTGGAATCAAATAAAGCTTTGATAACACATTGGTTGTTGACAGACGCAACTGATCTTTCTCGTTGCTGTATGTGCGTCCACTAAAAGCTTCGGACTTGTATATGGGGAAATCGAAGCTGTCAAGTGCACTCACTATGAGCCCGGTTGAATCTATGTAATTCGCACAAAAGAAATGCTCCTTTCCGTTGTATGAATTGACTCTCGATGCGGCGTCAATACAGTGCACTTTACCTCGTTGTTCAGAAACACTCGATCTGTGAATAGAAATGTTCACAAACATGAGTCCATTGACAATCATGTCGCTTGGAAACACGGCTCTCAATGCGTAGTTGCCTTGGCCAACCATTGTCTCACCTTTGCTCACTTTAAGCACACGCTCCGCCCTGCTGAATGTGGTTCGATAATTTGTTAATTGCATCCAAGCTGAGTACTGTGTGGCAACGTGCCAGCTATGTTCCACTTCATTCTCTTTGACATATGTACTGTATTGAAGGACAGCTTTGCCTGACACTTCCACAGTACGTACTTGAACTTCATCTTCACTGTATGCAGGTCCACGCAATCGAAAATGCTTGCCTTTGATGATCACCTTTGAAAACACTAATGGCGCGAACAATGCAACTTCACCAACAATGCCATCCAAATCACTGATGAACATAATACCGTCAGTGGATAGGCTATCATTGTCAAAACTTTGTTGATCAGAGTGCATATCGACTCCACGAACCAGGCCTTCAAAGTGACTCATGATGTCTCCACCTTCGTCCTTGAATGTCTTTCCCGCAAGATACAGCAGTCTGACGTACTGCGCAAATCCCCCAGCTTTTGATGCCTTTTCAAGAAGTCCATCGACGTGACAGTCTTCCTTGTTTTTCTTCACCGCAACATACTGGTAAAGTAAATACACTCTGTACAATGCACTCTTCTGGGCACAAAGCGCGATGCATTGTGATTCGACAAAAGAGATGATTGAGCCCAGGAATTTGTTTTTCATGTAGTCAGTGAATGTAATTCTGTCGCAATTGCCGATCAACTTCAATACAAATTCAGAATAGCGTCCAGAATTGTCGTAAAAATCAGAATGCGTGACTTTATTAGTTTTTCCTTGAAGTCCGATGCAGTTTTCGAGAGCTACGTACGCGTGATATAAAGCTTTCATGTAGTTCACTCCGCCTTTTTGTACCAATCTACGTACTTTCGCCAGTGCTCTCTCACCAAAGAAGCACATCAACCCGCGCACATGTCCGAACTTTTTAATGTGATTGACAATGTCAATAATTTCATGGAATATGAAATATTGCTCACAGTCAGGGAACAGGCCTTCTTGAATGGCGCGCATTTCGTATATACTTTCGATGATTGCATCAAGTTCACTTGCAACGATGCAAGGATTCAAGAGTTTTCTCATCTCTGACGCAAATCGTGCCATAAAGTGCTTGAATGATGCCTTGATAGTTGTGAATGAAAACAAATATGGGGCGTACACTGATAGGAACACCATGTGGTCCTTCGCTCTCAAGTGACCCGTCTTGCGCATTGGATACTGCAGATTGAACTTGTCTTTATAACCAGTTGGAACCAAAAAACAGTTCACAACTGAGTCCATGTCGGCACACTCAACTTTGTTGACTTTCCAAGACACTTGATCATCCAAAAGTTGAAGTTCAGGATGTGTCCGCAACGCAAGCAAGTACCTTCTTGCTCCCTCGCTCAAGGCACGATTTCCTTTGAAAAACTCCAAGAAGTGGCCACCACAATTCAAAATGTAATGCATATAATCGTATGTCACATACTCGAATCGAAATGTTCGTGTGAGTTCGAACAGAGCGCATTTGTTCTTCACACCACGAAAATGCTTCTGTTTCAACCTCTTCGCTTCATCAGCACAAAACAAGTAGACCTCGTTGCTCATCTTGTGGAACTTTAGAACACGATCAGTGTCTACGGTTGGGTAAAACAACGAGTCTGCATAGTGCCAGATTGGATCGTCATTGTTGCACCACATTCCTGGAATAATCCTGGGAACTTTGTCGTTTGCAACGGGTTTCAAAAGAACATTGGAATTTCCCTGAAACATCGGCGTCAGTTCAGCTTCAGTAAAATCTCCAGTAGATGCTGCTTTGGTCAAAGTGAACAGATTCACACCACTACCATTCGCAGAACTTGAGATTTGTGTTCCAGTGTCTTCCGAAACAAGTTGAGTTTTTCGTTTCTTCCCACCAACAACGGGAGCAGTGGGAGGAGCAGCGAAAGCACAAGCGGCGGTACCATTTAGTGGCAGTGATATTGCCGCGTTCATGTACACAATGTCACCTCTGTCGTTGGCAGCGGCAGTTGCAGCAGCAGCAGCAGCAGCCTTCCTCGCAGCACGCTCCGAAACAAGCTTAACTTTGGCGCATGCTTCTCGCAAATATTTTTCATCCATTGTCCCTGTAACAAATCAACAACATTATTCACCAACACAATATCACAAACAACAATCACACACCGTCGTAGAACGCTTCAATTTGTTCTTTTGTCCAAGTTCGTTGTTGACCAAATCTGCGGAGTATGTGATCTTTTCCAAGTAGCCCTCGGTGACCGCCGTATGTTGTTTTTTTCAAGGTATATATGTGCCGCCCACGGCAAATGCCACAGCTAACACACCCAGCATTTGAACCACTACCTTGACACTGACATACCTTCTGCAGTTCGATGGTGTCCAAGTGCGCAAACATGCACCGGGCTTGAAGGTACACACTCACTGTCTTGTTTTTCTCTGTTGTTTGAAGGGGAGAAGGGTGATCAATGCGAAAAACCAATCCTGTTTCCAGTTGTTGGAACTCCACTGCAAGCATTTGCTTCACCAAATATCTCTCCGCGCCGGTGTTTTGCTTGCAATTGTGCAACATAGCCATAAACAGATTTTCCTTCAGATCAGCGCGAGTGGATGGATTTCCGTTGACAACAGAAACAAACAGTGGCGAGACAGAATCAGATTTTCGATTGAATAACGTGATTCCATCATAAAAAATAGTAAATCCGATTGAGCACTGATATAGGTGCTCGTCTGGGTGTAACATGTCATGTCTTTCTTTCACAGTCCTATACTGGTTTTTCATTGATTTGAAACCTTCCTTGATGGTCTCGCCGTCAAGAATGTCCGTGATGCAACCTTCGCGCTTGAACCTTGTTTTATCATAACTGAGTAAATCATGATTTCCTTTGGTGAGTGATTTCTGGTACATTTGCAACAGCTTGGGAATAATTGGTCTATAGTACACCGTTCTCATTGGCAATCTGTATGTGATACAATGACTTCCAGGGAGATGTGGATTGCACTGTGAATATGTTTTGGAATGGCAATCTTCGTGGCTGCACTTGCTATATCTTTGCGCACCACATTTCATGCAATAAATTAGTTTGGAGCAGTCTTCCAAAGCACCGTTCTTCTTAGGATTTGGTTGCATTCCATGGAAAGCCATACATTCTCTCTTGCAAATATCAATCACGCAACCTCTGTCATCGTGTGCAATGTAGTCCTTAAGGTTGTTTCGTATTGGAGCATCTTGGTCATTGTCGTTGTCTCCACGACCAAGAGTTATGACTGGCAGATTCAAACTTTCAGTGTGGATATGCAACCACTCTAAAACTTCGTCAATGACACACAGTTTCAAATTGTGCTTCGCGCATATCTCATAGAAATTAGCACATGCTTCGCCTTTGGAACGGATTTTTGTCTCGGCGTGTTTGTCGAAAGGCAGCAAGGAGTCTCGAGGCAATTTGTGGATCATATCATTTGCTTTCATGAGATGATCATGCAACCAACCCATATTATCACCCGTCGCAAAATCGAGCGTTGGTGGCAACTCGTTCGAGTACGACATGTCTGGAAAATCGGAGGTTTGAGTCAAAAAATCTTGAACTTTGATATTTTCCATAAGCACCTCTAACTCTCCATCTCCATCGGTTATAAGCTCAGACTCATGATTTTCACCATAATCAACATCAACTTTGTCAAAAAAATAATCACCATTGCTGTCTTCATCATGAAAATGGTTGTAATAATAATTAGAGTCAACAACACCACCAACGCCATCTTCCACATATTTGTTGAGTTCACCACAATCATTCAATTTACGAGCTCGTTTCTGACTGTTTAAACTTTCCATGCCTTCAATTCACTTTGTGAGATTTATTCTGACTTTTATTCCATGAATTTTGAAGTTTTTTTGATTATTGATGTGACATGACAAAGATATTTTGAATTCGAATTCCGCCGTATCCGTATTCATCCCGGATGATGGATTTTGAATTTCATCCATCATCCGGATTAAAAATGACCCAATTCGTCGTCAAATTATTCAATTTCATGTCGTGTAATCAGACCACAAACTGTTGTGAGGCAGGCATTGACTTTTCATCAGAAGTGGAAAGTGAGGTGTCACAACAAAATAAAATAT
>Ga0302140_10012007_pt1 | contig 10641 bp, 14 predicted proteins | sample I_Bog_E1_1_FD_202095 | JGI IMG/M metagenome (GOLD analysis project Ga0302140, IMG submission 202095) | Peat permafrost microbial communities from Stordalen Mire near Abisko, Sweden - I_Bog_E1_1 | ecosystem: Environmental > Terrestrial > Soil > Wetlands > Peat | place: Sweden: Abisko, Stordalen...
GATGCTGTCCCTGAATGAGACTTCCCCGACGCCGCGCTAAATTTGCTCAAGTAACCAAATCATTGCTCCGTACCTATGCATTATAACTCGAGTATTGGAGGGGCTTTTCTTTTTGCAGCAACCCCCTTTCTGAAGAACGTTGAATTGGCGTTGACAATCATACTTTGATCACCTTCCTCGCTCGCCCCTTCATCCATCAACAAGTGCTTGGCGAGAACAGGATCACCCATTGCTTGCTCCCAGATTTTATGCCGCTCTTTACTCTTCGGATCTTTACTCGCAATCATCTTCACATCCTTCTCCTTCCCCGCTTTGGTCTCCTTCGTCCACCGTCGCAAAGCCTCTTCAGCTTGTCTGGCAGCTTTCGCGGCTTCTTCTCGGATCTTTCTGGGATTCGTCTCGCGGGCTGACTCCTGATTGGTCCACTTGTAGGTATGTTGGCTTGGAAATGGGGGGAACTTTTCCGGAATGTATGACTTCTCCCTCTTGTCCTTTTCTCCGCTGAGTTGAGGATCTAATGGTTCATCGACAGAGGATGTAGGCAGATCTTCTACTGGTAGGGCCTCAAGTTGAATAAGGAGTTTCGATCGGGGAATCGGCGGGTGAAGATGTGGCTCTATTGAGGCTATAGGTAAGTCGAACTCCTCGAGAGCGTACTTGAAGTCGAGGGGGGTTGGCAGTGATCTTCTTGCATTAAGCATAGAAGAGGTTACTTTATGGAGGAAGTGCTCCGCGTCTGCCAGAGTCAGCACGTACAGTTCCGGAGTCGAAGTGAAAACGAACATGTTTCAACTTGAGCGCACATGGCCTCCAAGGACTCTGGCGTAGCTGCTGCAAATCCCACATGCTGAAGAGTGAGCGCAATAGAGCGCGATAGAAGCTGATGCGGATCGTCATCGAACATACGCCCCTTGATTGAGACCGGGCTCGGATCCTCTTCTGGTGGTGGGGTTTGCGGCATAGTCTCCTCAAATCTTCTCCTCTTCGTCTTGGGTTCATCCATGCTGTCGTCGTCGCTGTGAGAGGGAGTCGAACGCTTCAATGATATCGGCGCCATGGTGAGGAAACCTCAAGGCCACAGCGAACAGCGAAACATTCAGTGGTACGAATCTTTAGTATTGAATCAAGGCAGAGTCATAGCGTTGGCAGTTGCAAATCGCGAAGGGTGCAGTCGTTGGTGGACAAAGTGGTTCTGATGCAAATAGTCGATGTCTCCGCAGCCTCGAAGTTGATCGCGACTTCCGAGCCTGGCTCGTGCACGATCACGTGTCGCCTAGCGTCTCTCGATATCATGCGAGTTTGACCTCCTTCGTCTTCCCCCCAACGATCAAGAACTACAATTGAGAGCTTCTCCGCAGAGTTCACAACACAAACAGAATGGCAATCAGACCAATTACTGGAGTAAGTTCCCATGACTTCTTATGCACCTGCTTGGGCAGCTCCATTCACGATTCTGAAGCTTCCAAAATATGGGCTGACCTTTCTCTTCCAGATGCTCCGAAGGGGCCTTGTTCTTGACCTCAGCGTTGCCGGCGGTAAGTCACATCGAACTTGGAATACTTTGTCGTATAGCGATTCAAAGGTGGAAGTGGAGCTTCGTGTCACCGGAATGCCGGTACAGCTTGGGGATAGAGTGGAAAACTGATTGAATTACAATCTAGGTCTCGGAATGTCATTCGGCTACCTCTTCTGGTAGGCAAAAATCCTCATTATGAGGGTGCTTCATTCATTAACGTTCCATAGGTACGGATATCACGTCCCGGCAGTCAACAAACGGGATCGATACTACAGCAAACTGGAGGATCAGAGAGCGGCCAACGCAGGAGCATAAATGGTTTCACAGAGTTGTAGATGATTTCGGGAACTGGGATTGGTACCAGTCCAGGCGAAGGATGTCAGTTTGAGTGGGCAATCAGAGAGGAAAGTTGTACATTACCAGCGTGGACGGAGCTTGGGCAATGCAAACCGATTTCCGATATTTCGAATTGCAGCCCCTACACTCAACCTCTTGCTCATTTGCCTTCTGACTCTGGGAGTGGTTTTATTTCATTGTCTTCCACATTGCCTTCCACATTGCAAAAAGGGCACGGGCTACAGGCCATATCATTAATCCAAGGTAAATAGCTTGAAGGTATCTAAATTCAACGACAACTTCTGGTTTCAGTCGTTTTGACATCCAGATTTAAGGTTTCTAAGTATATTTATATACTTCAACATCGCGTACCCCACGGCTGGAATGTTCGATGCCGGAAGAACCTTTATTCAGAAACTAACCACAATGCAAAGTAAAGTCGGAAGATCATTGTCCTTACTAATGTTCAAGCCGTAAATTACGTAAATCAACCTACTAAGCTTCATTGTACTCATAGAAAGGCCAGGGGTGTTGTGCAATTGCATCCTCTATGTCATTCGCATAAACCGCGCAGAGATAAAATTAGCAACACTCAGCAGAAATACAACATCATCGATCGAACTCGGTGAAGCCGGAAGCTCGCAAGCGAAAAGTCATTAAGTCTCAGGCCTTGGTTCACCTCAATCGAAGAGTAGTGCTCTGCTCTATCCTCACCTTCGATCACGTGATTACGACCTCCTCTTCTCTTCTGCCTTAGAGTGTTCTCACCATTCCTTGTACAACTTCTAGCGTTCCTCGAAGGCTTTTTGTTTCAGCAAGAGTAATCTAGCTCAAAAAAGTAAATTTACGTTGGTCTTGCTTGCTCCTCAACTTTGACCCAATTCTGCGCTAGTGGGGTTACGGACTAGGGTCCTGTCGCTTAGAGCCCACGGAGCTGAAATTGAATATTTCTCGACAAAATAATCGACTTCGCAAATCGATTGAGCAACGGTCGCATCGCAAGCATGACTGAACAATTGATTCTCAAGGGTACCCTTGAGGGCCACTCAGGATGGGTCACCTCCCTTGCGACCTCCCTCGAAAACCCCAACATGCTGCTCTCTGGATCTCGCGATAAGTCGCTGATCATCTGGAACCTGACCCGCGATGAGAGCTCATACGGCTACCCAAAGCGATCTCTCCACGGCCACTCGCACATCGTGTCTGACTGTGTATGTTCTTCTGCTAGGGTATTGGGGTGTAAATACTGAGACTGATCTAGGTTATCTCCTCCGACGGTGCCTATGCTCTATCCGCCTCGTGGGACAAGACTCTTCGCCTTTGGGAGCTTTCCACCGGTACCACCACCAGACGTTTTGTTGGCCACACCAATGATGTTCTCTCCGTCTCCTTCTCCGCCGACAACAGACAAATTGTCTCCGGATCCCGCGACCGAACAATCAAGCTGTGGAACACTCTTGGTGACTGCAAGTTCACCATCACCGAGAAGGGCCACTCCGACTGGGTCTCATGCGTACGATTCAGCCCGAACCCGCAAAATCCGGTTATTGTCAGCTGTGGATGGGATAAGCTTGTAAAGGTGAGCAAATCTACAATCTGCGATGTGGAATCGGGCATGCGAAACTCTATATGATGCTACGCAATCTACAAAGTATTTGCTACTTCAGAGCCTGGGAGACCAGGCCATGAGACAAACCAACACCAATGCACTGAAAATGTGTTTCGCCCGCCTGTATTTGCGAGCAGGTTCGTACAGGAATTCAGCTGACGAAGGTGAAATAGGTCTGGGAGCTCTCCTCCTGCCGATTGCAAACGGACCACATCGGACACACTGGGTACATCAACACGGTTACCATCTCCCCCGACGGATCTCTCTGCGCCTCAGGTGGCAAGGATGGAACCACCATGCTCTGGGATCTCAACGAGTCGAAGCACCTGTACTCCCTGAACGCTGGTGACGAGATCCACGCCCTTGTCTTCTCACCCAACCGATACTGGCTCTGCGCTGCCACCTCCAGCAGCATCATTATCTTTGATTTGGAGAAGAAGAGCAAGGTTGACGAGTTGAAGCCAGAATTCCAAGCAGTTGGCAAGAAGAGCAGAGAGCCAGAGTGCGTTAGCTTGGCGTGGAGCGCGGATGGTCAAACCTTGTTCGCTGGTTACACTGACAACATCATTCGGGCATGGGGTGTTATGTCAAGAGCGTAAAGGAGTTTGCTTGCATACGGGTTATCATGGTCGGAAAGACTTTGCGGGCTTTGCAATCTCTTGCCATTTGGCAGGTTGTACTCCAGAGCAATGAGAGCATGGCATGAACCGGAGCTCAATGAAAAAATAGAAACCATCAAAAACAAGTGTCAAGATCACGCAAACGTGTCAATAGCCATCGGGGACTTGGCTCAAAGTCCAACCCTGAACACAAGATCTTGGCAAGTTCTAAATACTCCCTTGACTTGACAAGTGCAAGTTCGTGATTTTGACGCGCATGGAATTGGCTGTTATAGCTACAACTCAAATCCAAAGATCTCTTGGCAGTTTAAAGCCACAAACTAGGAGCGTGGATTTGACGCTACAAGTGTACCCCAGACAGCTCCTAGTGTGATGATCTCGTGCGCTCTGATATCAAAACCTCAGTTTCTTGGGAGAGACTGGGTCTATGAGTATATGCCAAGCAACAAATGGGTGAACATATTAAGTTGTGCACCTCTCCAGTTGTCGGTTCGGCCATTTCTACTTATCTGCTTCCAGACGCCGCCCCGCCTCACTATGGCCGAGGTCGAATATTTCTCCGAACAAGAAATCAACAAGTTCTTAGATGATCTGGACAGAAACAAAAATGGCTTTATTGAGTACGATGAAGCAGAACATAAACTCGATGAAGTCCACAAGGAGATCGCCCCTGCTCCCAAGCCCTACCATCTACACCACGAGGATTGTGAAGATGCACAGCGACATGAGTTCTTGCGTAGCGTAGTGGGAACAGACAAAAATCGAATTCCTCGAGATGATTTTGCTGGTATTGTCAGAAAGTGGAAAGTACCTTCGATGGACCCTGATGAGAAGGCCGAAGAAGACCATAAGGCTTATAGAAATCCATGCCATGGGGAAGAAGATTCCGTGCCTACTGGTCCGTCGAAGGACCCGAGGTGCTCTTTATTTTGCTTGTCATATCGATGCAGATTGCGTTCGGCACCTGGCAATTGGTCAAATACTTAAGAGAAACACAATACAGACACATATGTATGACCCCACAAGAATGGTCTGGGTGTTATTGACGAAATGCAAGGCTTTCTGATGGAGCGTAGTGGTTGCGAAGACCTCAACTGGAATATTGTTTGTTGTTCCTCAATGCCAGGGGTCATCTTGAGTCTGACTCTTTTCAGATATCCAACGTTTATTTTCCTCATCCTTTCAATGTCGAGGTACTTATCCATGTTTGCACGGAAGTCTTATTACCTCTCGAGGTTTAAACTGGGACCTCTCTCAAAGCTTCAATATCAAAATGTCTATTGTGGCCATAGGTTTTGCAACACTTCATGCCATCGGTCATCTCACCGGGTACGTCTGCGTTCTCCAGCATCCGAATGTACTAAGGAGCCTCAGGTCATTCTTGTATGGTAGCAGACCGGCTCAGCAACCTGCAGTGGCAGCAGTCCTTGCTCCCGATGCTGTACCACGGCGATATCGTGACTACGTCGGCTCTCTTCCTGGCTGGAGTGGGCTAATTTCGCTCGGACTATTCTAGATTCTGGCCGCGCTTAGCATGCCATTCATCAGGAAACAAAGCTATGAGATCTTTCAACTTGGACATTTACTGATGTTTCCAATTATTGGCCTGCTCTGTGCCCATGGCTCCGCTGGGCTGCTCCAATATCCCATGCTGGGTTATTGGTTGGCGTTTCCAACGCTACTTGTTCTGATCGAGCGGGCTACTCGAATTGCATGTGGCTTTCACCGTATTCCTGCTACAATCGAAATTCTGGACGCGGATACAGTTGCCATAAATGTCACGATTCCCAATCACCGATACTAGCCGTATAAAGTAGGGTAGTATATCTTCCCCCAGGTTCCTGAAGTCTCATATTTCCAATGGCATCCATTTACCATATCTACTTGCATTGGCAATGAGATGCAGGTTCACATCAAGACTGATGGCGACTGGACGACCAAACTCAGAAAATTTGCCAAAGAAGGGAAGACTGGGCGTGTTTACATTGGCATCGATAGACCTTTCGGCGCACCCGCCCAAAGATTCTACGATTTTGATCAAGGTATCATCCTAGAAAGTGGCATTGGAGTTACTCCATTCAGTGGCATATTGTCAGATTTGCAAGCTCGAGAAGAACGTCAACGCGAAGGTCCAACCCCATTTCTGAGACTAATTCGGATTCTGTGAGCATTGACAAACCGTTAGCGACTCCAGATCTTTCGAAATATCGGCGAGTAAACTTCCATTGGATCGTCAAGGACAAGAACTATCTGCTCTGGTTCTCCGACTTTTTGAACCATATTTCAAAATCAGCATCGGCACATTGCAACGATGCAAATCCCCATCTGGACGTCCACATCTCCACCCATGTCACACAAAAGCGCCAAAACCTCTCGACATATATTTACCGATACTTGTTAGAATGCCATCGGATGACAGAGCATCCTGCATCTCCTCTCACGGGACTGCTGAATCCTACACATTTTGGCAGACCAGATTTGACAAAGATTATGGATGAGCATTATGAGAGTATGCTTAAGCTGTTCAAGGACGCTGGTGAGAAAGGTGATCGGAAGAAGAGAAAAGTGGAGTCTTTTTCCGTGGAGCGCCACCGATCGGACATGAATTGGCTGATAGATGCCACTTATTGACATTAAGAGGGAGAGAAGATCGGAGCTTTATTTCGTATCATTTTATGATGGAAGTGTTTGGATAGACGTTGGTGTTAACTTGAAATTGTCTTTCGGACTTTGTTCAACCAAGCTATAAAGTAAAATTTCAGGCTGTGCATAATGATCTCCGCACTTGTGTTGCTGTTATATCTCAGAGTAAGATACCGCTATGAATGAAAGAGTGCACAGCTTTCGTGGTGGATGCTTGAGGACTCAACATTCATTGACGTCTACATGGCCACGCCTCGTCTATTCTACTTTGAGAACTCGCCTCAACTGTCCGAGAAACGCTTTTGCTCTGGCCATGCATAGACAACTGATAACATGTGAACACAAGTATTCATCTCATTTAGTCATGGTTTTCTCGTCCGAGCCTTTTCGAGGCGACATGAATGAAATGACGGAGGGGGGGGGGAACATCTGGATTTACCCCGCGATAACCTACAGGGGAGGGGGATAAATGAAGCACTGTTGCATATCGCATCTTAAAGCCATGAGGATGTAAATTTCTTCAATATCAAATCGAAGCGTCGTCCGTCAGCCATGAATACCTTCCGAAGTCTCCAGCATGAAATCGGCTTCAGGCTCAAATCACAGTTGCACATACTTGATCAGCCGACTACGCAGCGTAACAATTTTGGGAACTCGTCATATATTTTTCGTCTGATTCTACGTACGGGTGGACAGAAAATTCTGAGAGGCTCATAAAAGCTATGCGGTGGACCCTATCCAGAGATACTCAAACCACAAACCTGCCCACCTCAAGAGTCAAGACACACATTCATGCGAGTCAAACACCATTCTCCCCCCACCCTGCATAAGATAGCCCCGGTAATAGCCTTACATGTCATTCTTGTTTCCTTACACTCGAACCCAAGTCACGGTCATTGTTCCATTGGCCGCGATATGAATGCATGGCATCACATATGGGATCTTAATGCGTAGAATGGCTGCGCCAACAACAAATGTTTCCGCTAGGATCGCCTCCTGGACTGTGCTAGCAACGCGAACACTCGCTGGGACTCGGGTACGGGTGGAAGAATTGTGGAGTGGCGAATCATTTGACTGATTACCAGCCTGCTGTCCTCTTCCCAAGAAACATTGAGTGGGCACAGCTTGACTGAAGCCATTGACAACGGGCATCGGCTGATGGAGTGTCCGCTGAGGGATGAAAGCCTGACTTCTGCCACCATGATCCTGAGCAATCGAAGAACTTGAGGGAGGCAGGTTTGCTTGCACGGTGTGCGCAGAAGGTACGGCTGCGATGGATGGTTGCTGATGAAGCTTCGTGTCAGAACAGATCCTGGATGACCCTCGAGGGTCTCCTCCGGGACGGGAAAGGCAAACCTTCGACATATTCATGCACTTGTTCCCCACTCAATCTCTCACAATACAGAGCTGAGAAGTCTCTTGAAAAGTGGTCTTGGTACAGGTGAAGACAAGGCTAGCAAGACGAGTAATATGAGAAAACGAGTCTGATAATCTCGGACGACTTAGACCAATGCACAAGAGTCATGTCTCAAGGAGACCTTAAGATCATTTAATACCTTTTCTCTAAGACAGCACCAACATTCGAAATCACAAAAGAGAATCTCAGAACTCTGATCTGAGAAACGAGATCCGATATCCAAATTCCAGGAAAGCAGACCAACACATCTAAAAATAACCTCCCGCCGCTGAAAAGAGACAGCTGATGTAATAGAAGAAGAATCCAGAGATGTCTTCCCGTCATTTGATCCAGCGCCCGGAGTCTTGGCATTTTTCGGAGTCGATTTCAAGTCAACATTGAGCTTGCTTGAAGACTTTCAACTCTCAATGACACCTTGAGACACTTGTACCAGGATACCGAGATTCAATACTAAGAGGCTAGCGTATATAAATGGCTTTTATACCATCAAACTAGGTAGTGGCAGCTATCCCGTCAGATTGCATGCCCACTTCCAAATGATTTGGGGTGACATTTTCAGCTCACAAAGCACAATATTCGAATTTGGAGGCTATGGGAGCTTTGAACGTGGGCGGCCGAAGGACCCCGAACTTCTCAGAGCTTCCGCATAACTACCCTTCATCGGCGGAGATATATTTAGATGTTGGTGTTTCTGAGGCGAGAAAATCCTTCTTGGGGTGGTGTGTGACCTTCGAAGACCATTGGCGACACGCAGCGCTTATGCCATGCTGAAACAAGGTTGAAGGCGGCTACAACGGTGGTTTCCCAGTTGGACAATAGGTCGGTAGGCTTACCTGGTTCTTGGAATCCGATTTCTTGGTAACTAGAAATCAAAAACCGTAATCAAGGTTTTGGGCAGCACTTAACGCGAAATCACGCGAAATCACGTGATAGCCCCTCCTTCCACGATTTCCATTGACGACACGCGATCTGCAGCTGATCGGACCTTGCAAGTCTTCGTTGATCACAGCCGGAGACATTGCAATAGTGAACAGGCTGTGCATTGATTAGCCAGCACTTCAGCTGTATCTGGATCCGAAATGTGAGGACCTCCAAGATGTGCGGAAGATACGCGCTCGCCTTGGTATGAGATACCTCCTCTGAAGGGGGGGTCACAACTGACAGCTTGCAGCGGCCATCTCAGGTTCGGGCCTACCTTGAAAATGAGCACATGCCCGTCTATGACGCTCCGAACGATGAAGGGGACCGCGCACCACGACAAAGTTACAATTTCGCTCCTGGTTACCATGGCATCGTCTACCGTGCAGATACCCCGGATTGGGGTGCAGGACCTCGGCAACATAAGAAGGGCGAGGGAGAGTCTGAGGAGCAGCCAGTAGAAAATGCTGAGGAAGAGACGACTGAGCCACATGAAGTTCGTTACAAGCTGCAATCGATGAAATGGGGCTTGATTCCTTTCTGGACAAAGCGAAATCCTGATTATGGTTCCATGATGAAGACGATTAATTGTCGCGACGACTCATTGATCGAGAACAAGGGGATGTGGACGACGATGAAGCAGAAGAAGCGATGCATAGTTGTTGCGCAAGGCTTTTATGAATGGCTGAAGAAGGGGAAGGACAAGGTTCCGCATTTTGTGAAGAGGAAGGATGGCAAGTTGATGTGTTTTGCTGGGCTCTGGGACTGCGTTCAATACGAAGGTTTAACTCCTGACTTCCATTTGATGAAAACCGCTGAGAATGATTACAGGCTCGGACGAAAAGCACTACACTTACACCGTAATTACGACCGATTCGAATAAGCAACTTAAATTCCTCCACGACCGTATGCCAGTCATACTGGAAAATGGCTCAGAAGAGCTTCGAACTTGGCTGGACCCGAAACGCTCAACTTGGTCAAAGGAACTGCAAAGCTTATTGAAACCATACCAAGGCGATTTAGAGGTTTACCCTGTCAGCAAAGATGTTGGGAAAGTCGGCAACAATTCTCCTAATTTCATCATCCCTGTCGCCAGCAGCGAGAACAAGTCAAACATCGCCAATTTCTTCGCGAAGGGGACATCGAAGGATTCCTCAAATTCCGATAATAAAGCTAAAAGTTCTCCGTCAGAGGATTTGAAGATCGCGAGCGTGAAAAAGGATGCCGAGGAGACGAAAATCAAAGCCGAGGACGAGGATCGTGAGACTGTCGACCACAACGGATCAGAAGATAATGCGCCTCTTCCTGTGCCAAAGGAGAAAGCCACGCAGGGCTTCAAACGGGAGTTGGACGATGTGCCAGACGAGGAGCCACCAAAGAAGGCGGCGAAAATCTCCACCAGCCCGTCGAAAGAATCGCCCCCTCCGAAGCCAGCCCGCAAGACAAGAAGCGCAATAAGTAACCATACAGCAAGCCCTTCTAAATCAAATACGAAGAATAAAGGCAGTCAGAAGATCACAAGTTTCTTTGGGAAGTAAGTTCCAGGTGGTATCTTCTCGGATTTAAAAATGGGTGTCTGGCG
>Ga0302140_10012008_pt1 | contig 10640 bp, 4 predicted proteins | sample I_Bog_E1_1_FD_202095 | JGI IMG/M metagenome (GOLD analysis project Ga0302140, IMG submission 202095) | Peat permafrost microbial communities from Stordalen Mire near Abisko, Sweden - I_Bog_E1_1 | ecosystem: Environmental > Terrestrial > Soil > Wetlands > Peat | place: Sweden: Abisko, Stordalen...
TTTCTCACGTCCCATGCTCCGCCTGCACCCGTGGTCTCACCCAGCCACAAACTAGGCGCTCGGTGTGGTGACCCATCCGAGCTTGAAAGTGGTGGCAACTCACTGTTGAAGCCCTGGCTCTCCACGGCTATTACCGTGCGCCTCCATTAAATACTTGACAACTGTCAGAGCATTGGCGGATGATGAACCCCGATTTCCGTTTAGCTGAAAGACAAACGTTTGTCTCAAACAATTACAGCTTGAACTATGCGGGATGCACGAAATTTCGGAGGCATTATGAAGTATTTGAAGTCAATTTCCAGGGTCGCGGCCATCGCCGTACTTGGCGTCTTTGGGCTTGTCAGCGCCCACGCTCAGGCCACCAACTCTGGCGACATTCGCGGTACTGTTACCGATTCGACCGGAGCTCTGCTCCCGGGCGTCACGGTAACCGTCACCAACAACAACACAGGCGTCACCAAGAGCCTGGTCACCAATCAGGACGGCTTGTACGACACCTCTTCGATCGTCGTCGGCAACTACAAGGTGAGGTTTGAGAAGGCTGGCTTCGAGACATTCGAGCGCTCGTCTATTTCGCTCGAAGTCGGCACCTCCACCATCAATGCCGCGCTGAACATCGGAGCCACCACCGATCAGATAGTCGTCAACACTGATATCCCGCTCCTGACCACTGAAACTGGATCGCAGTCCACCACATTCGACGCCAAGTCGATGCAGGTGCTTCCGAACGTTGGCCAGGACTGGCAGAACTTTGCCGTTCTCATTCCCGGTGCTTCCGGTACATCCAACGCAAATCCCGGCGCACAGATGTCCGTGAACGGTAACCTCCCGTACAACAATGTGCTATCGGACGGCTCCTCCACCACCCTCTCCCATAGCCAGAATTCAGACGTCAACACCTTTGAGACGGTTGCCGAAGTTCAGATCTCCACTTCCGCATTCTCCGCGCAGTATGGAATCGGCGGAGCCATCTTCAACCAGATCAGCAAGGGCGGAACCAGCCAGTTTCACGGTTCGGCCTACGAGTACTTCCAGAACACTGCTTTGAACGCATCTGCTTATCAGTTCTCAAGTTCTCCCCAGCCAGTTCCTCCCCTGCACTACAACAACTTCGGTGGATCCATCGGCGGTCCCATCCTCAAGAAGAAGATGTTCTTCTTCTTCGACTACGACCAGCTGATCGATAACTCAAACAGCGTCAACCTCAACAGCATTCCCACAACGGCCGTTATGGCGGGTAACTTCACGGGGACCAATCTACCCACGCTTTACGATCCCACGACACAGACCATTGCTCACGATCGTCAGGGCAATCCCTATCCGGTCAGGGCTTCCTTCCAGCAGGAATATGGAACCAATGCAATCCCTGCGAGCATGTTTGACTCGGTAGCGGCAAAGTTCCAGCAGTTCTACCCGACCCCGACCAACCATATCCCGAACGGCCAATTCGTCAACGTGACCCCCGGGAGTAATGGTGTTTACTCGGACAACTTTCAAACCCTTGTTCCATCCAACAATCCTGACAAGAAGTTCTTTGGTCGTCTCGATTACGACATTACCTCGCATAACCGTCTCACCATGTCCGTCACGCAAGGCAACATTCCGCAGACCTTCCCAAGCGCAGTCACGGCCTGCCCCATCGGCTGTTCGGAGCTCGATGTAGAGCGGTGGAATCCGCAAATCACCGATGTCTGGACCATCAACTCCAACACCGTCAATGAAGCCAGGATGGGTTTCACCTATCAGGGTAATTTCTGGGACGACCTGGAAAAGGATCATGGCTATGCCGCTGCTCTCGGTTGGCAGTACGCCAAGGCTGATCAGATTCCTGCCATTCAGTTTTATAAGGACTATCCCTATGCCTGGATCGAGCCGGAAGTAAACAGCTTTTATAAAGAGAACGTCTTTGATCCATCGGATGTTGTCACGATGATCCATGGCAAACACGTCATCCATTTCGGCGGAGAAGTTCTCCTCTATCGTGAAAATTCCACGCAGTACCAAAGCAATTTAAATGCCGGAACCTTTGGGTTCAATGGCGACTACACAGCCCAATGGAAAGTCGATCCCTCTACAGGCATCGCGTCGGCAGATTCCTCCACAGGAGCCGACTACGGAGACTTCCTCCTTGGCTATGCCAATAGCTGGAGTGCGGGAGTTACGCCGGAGTATGGCGCACGTCTGAAGAGTCCTGAAATTTTTGTTCAGGACGACTATAAAATCAAACCCAATTTCACCCTCAACCTTGGTATTCGTTACCAGATTCAGCATGGCTGGAACGAAATCCGTGGCAATGAGGCCGTCTTCGACCCAACCATTCCCAATCCCACCAGCGGCACCATGGGTGCTTTCTGGTACGGCAGCACCCATGCCAACGGCAGAACCTCGCTCGAATCCAACGTTTGGAGTACCGTTCTTCCCCGCGTTGGGTTCTCATGGTTGCCTTATCCGACCATGACCGTCCGTGGTGGATTCGGCATGTATGCCTACAACTGGAGCCTCGATACCTACGGCGCAGGAATGGGCCAGGCGTTTGGCTCAAAGGGAAGCCAGAGCGATCAGAGTAACGGCATCACCCCCGAGACCCTCCTCGATGGTCCCGGAACGAACTTCGCCACCGGTGCACCGCTACCCTATGTTTCATTTACGACAGACCCTTCCGCCTATAACGGCCAGAGCGTCGTGTACAACCAGTACCACACGCCCATGCCGGAGATTTACCAGTGGAATCTCTCCGTAGAAAACCAAGTCGGAACCAACATGGTCTTCCAGCTAGCGTATGTAGCAAGCCATGCAAAGAACCTCAACTTCAATGTCGACATCAACCAGGTTCCCGTCAATAAACTAAGCTCCAATGACCAGACGTCGGAACCCTATCCGCAATATCAAACAATCACTGGAAGCACGAACAACGCGATTTCGAACTATGATTCGTTGCAGGCTTCCATAACAAGGCGTCTATCGCAGGGTCTCAGCTTCAACTTCAACTACGTCTGGTCGCACTTCCTCGACGATTATGATTCGTCCGGTTGGGGCAGCCACGCAGGTCCGCAGCAGTACCAGAACGCCTATTCCCCAGGATCAAACTACGGCAACTCCAACTTCGACGTCCGCAGCGCCTTCAAGGGCAACATCGTCTACGAGCTACCGTTCGGTCATGGCAAGCAGTTCCTCAACAAGAACTGGATAGTCGATGAGGCAGTAGGTGGATGGCAGCTCAGCAGTACCATGCTGTTCTCCACCGGCAATCCCTTCACTGTCTCTGCCACACAGAGTACCTACGCACAGGGCGGTGGTTCTTTCGCGGATGTGATTCCGGGAGTAAGCACCAAGCCTGTCGGAGGACGTTCCATCCAAGAGTGGTACAACCCTGCGGCCTTCGCGCTTCCGGCGAATGGAACCTTCGGAAACGAGCGAAGGAACCAGCTCTACGGTCCAGGCATCAACTTGGTGAATATCTCCGCTGGAAAGAAGTTCACGCTGCATAACCAGATCAAGCTCGAGATCCGCGCCGATGCTACCAATGCCTTCAACCACCCTAGCTACGGTGCACCAGACAGCAATCTGCAAACCTATAGTGGGCAGCAGCCTGGCGATGCCTATAACGCAACCTCTGCGAGTCAAAACGGATTGCAGATTACCGGCACCACGGTCGGAGGACGGGCAGTCCAACTCGGCGCTCGTCTAGCCTTCTAAACGATCCCTAACCGCGGAAGGGACGACCGTCATGGTCGTCCCTTCTTTCGTTAACCGCAATCTCAAATAGAGTCCCACTATTCTGCCGTCTGAGCCAAATCCCACCGGCACTACACGTCCGCCCTTCTTACCGAATGCTACGCATGCCGCCCCAGTGGCGCCCCACTCGACTCCCTCACCACCAGCTCTGGCTGCACCTCGATCGTCGCCGGCAGCGTCTCATGGGCCATCCTCCGCAGCAACGCCGCCGCCGCCGTGCTCCCCATCAGCTTCAGCGGCTGCCGAATCGTCGTCAAGCTCGGCACGTGATACGACGCCGACTGAATATCATCGAAGCCAACCACCGACACATCATGTGGCACATGAAATCCGTAGTCGTGCAGCGCACGAATGCTGCCCATCGCCGAGATATCGTTGAAACACAAGATCGCCGTAAACTTCTGCTTGCTCTCCAACAGGTCGTGGATGCCCGGATAACCAATCTCCGGTGAAGTGGAGTCCTTCGCCAGTTGAATCGTCAGGTGCTCATCGATCGCCAGTCCCAGCTCTCGCGCTACCTTCATCGTCGCTGACCAGCGCTGCTCCGTGTCGGTACTCACTGACTGGCCCTTCATGTAGACGATCTTGCGATGCCCCAGGTCGTACAAATGTTGAAGCGCCAGTCGGGCCGCGTGCTCATGATCCAGCACCACGTTCGTCACCTCCGGCAGCGTGGTATGGCCAGCAATCAACACCGCCGGCAAGGGCAGGGGATTCGTCAGCTTCGTATCAATTGCCAGGATCCCTTCACATCCCCTCGCCTGCAGCAGCGCCGGATACTCCGCGATCAGGCTCTCCATGTGCCGATGGTGCACCGTGAAATAGAAATAACCCTCTTCCATCAAGAGATCGCCAATCCCCGAAAGCACCTGCGAGTGATACCCTTCGCCCAGCACCGGAAGCAGGATGCCGATACTGCGCATGGGCTTTCCAAGCAGCGACCGGGCAATCATGTTCGGTTTGTAGTTGAATTCTGCCGCCGCAGCCCGAATCCGCGCACGCGTCGCCTCGGGGATAGATCGCCCCGGCGTGTCGTTCAGCACAAACGAGATGGTCGACGGACTCAGATTCAGGTGCGCCGCCAGGTCCTTCAGGCTTACCCTGCGAGGCGTCGCTCTCGCCTTCGCCGCCAGATCATTCGCTTGAGGTTCTCGCATAGATGTCAGATTGCGCTCTCATCAGCATAGCAACATATCGACAACATCTATCCCATCGTGCCTTGCTGCTAAGCGTGTGTTAGCTTCAGCGCTACGCAGCGTTCGAATCTCGCTTCTAACTACTTTCGGCGTATAAGTAGACATGAGAACAAACGTTTGTCTAGAATGTCCCTACTCTATCAGTCGCTAAGCGGAACTACTTCTGTGCGACGGTCTCTTCCTGATGACACGGCGGAGGTAACTTCTGATGGTCGGAGATCTTCAATGCGAGTGCGCGCTGTTCCATCCCTGCTAATTCTGTCTACCGTCGCAATCATCTTCGGCACCACGGCTTCGTATCTTGCGTCTCCATCGGCCACTGTCTCTGCGCACCAGGTCACCCAGCCGATTCCCACTCCCGCCTCCGATGAAGAAGCCCGCGCCTTCGCCGACAAGCTCATCCGCAAGATGACTCTCGCTGAAAAGCTCGGCCAGATGACGCAAATCCCTCTTAACTATCCGACCAATCCTGCCGCCGACGTCCAGGCGCGCAACGGAGACGTGGGCTCCTTTCTCTTCATCACCGAGGCCGCCGAAATCAATCGCCTCCAGCACGTCGCGGTCGAGCAGAGCCGCCTCCACATCCCTCTTCTCTTCGGCTTCGACGTCATCCACGGCTTCCGCACCATCTATCCCGTCCCCATCGCCATGGCCGCCAGTTGGGACCCGGCAGTACCCGAAAAGGCGCAGTCCATGGCCGCCCGTGAAGCCCGCGCCACCGGCATCCAGTGGACCTTCGCTCCCATGGTCGACATCGCGCGAGACCCGCGCTGGGGCCGCATGATGGAAGGAGCCGGCGAAGATCCCTTCCTCGGCTCTCGCATGGCGGAAGCCCAGGTCAAAGGCTTCCAGGGCGACGACCTCGCATCCCCCGACCACATCATGGCCTGCGTCAAGCACTTCGCCGGCTACGGCGCAGCATCCGGTGGCCGCGACTACGAAGAGTCCAACATCTCCGACGAGCAGCTTTGGAACGTCTACTTCCCGCCCTTCCACGCCGCCCTCGAAGCCGGAGCAGGCTCCCTCATGAGCGCGTACATGGACCTCAACGGAGTGCCTGCCACCGGCAACCGCTTCCTCCTCCACGATGTCCTCCGTGACGACTGGAACTTCCGCGGCATGGTCGTCAGCGACTGGTCCTCCGTTCAGAGCCTCACCACCCACGGCTTCGCAAAGGATAACGCCGACGCAGCCGTTCGAGCGGTCAACGCCGGTGTCGACATGGAGATGACCAGCACCACCTTCCGCGACACCCTCCCCGCAGCTCTCAAAGACGGTGCTGTCACCGAAGCTACCCTCAACAATGCAGTCCGCGACATCCTCGTAGCCAAGTACAAGCTCGGCCTCTTCAAGAATCCCTACAGCGATCCATCCAAAGCCGCAGCGCAGATGGTAACTCCAGAGCAGCGCGCTACCGCCCGCAAGATCGCCACGCGGACCGCCGTTCTCCTGCGCGACGAAAACAATCTCCTCCCCCTCAGCGCCAACGCAAAATCCATCGCCCTCATCGGCCCCCTCGCCGACTCCAAGCCCGACATCATGGGCTCCTGGTCCCTCGCCGGCCATCCCTCCGACTCCGTCACCGTCCTGGAAGGCATGCGTGCCCGCTTCGGCGCCTCGCACATCCACTACACCAAGGGCGTAGAGATCGAGCGCGAGCAGCCGTCCATCTTCGACCCACAATTCTCCAGCCCCAAACCCACCATGAAGACCGATGCCGAGCGTAACGCCGAGTTCCATCACGCCATCGATCTCGTCAAGAAGTCCGACGTCGCCGTCCTCGTTCTCGGCGAGCTCCAAAGCATGAGCGGCGAGCGTGCCTCGCGCTCCAGCCTTGACCTTCCCGGCCAGCAGGAGCAACTCCTCGAAGCCGCAGTCGCCACCGGCAAACCCGTCGTTTTGGTCCTCCTCAACGCTCGCCCCCTCAACATCACCTGGGCGTCCACCCACGTCCCCGCCATCCTCGAAGCCTGGTATCCCGGCACCGAAGGTGGCAACGCCATAGCCGACGTCCTCTCCGGCGACGCCAACCCCGGCGGCAAACTTCCGTTCGCCTGGCCCGTCACGATCGGCCAGATCCCCATCAACTACGCGCGCAACCTAACGCAAATCCCCGAAGCCCCCGACACCCGCTATTGGGACGGCACCAGCGCTCCACTCTACCCCTTCGGCTACGGCCTCAGCTACTCCACCTTCACTACCACCAACCTGCGCATTGCCGAGCCCACCGTCCACGCCGGCTCCACGCTGCAAGTCTCCATCGACGTGCAAAACACCAGCAACCGCCCCGGAGATGAAGTCGTTCAGCTCTACACCCACCAGCGCGCCGGCAGCGCCTCACGCCCCGTCCGCGAGCTCAAAGGCTTCCTCCGCGTCTCGCTCCAGCCGCACGAAACCCGCACCATCGGCCTCCCGCTCCACACCAAAGACCTCGGCTTCTGGAGTCCCCAAACCCACCACTGGTCCATGGAACCCGGCACCTTCGACCTGTGGGTCGGCTCCGACGAAACCGCCACCAACCACACCACCTTCGACCTCCTCCCCTAACCAACTCAACAAACGTTTTGAAGGGGCGGGACTTCAGTCCCGCTGCAAGCTCAATCAAATCCAGGCGGCTTTAGCCGCTAGGGGACTGCTGTTCTTCCACTCCCTTGCCCCGCTACTTCCCAGCTGCCATCATCTCCCGCAACGAAGCCGGCTTCCACCCAGCCCCCCACTTTGACGGTCTCGCCCCCATCACAAACTCCAACGTCCCACCCCGCACGATCTCCCGATACGAAATCTCCGGCACCTCCAGCGCCACGCCATTCAACGTAGCGCTCTGTATATAAACATTCGCAGCCGAATTATTCTTCGCGACGACTGAGAAACTCTTCTTCCCCGCCAACCGCAGCGTCATCTTCGCAAACAGCGGACTCCCGATCATGTACTCTCCCGACGCCGGATTCACGGGATAAAATCCCATCGCCGTAAACAAATACCAGGCAGACATCTGCCCGCAGTCATCATCGCCATCCAACCCTGCAGGAAGATTCGCATACTCTGCCGCCGCAATCTCCCTCACCTTCGCCTGCGTCTTCCATGGCTCGCCGCTGTAGTCATACAAGTACCCGTAATGATGGCTCGGCTCGTTCTTGTGCACGTTATGTCCGCCGCGAAAGTGCTCATCCAGCAGCGCGTTGTATCTCTCCGCCCCGCCCATCAGCTTCATCAGTCCCGGCTCATCATGCAGCACCGCCCACGTATAAACCCAGTGGTCGCCCTCCGTCCATCCATCCTTTTCGCCCGCCCACGACCCATCCGAATTCGTCGCCTGCATAAATCCAGTCGCCGGATTAAATACATGCTCATAGTTCAGTGATCGCTTCAGAAAGAATTCATATTCTGCCGTCTTCCCCATCCCCTTCGCAACCTGCGCCACGCACCAATCGTCATAAGCATCTTCCAACGTCCGTGAAGCCGACTCCGCTGTCTTATCATTCGGCACAAATCCCAGCATCTTTGAGTACGTCAGTCCACCTCGAGCCTCATACGGCGTATGCGGTTCGCGATCAAACCACCTTCGCGTCGTGTCTCCATCAGGAGGCGTCATCGCGTCCTTATACACCGCATTCCACGCTATATTCGCATCAAAGCCGTGGAGCCCCTTGTCCATAGCCTCGGCCACCAGCGAATCGGCATGCGTCCCAATCATGATGTTCGTATAAGAAGGGTTCGGCCACTTCGGCATCCATCCGCCTTCCTTGTAGTTCTGCAGCAGCGCCGTGATCATCCCATCGATGCGTTCCGGCGCCAACAACGTCTGCAAACTAAACTCCGCGCGAAACGTGTCCCATATCGAATACGCCGTGTAAGACGATCCCACATGCACAGCATCATCGAACGCGCTGTAGTACCGTCCATCCTCTGAAAACTCCCGCGGATACAGCAGCGCGTGATACAGCGCCGTATACACCTCCGCCCGCTGATCCTCGCTAGCTCCGTCCACACTCACCTCGCCGAGCTTCGCATTCCACTTTGCAGCCGTCTCCCGCCGCACCGCATTAAAATCCCACCCCGGAATCTCCTTCCGCAAATTCGCCCGAGCCTGATCCACACTCAGAAACGAAGTCCCCACCCGCGCCTCAACCACCTCACCCTCCGTCGTCCTGAACCGCGCATAAGCCCCCGTTGCCTTACCCGGTCCCCCATACGTCGACCCCGCAAACCCTTCTCGAAACTCCACCACGAAGTACCCCTTAAAATTCGACAACTTGAGCGGACCAAGATTCGCATCCGTCCGATCAGGGTTATAGCCGCTGATCTCTCTCCGCGCCGCATCCACCTCGGCGAACCCCTTTACCCCCGGCCTTGAAGCCTCCACCATCACCGTCCCATCCGCACCCGTCGGGAACGTGAACTTCATCAACGCGCATCGACTAGTCGCCGTCATCTCTGTCCGAATCACCCGCCCCGCACCCGCATCCATCTTCACCGAGTAATAATCCGGCCGAGCCACCTCTTCCGCATGTGTGAACTTAAGCGCCCGCTCCTCCGGCGTTATCTTCAACCCATCAACTTCCGGCATCAGCGTCACATACCCGTAGTCGCCCATCCAGATTGCTGGCTGATGCGTCCCCATAAATCCAGAAATCGCCGTGTCGTCATATTTGTACGAAACTGTGCCCAGTTTGTTCTGCCGCGTCTGTGCCGTCCAATCCGTCATCCCAAACGGAGGCACCACAAAGGGCATGCTACCGCCATACCCAATCGGCCCGCTTCCTGTCCCAATCCGCACGTTCACCCAATCAATCGGCGAGGACTTCTGCGCACCCGCCACTCCGACGGACAAACTACTCACAACTACGCAAACGCACACACCTCGCAACCAACTCATCATCTCTTCGCTCCTAGACCTCGCAGGATAGAAGTCCACCCCCTCCGAGCGCAATACGGCCTACCCGCCGCGAGTGTTTTACCATCGAAGCAATCGGTCTTCACCGAGTCAACACACGAGAGAGCAGGGAACAGCAATGGCATACGTAAGCTTCATCGCAGAAGGTCGCAGCACCTACGGGATCGCCCGCCCCGACGGCGTGTTCGATCTCGGTCGCCACATCGGAGCCGCTTTCCCCGACCTCCGCTCCTTCCTCACCGCCCAATCCCTCGGCCGCATCACCGCTCTACCCGACCCCCTCATCACCGACTACGCTACCGGCCAGTTCACTTATCTTCCCATCATCCCCAACCCCTCCAAGATCCTCTGCGTCGGCCTCAACTACCAGGACCACCTCGCCGAAACCGGTCGCCGCCCAGCCGATTACCCTACCCTCTTTACACGTTTCGCCGACACCCTCGCCGGCCACCAAACCCCCATGCTCCTCCCCTCCGTCTCCTCCTCGTTCGACTACGAAGGAGAGCTAGCTGTCGTCATCGGCAAGCACGGCTTCCACCTCCCCGAAGACCGCGCCCTCGACATCGTCGCCGGCTACTCCCTCTTCAACGACGGATCTATCCGCGACTGGCAGCGCCACACCAACCAGTTCACCCCCGGCAAGAACTTCTCCTCCACCGCTGGCTTCGGCCCCACCCTCGTCACCAAGGAAGAGGCTGGCCCACTCCCCGAAAAATCCATCCAGACCCACCTCAACGGCCAGCTGGTCCAGTCCGCCCACCTCGGCGACATGATCTTCTCCATCGCAAAAGTCATCGCCTACATCACGGCCTTCA
>Ga0302140_10012010_pt1 | contig 10639 bp, 13 predicted proteins | sample I_Bog_E1_1_FD_202095 | JGI IMG/M metagenome (GOLD analysis project Ga0302140, IMG submission 202095) | Peat permafrost microbial communities from Stordalen Mire near Abisko, Sweden - I_Bog_E1_1 | ecosystem: Environmental > Terrestrial > Soil > Wetlands > Peat | place: Sweden: Abisko, Stordalen...
CGCTTCCGCTTCCCGCTTCCCGGCAGCCCTACAGCAGGCGGGAAGCGGTAGCGGGAAGCCCATCAAAAAACCCGCTCAGCACCCCATCAAAGAGCGCGATCGCTCTCATCTGCTCCGCCGCCGGCGAGCCCGACGCCGCGCGCGAGCGGTCTACCGTGTGCTGTTGGCGTCGCCATCCGCGATCGCTCTCCTCGGCGAACTCGGAATGGAAGACCTTGTTCGAACAAGAAACCCGGCGATTACAGCAGACGCGGGAACGTGACGCGCACCGGGACCAACACTCGCCGCGCTTGCCGGCGAACCTGACCTGACCCCACGCCGGGTCTTCGAGAAACTAGGCGGCCGCAGACAGCGCCGAAGCCGATCACGCCACTTCTGAAGAACGCCGTTCGCACAATTTAGGCATTGACGGCTGTAGCGCGTCAATCAGGATGGTGCGTTGACGCAACCTGGGCGTCAGCGCTCTGGCCGTCGGTTGAGACTCGGGCGTAGCCGTAAATCAGGGTTTCTCTATGCACCTCATTTGCGCGCCAGAAAAGCCGCATGCTTTCAAGTCCCGAATTTTGCTGCGCATTTCTAATTTCTATTTAATGCACCGCACAAGGCCCGGGGCTTTGTTAGAACTATACTCCAATTTAGTGCCTACTATGTCTTGCTCGTGCGCTCGATCTCCGCCTTTCGAGCTTCCAATTCTCCAAGCTTTCTTCTGGCGTCACCTATCTCCTTGTTAAGAATACGCAATTCTGTTTTGGCCTTCTTTTTTAATAATTCCTCTTCGCCACACCGTTCTGTGATATACAGTTCAAGCTGACTTCGAAGCACTCTGAGGTATGGATTTCCCCATACCGCCCCTTCTCGATATTCAAGTTTGCCAGCCCGGATGCCTTCTACGATGAAATCACGGGTCACCCCGTACTCTTTCAGAGCCGTTACATCACTGAGGGTTGCGCCCTTGCGATTTCATTCGCCGTATTCCGCCATTGCAACCCAATCTCCATCGCCCTCAGCCGGTAAAAGTGGCAGCGCGAGCGCAATAGATCACTTGCTGCAGCTCGGTGCAAAGCCCCGGCTTTCTACCACGAATGCCGATGTGCTGTCGCAGACCGAAACGCGGGATGAGTGTATCCGCCGGCGTTCCCGGTGCCACGACTAATCGGAATCTCGGCGGCCTCCGCGGATGGCGGATGCCACCGCGGAGGCCTGGGGAGTGTCGATGTCATCCAGGGCACCGAGTACGGAATCCGCCAGCACGGGCTGTGTTCGCGCAATACGCCCGAGCAGGACGATGCAGGTGTCGTCGGCAATTGAAGCGACGGCGTCGATTGCCTCCGCCGTCGGTTTCGTCTGGATCAGGCGAGTGAGGGCCGGCCGCGCTGCGCGCCGGCCCATGCGCCCGAGCGCACAGGCGGCAGCTTCCGCCACGGGGAAATGGAGGTCATCGAGCAGGTTGATCAGCATGGCCACGACCTCCGGCGACGGCCGCGCGCAGCGGCACGCGGCGGCGCGGATAGCCGGGTCGATATGGCGGAGAAGCGCTGCCGCATGATCCGGTGGCAAGCTGGAACCGAGGATGGCCGCGGTGGCGATGGCCTCCTTCAGGCCCGGCCCCTGCACGGCCCCCTCGACGACGATTCGCGTCACCGCGGCGGCGGCGGCGCGGCCGCCAATCGCCGCGAGAGCCTGGAGAGCGACGACTTGTTCCGGCACCGCATGGTGAAGGCCGTATCCCTTGAACCGCCCGCAGAGCGCCTCGAGTGCTGGAACCGCCGCCGCCAGTCTACGTTGCCCGGCTTCTGCCACCAACGCGCGGGAGTCCGATAGACGTACGTCGGGGAGAGCTGCAATCAGCGCGGCATCGTCGAGTTCTCCTGGCACCAGCCGTTGACGCTCAGCAGCATCCGGCGATGGCTGTCTCGTCGGAAGAGCGCCAGCAGAGAAGAGATCCAGCTGCTGGGCCGGCTGTCGATGTGGTGGCGCCATGTGTGCAGCCCACGGTGTAACTGCGGAAGATAGGGGAACTTCGGCAATCGTCCCGCCGCCTGTCAACTGGCTGGCCAAGCCGACCACGGCTCTCGACAGCCCCGGACTCACCTTGTGCGGCCGATTTGCTAGATATCCTTCTGTCCACCCACGACGCCAGCAGGCTGGGTCGGCACGACGTGGTGCTGGCGCAGGCAATCGAAACCGTCAGCCCGTAGTAGCGGGCGGAATTGCTTCGGGCTAACGTAACATCATGGGTCTCGATGAGATTCGCCTTGCACTTGGCAGGCAGGCTCCGCCCCAGGGCGGGTACTTTCCTGACCAGGCCGTCTCTGCCAGCAGCCGGATCAGCGCAGAACGTCGTCGAGGCTCGTGGCGTCGAAAACGCGCAAGCTCCACTCCTCCAGCGCGCCGGTGTCCGCAGTGGTGATGCGCTCTGTGGCCCAGCCCGGTAGCGCACCAAACCGGCGCTCCAGCTGGCGAAGCAGGATGGCCGCCTCGCCCTGCCGACGGCCACTCTGCTCGCCCTCTTGCAGCCACTGCCGCTTCCAGTCCTCAGCCCGTGACGCCAGCATGTTCCTGATCTCCAACAACTCCTCCGGCACCCGAACCCCCGGGGCCAGCGGCTCCATGATCGCGCCCAGCAACTCAGCAAAGACAGACCGCACCCTATCAAACCCCGGGTGACGCCTGAACCACGCCAGCAACGCGTCGGCCAGAACGACAACCTGCTCCGGGTCAGGAGAACTCTCCAGCCGGAACAGCAGCGCCAGAAGGGCGTCGCGCCTCGCCAAATCATCCTCGGCGAAAGCGCCTTCGTCCACTATCTGGTAGCTCATCGCCGGCTGCCATTGCCACAGTGGCGAATTCCCGGGCAGCCCGACGAGTTCGTGCAGCGCCAGCGGCGCCGCCCAGCGCCGGTCGCCGTTATACAGGACGACCGGCAGGATCGGCGGCAGCCTTCCGTCGGGAAGCAGGCTCTTCTCGTTAAGCAGCTGCTGCCATAGGAGACTGGCATAGACCAGCACGCGGAGCGCCATCCAATGGTAGGAAGCGGACTGGAACTCCAGCAGCAGAACCAGGTAGGTGTCGCCGCCATCGCGCCGCGGGATACGCCAGATCATGTCGCCTTCCCGTCGTTCGCCCGTCTCGGCATGGAACTTGGCGTTCTGCCGCTCCATGCGCTCCAGATCGAGTTCGTCGAGCCAGGGCCCGGCGACGAAGTCGCGCAGCAACTCGGCCACCATGGCGGGGTGCTCAAACAGACGGTGGTACAGGTTATCGTGGTCGCGCATGCTCACTGTCTACCACAGCCGCCCGGCGGCGTTGTCGAGGACGGGCGACAACCAAGACAAGAATTCCGTCCGCTTGGCGCCGTGGGGTCCAGTAACACCGCCGCTACCTTTGCTTGCTTGTCACTCGGACGCCCTGGCGGCGGGAGGAATGCTACAGGAACCCGCTCCCCGCATGGTCACGACCTAAGCGTCGCGCAGGTAGCCAGCGAGTACCCGCAGCGACCTGTGCCGCGAGATCTTCCGGATTTTGAAGACGCTGGCGCCGGTCCGCGCCGCGCTGGTGGTGAAGCCGGCGCATAGCGAATGGCCGCCGAACAGCACCGGATCGTGGCCGGCGGCCATCGCGATGGCCTGGTCCAGCCGGGCGACGGCGCGGCCACTCATCGCCTCGTCGCTCACCTGATCGGCCTGCCCGATCCAGCGGAACATAAATCCCTCGGCCACCCCAGCGGACCGCCAGCCACGCATCGAGGGCGGTCACCGGATGCAGGCGGTCGCCAAGTGGGATGACCACCATCGCCCCCTCGCCTTCCAGGTCGGCCTTGGGTCGCCGGATCACCACCCGGACGTCTTCGGCGTCCCGGCTGACATCCTCAAGGCGTAGGGCGACCAAATCCGAGCGCCGGAAGGCGCCGACGAACCCGACGGCAAGCACGGCGCGCGCCCGCACGGTCCGCAGCCGGTAGCCGGCGCAAGCGCAGCATGTCGGCGTCGGCCGCGGCCTCTTGCGTCGGCGGCGCGCCGCGCCACTGCCGGATGCCAGCCATGATCTCGGTGATCGCTCCGCCCCCCCCCTGAGCCGCGCTGCGCCGGCTTGTGCTCGGTGAGCTTGTGCGCCCAGCTGATGGCGGCCCGCTGGCGGGTGATGGTCGATGGCACGCGTCCGGCCTCGGCCTCGCTGGCGCAGAACTGCGCGACCGCCCCGCGGCCGGCCGGCCGCGGCATAGCCGCGCGGGGATTGCGCCACCTGTTGCAACGCTGCCGGGGGGGCGCAATCCGCGGCTGGTAGGATGTCGTCCATTCCTCCCCTGCACCGCTGACCTGCCCGCGCCGGCGCGGGAATGCTCTTCTGCGCCTCTTCCGCCGTCGGCATGGTTTCCTTGCGTGCGCCCAAGGTATCCTCCCCTGTCGATCGCAGCACCAACCGGCGCATAGACGGCGCCGACGCGAGGGGCGCCCGCGGCGGGCGGTGCGTAATGGCTTTGGGGGGCAACCTCCGTCGGGGGGAAGCTTCGGTAGGGGGCTGACACCTCGGGCAACGGTGCGGTATAATCTGCAAGTAAAGCAGATGAGTTCGCAATTTGGCGTCGCGCCGCGCAAACGTGACCGAGACCATTTTCTATGAACAATAACGACAACACTTGCGTACGTTGGGTCCGACGCCCAAAGCGTAACGCATTGGGTGGTGCGGGGTTATTCAAATGCGCTATATGTAGAACACGGACCGTTATCTGTAGATTCTGCGATCGCGGCCACATCTACAGTTCAGTTGCATGCTCCGGGCAATCGCACCGCGAGCAGCAAATCGAGGTTGACAAGCGGAGCGGCGCAATGCCAGAAGCTAGTATAGTCCGCCGAGGCCGACGCCCAGCCCAGGGGAAACGAGGCCGCCAATCCGTCGTCAAACCTGCTCCGTCCCACCGACCAAAGAAAAGCCAGATATCATAGTAGTTTTCGGAACTGCGGGTGGAGAGGGATACAGGGTGATCCCGCTCGGCATTATCTCGAACTTTGCATCACGGTAAGCCTTGCGCAGTGTGTTACTGATTTGGCTCACCTTCCGCTTTAATTCCCGCACTTCGGCATACTCTGTGCCAATCTGGGACTGCAGCATCTCCCATGACATATGCAGTTTTTCTCTCAAACGAGGCAATCGATAGGCAAAAAGTGCGTACAAATCTAGGCTGAGTGAATTATTTGAAACTAAGGCGATACTACGCTTATCAAGCGGGACAGCGTGCTCACGAAGGTGGTCATGAAATTTCTGTGAAAGCTCCACGGTACCAGACCAGTCCCCTCGGCTCGAATTGAGCAACTCCAATCCTTCAACGATTCTGGTATCGGATATTAACGAGCGGCTTCCACCATTGTGCGCATCGGTCCACTGCATAGTGAACTGACATCTGGCGATCCGCAAGCACTGCTCCCGAATAGATATAATAGATCCCCGCGGCCCTCCCGATCGCGGCAGTCCAAGTGTATGCAGAAAAGCTGACATGGAAGGGCCGAGCGAAACGAAGCGAGATTTCAAGCCCTCAGTCTGAAGATAGATCATGATCAGTCGTGCCCGACTGCCATAAGGCACGCCAACATACATCTCTTCAGTTTCAGCCTTGGTCGGCTGCCGTAATTTGTTTTCCATGGGACGGTCATCGAGGACGCCTGGCGATACGATTAGGGTGAATCGCCCACTGGTGCGTGTCCATGGCGTCGTGTTGCTGGCCGGTCGCGAGTGTGGCAGGCAGGTTTGGCATAAACCACTGTGAAGGAATGATAGGTCGTCAATCGCCGGCAACCCCGAGAGAAGATCGTGCTCCGTCTCAATCTGCTTTAGCAGGCGGGTTCGCATGGTTCTTGGCGCTGCCTCAACCTTCCGGAGGGCTTCGTCTAGACCATCGACCATCAGATCAAGTTGATCTTTGCTGCCCATCGGAGTCGTCCCTTGCAACCTCCTATCGTGTAATCTCTGAAATCCAGGGCAATTAGCAAGAGGCGATATGGAATCGGCGCGATGAATCGGTCGCACTTCGTTAGCGCCTTTCCTCATTGCGATGAGTCGGTCAGGCGTCGAGCGATCCTATATCAGGTAGGATAGTATAAGACTGTTATAGGTATAGAGACCAATTCATCGTGGGCAACTCGGCCCCTACGACCAATTCATCGCGCCCATAGGAATGTTTGCGACCGAATCATCGCACAACGGAAGAAACCGGCACGACCATTTCAGCGTGGATAGTTTAACAGACACTTGGCGTGACCATTTCAGCGTGGAAAACGCGACGGTACCCTTTCAGCGCAGGCCGTTCTTGCCCGCAGACCATTTCATCGCGCCCTCACCTGCGTGACCGATTCATCGCAAACCCCACCCTCGCATTGGAACTCCCTGAGCAGTTCCGCTAACAGAGCTACTGTTCTACCGCCCTTTCACGTCCCCAATCCTGGAATTTCCAGACAGCGGGCATCTGAGGATGCCTCAGTTAATCAGGAGATCCGCCGTGACCGATTCATCGTGCGTTTGCCTGCCTTGCCATCTGAGACCGTTCGTCGCCCGTCCCCTACCGCCGACCTGCGTGGCCAAATCATCGCGTGTGACCGATTCATCGCACGACCCGCAGGGTTCTTGACCGATTCATCGCACAACATGTAGGGTTTGCGACCGATTCTACCATGCTGGTCCAGCTTAGTCGCTCAACGGTTTGATATTGGTGGACGACAAGTGCGATGAATCGGTCGCGGCGAGCGACTGGCCGCGATGATTTGGACACGGTGGGGTGCGATCCACGATGAATCGGTCGCGGAGGCTACTGCCCGCGATGAATCGGCCGTGATCGGCCGGTACCCGCGATGAATTGGACACGAAAATTCGGCGCCGCCGATGAACTAGACACGAGGGCCGTTTGCCGCCGCCGTTAGAAGTGGCGAAGCCAATGTAGCCCTCCCGGCGATATCGATCACCCCGCGCCGGGATAGTTGCCGCGCGCTTGGGGCCAGGCACATTGAGGGTTTGACCGCGGTCATGCTCCCCCATAGCGATGGAAGCGGTTACTGGAGATGCGCATCTTACCCCGAAACCCTGAAAAACCGAAAGCGTGCAACCCCGAAACCCCGAAACCCAACTTCACCTACCGTGTTGGCCGCTTGCGGTCGTCCTGAATGTCATCGTCCTCGATGGACAAGCCGTCATTCCGGAGGGCGAGGAGGATCTGGTTCCTGATAGTGACCCCACTCTCCGCATATCGACGACGGAGCTGCTGCATGACGTATTCGGGTACCTTGGTTGAGAGGGACGACTCGGGCGAACGCCGCCGCTGAGGTTGTTCATGCGCCACGATGTCAGGCCGTGGGGGCACGGTCTCAGGGTTTACGACCCGAACCCTTCCCTCCTTCACGCCCTGGACATAGACGGCATGAGTTTCCAGGAGGGACGCCGCATCAAATCGAGGGTCATCGGCGGCCGTCGTTGGCGGCCGACTATTCGTCTCCCGCGCCGGCGGTGAAAGGTCAGGTGCCTCGAGCTGCGGGCGTACCGGTCTTGCTGACATCCTAATTCTCAGGCTGCGGAGGCTTTGGGGGTGGCCGACGCGATCAATTCCATCATCTCATCAAATACCGCGATAAAGTTCCTCGCGGCGTTAGAGCTCCGGTCGTGCAGGTGCGGGATATGAGCGCTGTAGGTCATTTCCTTCCAGACGGCTCTGTCGCCAAACGCCGTAGCCAAGACGTGTGCCCCTACCCTCGTGTACTGCTCACGGAGAAAGCCTTCCACTCTCGGTCGCACCGCACCGGCGCTGCTTCTCGCTATCAAGACCGCCCGCACAATGATCCGGTTGCTGATCTCTGCGGCCTCGGACGCTTGCCGCCAAGTCTCGACGCCGCATTTCAGATCGGTGCCGCTCATTTGCGACGGCACAATGACTAGGTCTGCCAGAGCCATTGCAACCTGAGTGTCGTTTGTGGCGGCTCCCATCAGATCGATTACGACGTTGTCGTTGCGTTGAGCTAGCTCACGCACCAGAGAGCTGACGCGCCGCTCGCTGGACGGCACGGCCACTTCGACCGCTTTCAACTCCGGTACGCGCTGAAAGAACTCGCCCAAGGGTCGGTTGGGATCAAGATCGAGCGCCGCGACAGCGCTCCCGCGGGCCACAAGTTCGGCAACGGTGCACATTGCTGCGGTTGTCTTCCCGGACCCCCCTTTAACCTGCGCGAAAGTGATTATCGCCATATACACCGACCTCGCCGAAAAGCAGGCAACCTGAAACCCCGATTTCCTGAAACCCGGATAGCTTGATACAGGGGAAGCGCGGTTTCGGGCAACCCCAATCATCGGCGGAAATGAAGATCCCTTCCGATTAGCCCTTTTGCCCGCCCCCGCGTCCCTTCGGGTCTGCCAATCACTGCCGGGAAAGCCCGAAAGCCCGAAAGCCCGAAAGCGTGGAACCATCTTGTGACGGAACACGGACCTGGAAATCTGACTTTGGCGTCGTGCATTTGAGAGCGGTCAACCGGCGGCGCTTCGCTCGATTGCCTGAAAGGGGGTAGCTACTCCGGGTTGGGGGGTTGCCGACGGCGCGAGGCGCTGACACTAGATCCCGGTTTCCAGAAACCCCGAAAGCGGGTAAGTCCGCTACGCTGGAACCCGGAAACCCGAAGACGCTCATCTGGCGGGAGGACTGCAGCCAGCGGGAGGTGCTATTACGAGACCTATTTTCCGGAACTCCCGAAATCCCGAAATCCCGAAATCCCGAAAGCAAGTTAGCCCGCTACGCCGGTATCCCGAAACGCAAGAGGTTAGGCTGGGGGTTTGACTGCGCCCGGCGAGGTGCCAACAGGAGGCCCCGTTTTCCGGAAACCCCGAAAGCGGGTAAGCGTGCTACACCGGAACCCGGGAATCCGCAGAGGCTTGGCTGGGGGGGTTGACTACAGCCGCAGGGCAATCGGGTGAACGGAAGCGGCGGTCTCTCGGCTCCCAATTCCGGCCGATTCCGTTGCCCGTGGCGCGCTTTCCACAGGCTGGATTGAAAACTCGACGCTCACGTCAGCCGTAGCAGCGTTCACCCGATTGCCCTGACTACAGCCGGCGGGAGGTGTCGGCACGAGACCTATTTTCCGGAAACCCCGAAAGCAAGTAAGTTCGGTACGCCGGTATCCCGAAACCTAAGGGGTCGGGCTGGGGTTGGGCTGCAGCCGGCGAGGTGCCCGCGGGAGACCACGTTTTCCGGAAACCCCGAAAGCGGGTAAGCGTGCTACACCGGAACCCGGAAACCTGCAGGGGCCAGGCTGGGGGTTTGATTTCAACCGGCGGGATGTGCCGGCACGAAATCCAATTTTCCGGAAACCCCGAAAGCAGGTAACCCCGATACACGGGAATCCCGAAAAATATCGAGGACAGGTATGTGGTTTGATCGGAGGGAGGCAACCGATATAATATCCGGATTTCCGGAAACCCCGAAAACGGGCAACCCTTTCGAGATCTGGAAGCGAGCCTCCGAAAGCGCCTCAAGAAGATATGGTGCCAAACCGCGCCGACGGGGACCTCGGCTCGGATCAGTCGGGCGGTGGCGAGCGGGTGAAAGAGCTTGGCCACCCCGTCAGGAGAATGCGCCGGCGGCGCTGTTGTGGGCCGCGGCCAGTACAGCATCAGACCGGCCGCGCTTGAGCGCATCGAGGGCCCGTCCGCCGCCTGTTTCTGCGTGATGCTGCAACAGGAACCGGTATAGGCGCCAGGGGTCGGAACCGAGAATGTCAAACAGACGGGGCAGGGCGGGGAGCAACTGGGCATTGGGCAGGAGCTGCCAGCTCGGGTACCGGATGCCGCGCTTGGCGAATTCGAGGCCGAGGATCTCGTGGCGCTTGCGCTTCAGACGTATGCCTTCCTCAGACATGCCGAGCCGCTGGGCCACGGCGGCCGTGGAAAGCATCTCAGGATCGGCGAGCAGCTCTTCTTTGAGGGCGGCGCCGCGGGCGCGGGCGGCCGTAAGCGCGTGCTCGAGGTCCGCTTCTGGGTCGGCACCCGGGGCCGGGTCCGGACGTGGGGCGGCGATGAGCGTCGCGTCGACAGGATCGAAGCTGCCCGCCGCAATGGTCTTGGCGTCGCGTTGACTCAGCATAACCCGGGCCGGCTTCAGTTCGGCCGTGCCGCCAGCATTCAGCACTTGGGCGACGCGGCAGAGCTCATCGCGCGTCATCGGACGCAGGGCGATCAGCGCGGTTGCCTCAACTGGAGGAAGTTGGCGTCCCCGCGGGCTACTGGAAGGCGAGGGCGATATGACTTTGGTCACCATGAAAGGCGCTCCTGACGTGACCAATGTAGCCAATACCGCCAAGTTCGCCAAGTCCTGACGTGTTGATTATCGGCGGCTCAGGTCATGGCTGTCGTTCTTGGTTTGCCCGCGGCTGTCACGATTCCCCGTTCATGCGACCCAACAGTAGGATCGGCTACAGCACGCCGTTCAGCGGGTGTCTCTCGAACGGGTCGCCGAGTTCGAGGTATTCGTCTAGCACGGCGTAGCTCTTGTGGCGGCCGAATTGCTTGAGCCGGGTCGGGTGGACGCCGCGATCCATGCCGGTGGTCAGCGCGCCGCGCTTGAGACTGTGGCCGCCGACGACGGTGCGGTCGAAGCCGGCGGCGGCGGCGCGGGCCT
>Ga0302140_10012012_pt1 | contig 10638 bp, 8 predicted proteins | sample I_Bog_E1_1_FD_202095 | JGI IMG/M metagenome (GOLD analysis project Ga0302140, IMG submission 202095) | Peat permafrost microbial communities from Stordalen Mire near Abisko, Sweden - I_Bog_E1_1 | ecosystem: Environmental > Terrestrial > Soil > Wetlands > Peat | place: Sweden: Abisko, Stordalen...
AGACCCCCCGTCGCTACTTGCTGCGGCAGCTTGGGGGAGCAATTGGCGACCGGGGATCTGGGGGGGGCGGCACGCCCCACCCAATTCTTTGATGAATCGTTTCCCGGCCAACATCTTCGCCGGCCGCCGCTACGCGGTCGTTGGCCTGGGCCGGGCCGGCATTGCCGCGCTGCGTGCGCTAACCTCATTCGGCGCCATTGTGACCGGTTGGGACGACGCGGGATTCGCACGCGACCAGGCGGAGCGCGAAGGCTTTCTGATCGCGGACCCCACTCCAGATATCGGCGACCTGGATGCGCTGGTGCTGTCGCCCGGTATTCCGCACGTGCTGCCGGTACCGCACCGCATCGCCGCGGCCGCGCGTGCCGTGGCGCGGCCGATCTTCACTGATGCCGAATTGCTGTTCCAGGCCGTGCGCGCCGCCGGCAGCCATGCACGATTCGTTGGCATTACCGGCACGAACGGCAAATCCACCACCACCGCGCTGTTGGCGCATATTCTGGAGACCGCCGGCGTGCCGAACGCCGCCGGCGCTAATCTGGGACCGGCCGCGCTGAGCTTGCCGTTGTTGTCGGAAAACGGCGTGTATGTTCTGGAAATGTCCAGCTACATGTTGGAGCGACTCGCCACGCTCCGGTTCGATGCCGCAGTGATGCTGAATCTGAGCCCGGACCATTTGGACCGCCATGGCGACATGGCAGGCTATGCGACCGCGAAGCGGCAGGTTTTCGCGCGCCAGGTGAGTGGCGACACGGCCGTTATCGGCATTGACGACGCCGGCTCGCGTGCGATGCTTGCGGGGATTGCAGGCGCTATCAGCATTTCCGGCTATAGCCCGGCCGGTATCTGGGCCGATGGCACGATTCTGCGCGATGCATCCGGCCCGATCGTTGATCTGGCTCAGGCGGCCGCGCTGCCCGGGCCGCATAATGCGCAGAACGCCGCCGCCGCCGCAGCGCTGGCGCAAGCCTTGGGCGTTTCGCGTGCCGATATCGCGCGCGGCATGGTTAGCTTCGCCGGCCTGGCCCACCGCCAGGAGTTGGTGGGCCAGATCGGCTCGATCCGATTTATTAACGATAGCAAGGCCACCAACGCGGACGCCACCGCCCGCGCGCTGGCCTGTTACGACCGCGTGATCTGGATTGCCGGCGGCATCGCCAAATCCGGCGGTATCGCCCCGCTGGCCGGATATTTTCCGCGCGTGGCCAAGGCGCTGCTGATTGGCCGGGACGCACCGGAATTCGCCGCCGTGTTGGCGGCGCAAGGCGTGCCACACGAAATCGTCGAAACCCTGGATCGCGCCGTGCCCACATCGTTGCGCGCCGCCCGCGCCATGGGCGCTGATGTGGTGCTGCTTTCGCCTTCCTGCGCCAGCTTCGATCAATTTTCCGGTTTCGAGGCGCGCGGCGCGCGCTTCCGCGAATTGGTAAGCTTGCTGGCCGATGCGCCAGCCAAAATGGCGGTGGTGTGATGGCGGTTCTTTCGCGCGCCGATACTTCGATCCTGGGCCGCTGGTGGTGGACCGTCGATCGCTGGACATTGTTTTCCGTCGTGGCGCTGATTTTCTTCGGCTATGTGCTGGTGCTGGCCGCCAGCCCCGCGGTGGCCGAGCGCATCCACCAATCGCGCGACCTGTTCATACTCAAACAGGTGGTTTTCCTGGCGTTGGCAGGTGGCGTGATGGTTGGTGTCTCGCTGCTGTCGCCGCGCGCGGTGCGGCGCCTGGCCATTATTGGCTGCGTCATCGCGTTGGCGCTGACGCTGCTTACTTTATTCCACGGCGTGGAAATCAAGGGCGCGCGGCGCTGGATCGCGTTGCCTGGCCTTTCGATTCAGCCCAGTGAGTTCCTAAAACCGTTTTTTGCCGTGGTGACCGGCTGGCTGCTGACCGATGCCAAGCGCGGCAGCAAATTTCCCGGCACAACGGTGGCATTTGGCGTGTTCGTGCTGATTTTGCTGCTGCTGAAATCGCAACCTGATATCGGCATGTTGACCGTGATCACCAGCGTGTTCTTCGCGCAATTGTTCGTGCAAGGCATGAACATGGGGTTCGTTGGCATCGGCGCCGCGGGCATGGTGGGCGCGGCGATGAGCGCGTATGCGCTATTCCCGCATGTGCGAAGCCGGGTAACCCGCTTTTTGCATCCCGAACAGGGCGACCACTATCAGGTGGATACGGCGCTGCAGGCGTTTGGCAATGGCGGGCTGCTGGGAAGGGGCCCCGGCGAAGGCCGCGTAAAGGACCTGCTGCCCGATGCGCACGCCGATTTTGTTTATGCGGTAGCCGGTGAGGAATTCGGGCTGATTGTGTGCTTGCTGATTTTGGGCGTGTTCGCCTTTATCGTCTTGCGCGGCCTGTTGCGGCTGGTGCATGAGACGGATGAATTCGCCATTATCGCCTCATCGGGCCTGATCACCGGCTTCGGCCTGCAGGCTTTCGTGAACATGGCGTCGTCGCTGCATTTGATTCCCACGAAGGGCATGACGTTGCCGTTTATTTCCTATGGCGGCAGCTCAGCACTTTCGGTAGCACTTGGCATGGGCATGCTGCTGGCGCTAACGCGCCGCCGCACGCATGGCGACCCGGCATGAGGGGCCACGCGGTGCAACCTTTTGTGATTGCCGCCGGTGGCACCGGCGGCCATTTCTTTCCGGCCGAGGCACTGGCCGCGGAATTGATCGCGCGTGGGCACCGCGTGGTGCTGATGACCGATGGGCGCAGCGGCGCTTTGAACAGTGCTGTGTTTGCCGGACGCGAACAGCACGTGATCAGCGGTGCGGGCATTGCGGGCCGCGGCGTGATGCGAGGCGCACGGGCGATTGCCGGGTTGGTTGCGGGATCGCTCCAGGCAAGGCGCATTTTGCGTGATATCGATGCGGCAGCGGTGATTGGATTTGGCGGCTATCCTTCTGTGCCGCCGGTTCTCGCTGCGCGCAGCCTGCGGCGGCGTCCGCTGATTGTGCTGCAGGAGCAGAATGCCGTGCTCGGGCGCGCCAATATTTTCCTGAGCCGCTTTGCCGATGTGTTGGCGCTGGGCGTGGCTAATACGCGACGTGTGCCACTAGGCATCACTAGCGAAGTCAGCGGCAATCCGGTGCGTCCGGAGATCTCGGCGTTGCACGGCGCACGCTACGCGGCACCCGACGGCACGATTAATTTGCTGGTGCTGGGCGGTTCACTCGGCGCACGTGTGTTTAGCGATATTGTGCCCGATGCCGTGGCGGCGTTGCCTGATGCGCTGCGTGCGCAACTGACGATCACCCAGCAATGCCGCGCAGAAGACTTGCCGCGCGTGCGTGAAATCTACGCCGCCGCCGGCGTTAAGGCGAACCTTGCGCCCTTCTTCAACGATGTAGCCGACCGGTTGCGCGTCGCGCATTTGTTGGTCGCCCGCGCCGGCGCATCAACATGCGCCGAGCTGGCCGTGGCGGGGCGCCCCAGCATTCTGGTGCCGCTCCCGGGCGCGATCGACGATCACCAAACCGCCAACGCCGCCGCGCTGGCGCAGGCGGGGGCTGCCGAAATCATTAGGCAGTCTGATTTTTCCAGTGCTGCTCTGGCAAAACGCCTAGAAGCCCGGCTCGCCGATTCCGCTGGCCTAACCCGCATGGCCGCTGCCGCCAGCGCGATCGGCCGGCCGGTAGCCGCCGCTGCTTTGGCCGATATCGTGGAACGCCACGCCGCCTTGCGGGAGCACGCCGCATGAGGGCCATGCCACTCAGCATCGGGACGATTCATTTTGTCGGCATTGGCGGCATTGGCATGTCGGGCATTGCCGAAGTGCTGCACACGCTGGGTTATTCCGTGCAGGGCAGCGACATTGCCGAAGGCGCCAATGTGCGCCGGTTGCGCGCGCAAGGCATTCGCGTGTCGGTCGGCCACGATGCGGCGCATCTGGGCGACGCGCAGGTTGTCGTGGTTTCGACCGCGGTGCGTGCCGACAATCCCGAAGTGGTGGCCGCGCGCCAGCATCTGATCCCAGTGGTGCGCCGCGCTGAAATGCTGGCCGAATTGATGCGGCTGCGCTGGGCCATCGCGGTCGGCGGCACGCATGGCAAAACCACCACCACCAGCCTGATCGCCGCCGTGTTGGAAGCCGCGAAGCTTGATCCGACCGTCATTAATGGCGGCATTATCGAAGCCTATGGTACCAATACACGCATGGGCGCCGGCGACTGGATGGTTGTGGAAGCCGATGAAAGCGACGGCAGTTTTCTGCGCCTGCCGGCCACCATCGCCGTGGTCACCAACATGGATCCGGAGCATCTGGATCATTGGGGCACCGCCGAGGCGATGACCGCGGGCTACGATCAGTTTGTGGGCAATATTCCGTTTTACGGTTTCGCTGTGCTTTGTATTGACCATCCCGGCGTGCAAGCGATGATTCCGCGTATCGACCGCCGTGTTGTCACCTACGGATTTTCGCCGCAAGCCGATGTCCGGGCCGACCGCGTGGTGGCCAATACGCTAGGCGCCACCTTCGAAGTGGAGGTAACGGATCGCTTCCGCAATCGCCATCGCCGCATGGGCCCATATCGATTGCCGATGCTGGGCCAGCACAATGTGCAAAACGCACTGGCCGCCGTGGCGGTTGGGGTGGAAATGGAGATTGACGACCAGACGCTGCGCCAGGCCTTCATGACATTTAAAGGCGTGAAGCGCCGCTTCACGCGCACCGGCGATGCCGGCGGCATTACGGTTATTGACGATTACGGTCACCACCCAGTGGAAATTGCCGCGGTGCTGAAAGCCGCGCGCCAGGCTGGCGCCCGCGACGTAATCGCCGTTGTGCAGCCGCATCGCTACACGCGCCTGGCCACGCTGTTCACCGAATTCTGCACCTGCATGAACGATGCCGGCACCGTCATCATCGCCGACGTTTATGCCGCCGGCGAGGCGCCCATTCCGGGCGTGAATCGCGATGCGCTGGTGGATGGGTTGCGCGCCAGCGGCCATCGCAGCGTGGTGGCGTTGCCCGGGCCGGAGCATTTAGCGGAAATGGTGCATGCCATTGCCAAGCCCGGCGATTTCGTAATTTGCCTCGGCGCTGGCACGATTACCAACTGGGCGCAGGCTTTGCCGGCGCAGTTGGCCGAAATGCAGGGGCCGCCGCGCCGCGTTGGTGGTGCTGCATGATGGCGGCACAGGCTTTTCGACATTTGATCGAAACGCTGCCGCCGGTGCGCGGCCGCCTGCAGGCGGATTCGGTGCTGGCGCCAGCCACATGGTTTCGCGTGGGCGGCCCGGCTGAAGTGTTGTTCCGGCCGGCCGATCAGGCGGATCTCGCGGCGTTTCTCGCGGCACTGCCGCTGGAGGTGCCACTAACGGTGATTGGCGCCGCCTCCAATCTGATCATCCGCGATGGCGGGATTGCCGGCGTGACGATCCGGCTGGCGCGCGGTTTTGGCGATATCGTGGTCGATGGCAGCGGGATTATTGCCGGCGCCGCTTCACTCGATGCGGTAGTAGCGGAGCACGCGGCAGAGGCTTGTCTTGCCGGGCTGGAATTCCTCTCCGGCATTCCGGGCAGCATTGGTGGCGCGGTGGCGATGAACGCGGGCGCTTATGGCGGCGACGTGGCCGCCGCGCTGGATTGGGCGGAGATTGTGACGCGCCAGGGTGAATTGGTGCGTCTCAGCGCGTCCGATATCGGCTTTTCCTATCGCCACTCTGGCCTACCGGCTGAATCGATCGTCGTGCGTGCAAGGTTCATGGCACGTCCGGGCAATCAGGTTGGGATCGCGGCGCGCATGGCGGAAATCCGCAGTAGCCGCGAGGAAACGCAGCCTACGCGCGCCCGCACCGGCGGATCCACGTTCCGCAATCCAGCTGGCGCGCGCGCGTGGGAATTGATTGACGCTGCCGGCGCGCGTGGCCTGACACGGGGCGGCGCACAGATTTCCGAGAAGCACTGCAATTTCATGCTGAACACCGGCGATGCGACGGCCGCGGACCTTGAAGGTTTGGGCGAAGAAGTGCGCCGCCGCGTGCATGCCGCCAGCGGTGTAGTGCTCGATTGGGAAATCAAACGCATCGGCGTACCGGCATTTCCCGTGGGAGCCGTATCATGATGGGAAAAAGTTTCTTGCTTCTTTTTTTCAAAAAAGAAGCGCTTTCTTTTTTTGAAAAAAAAGAAACAAAAAAACTTTTGCCTGTCGGCGGTGCGCTGTGAAGCGGGTTGCGGTTCTATATGGTGGGATTTCTGCGGAACGGGAGGTGAGTCTCTCCTCCGGCCTGAAGGTGATCGCGGCGCTACAGGAGGCCGGGTACGATGTCGTGCCTGTCGAGGTTACCGCCGATCTGGGCGCGCTGATCGCAGCGCTCGATCCGAAGCCCGATGCCGTATTCAACGCGTTGCACGGCCGTTTCGGCGAGGATGGTGTCATCCAAGGGGTGCTCGATTGGCTCGAGATTCCGTATACGCATTCCGGCGTGCGCGCCTCGGCGCTGGCCATGGACAAGGCTGCAAGCCGCGCGGTGTTCGCCGCGGCGGGGTTGCCAATCGCGCCCGGGCGGGTCATCGATATTGCCGAGTTAGAAAACACCGATCCCCTGCCCCGCCCCTATGTTGTGAAGCCGCTGAACGAGGGTTCGTCGGTTGGCGTGGATATTTTGCGGCACGGCGACAACCGGCGCGCCGATATTGCGCGGAGCTGGCGGTTTGGCCCGCAGGCGCTGGTGGAAGAATTCATTCCCGGCCGTGAACTTACGGTCGGCGTCATGGGCACGCGCGCGTTGACGGTCACCGATATTGCTTCGAGCCACGCATTCTACGACTATGAGAGCAAATACGCGGCCGGCGGCTCGCAACATGTAATCCCGGCCGTGGTGCATCCGGAAATCCATGCGCAGGCGATGGATCTTGCGCTGGCGGCGCATAACGCGCTGGGCTGCCGGGGTGCATCGCGCACCGATTTCCGCTACGACGATACGGCGGGCGAACCAGGCCGCCTGGTGCTGCTGGAAGTCAACACGCAGCCCGGCCTTACGCCCACGTCCTTGCTGCCCGAGCAGGCGGCTTATTGCGGCATTGCCTTTCCCGCGCTCTGCGCCTGGATGGTGGAGGAGGCAAAATGCCGCGTGTGAAAAAGCGCGAAATTGCCCGGCCCAGCCGGCTGAAGCTGCTATTGCGGCGGCAGCGCCGATTGCTGAAGCCGCTATCGCTCAGCGTGTTCAGTTTCGCCATCGTGCTGGCTGGATTGCTGGTGGTGCATTCGGCGCAAACCGGCGGCACGGCCGCGCGCGTGCAGAAAAGTTTTGCGCGCGCCATCGATCTGCGTGTGCAGAGCATTGAGATCAAGAACCGCTCCAATACGCCGGAGCCGCTGTTGCGCGCCGCGCTCGGCGTATCGGTTGGCGATCCGATCCTGGGCTTTTCGGTTTCCGGTGCGCGCGACAGGATCGAAAGCCTGTCCTGGGTTGAAAACGTCGCTGTCGAACGCCGCCTGCCTGGCACCATTGTTGTCGATCTGACCGAGCGGCGCCCGTTTGCAATCTGGCAGAACCAGGGCAAATTCCAGCTGATCGATCGCAACGGCCAGACCGTCACAAATGAGGACGTGGCGCAGTTCGCGTCATTGCCGCTGGTGGTGGGCGCCGGCGCGCCACCTTACGCGGCCGCGCTGCTAGACGCATTGGAAAAGTTGCCTGATATTCACGACCGCGTCGCCGCCATGGTGCGCGTGGGCGACCGCCGCTGGAATTTGCAACTCAAGAACGGCATCGTCGTCATGTTGCCGGAAGGCCAGGACGATGTGGCGTTGCAGCGCCTGCATGAACTGCAAGCATCGCAAACGCTGCTGGATCGCCCGTTGGTGTTTGTCGATTTGCGCCTGAAGGACCGGCTGAACGTGCGCGCCAAGCCGGCCGCGCAGGTTGTTCTGCCCGAAGCCCATCCGCCGGAAGCCGCGAACAGGAGGGCGACATGAACGAAATCACCCGTCGCGGCCAGTTGTCCCTGCCGCCGGCGATGCCGCCCGATCCGCCGCCGCGCCCGCGCAATTTGCGGGCCGGCCCGTTCGGCGTTCTTGATGTCGGCAGCACGAAGATTGCCTGCCTGATCGGCCGCACCGATTCCGATGGCGTACTGCGCGCTTTAGGTAGCGGCCTGACGCGCGCGCGCGGCGTGCGCGGCGGCGGCATTACTGATCTCGATGAAGCCGAACGCGCCATTCGCGCGGCTGTGGCAATGGCCGAGGAAATGGCCGATTACCGGCTGCGCACGGTCACGGTAAATCTGTCCTGCGGCATGCCGGAATCGCGTTTGTTCAATGTGCAATGGCCGGTCAATGGCCGCCAGGTCACGGATGCCGATGTGCGGCGGGTCATTACCGAGGGCCGCGCCCGTGCCGTCACTGAAGGGCGTGAAACCATCCATTCGTTGCCGGTAACCTTCGCGGTGGACGAAACCGTCGGCGTTTCCGATCCGCGCGGGCATCATTGCGACGTACTGTCGGCCCGGCTGCATGTGGTTGATGCGCTGTCCATGGCGCTGCGCAATCTGGGCGCCGCGGTTGGCCGCTGCGATCTGGAGATTTCCGAAGTAGTATCGGCACCTTTTGCCGCCGGCCTGTCCTGCCTGGTGGAAGACGAGCGCGATCTGGGCGCCACCATTATCGATATGGGTGGCGGCACTACGAGCATCGCCGTGTTCTCCGAAGGCCAATTGCTGCACACCGCGCAGGTGCCGGTGGGCGGCCAGCATGTCACGCGCGATATCGCCGGTGTTTTATCCACACCAATTGATCATGCCGAACGCCTAAAAACCTTGTATGGCAACGTGCATGCCTGCCAAGAAGACGAACGGGAAATTCTCGCCGTGCAGCTGATCGGTGAGGAAGACCATCATTTTGCAAAAGTGCCACGCAGCATGGTCATTGGCATTATCCGTCCGCGCCTGGAGGAGACCTTCGAAATGGTCCGCGACCGGCTGGATAGTGCGGGGCTTGGACGCGCCGCGGGCGGCCGGGTGGTGCTGACCGGCGGCGCCAGCCAGTTGGTGGGCGTGCGTGATATGGCCAACAGAATTCTCGAACGCCCGGTGCGCCTGGGCCGCCCGGCCGGCATTCGCAGCCTGGCCGAAGCCGCCAGCGGGCCAGCCTTCGCCACCGCCACCGGGCTGCTGGCCTGGGCCGCGGGCGAAGGCCGCGCACTACATAATATCGATTTAGCCTCAGAACGTCCCGGCGGCGTGTTGCGCCGTATCGTCCACTTCCTGCGGGAGCGCGTGTAGCGCCCACCGCCTTCCGCCAACCCGAACCGAGACCCAAGGAGACGCTGCAATGACCCTGAATCTCACCATTCCGCAAGTGCTGCACACCGATTTCACACCGCGCATCACGGTTATTGGCGTGGGTGGCGGTGGCACCAATGCTGTCGATAACATGATCCAGCTCAATCTGCAGGGCGTGGATTTCGTTGTCGCCAACACAGATGCGCAGCAATTGATGCACAGCAAATCGGATCGGCGCATTCAGCTTGGGCCGCATCTTACGCAAGGATTGGGCGCGGGTGCGAAGCCGGATATCGGGCGTGCGGCCGCGGAAGAAGCCGCCGACGAACTCACGCGCCATCTCGATGGCGTGCACATGGTTTTCATTACCGCCGGCATGGGCGGTGGCACGGGCACAGGTGCGGCGCCGGTGATTGCGCGCATGGCGCGCGAACGCGGCATTCTCACCGTGGGCGTGGTCACCAAACCTTTCACATTCGAAGGCCAGCGCCGGGCGAAATCGGCCGATGCCGGCATTGCCGAATTGCAGCAATATGTCGATACGCTGATCGTTATCCCCAACCAGAATCTGTTCCGGCTTGCCAATGAGAAAACCGGCTGGCGCGAAGCGTTCAAGATGGCCGACCACGTACTTTATATGGGCGTGCGCGGCGTGACCGACCTGATGGTTGCCCCTGGCCTGGTGAACCTCGATTTCGCCGATATCCGCACCGTCATGGCCGAAATGGGCAAGGCGATGATGGGCACGGGCGAGGCCGAGGGCGAAAACCGTGCTATTCGCGCGGCCGAAGCCGCCATCAGCAACCCGCTGCTGGAAGAAACCAACATGGCCGGCGCGCGCGGCCTGCTGATTAATATCACCGGCGGCGAGGACATGACGCTGTTCGAGGTGGACCAGGCCGCGAACCGCATCCGCGAGGAAGTGGCCGAGGACGCCAATATTATTTTCGGCAGCGCGGTGGACGACAATTTGTCCGGCCGCATCCGCGTCTCTGTCGTGGCCACCGGCATTGATACCCCCGTAGCACAAACCGCCGATAATTCGATGCCGCGCGGCGGTCCGCGTCTGGTGGCGGTGGCCGGTGGCGCACCAGTACCGATGCCAATGCCCACCCCTGCATCGGGGGCCATCGCCCAGCCGATGCCGATCGGCGCTACACTGGCGCAAACCGGCACGGTGCTGCAATTCGATGCCGCCCCGCAACAGGCTGGCCAAGCGGAAGTTGCCGGCATCGTCATGGAAGCGGAACCGTCCCAGGCGCCGCGGCCAAATGCGGCACCGCGCAGCACGCTGTTTACCGATCCGCCGTCCGCGCCGCCCACGACCACGGCGGTTGGCGGCGCGAAAACCAGCATGTTCAACTTGTTCACCGGCAGCCGCCGCAAAGCATCCGCCGAGCCGGAG
>Ga0302140_10012013_pt1 | contig 10637 bp, 9 predicted proteins | sample I_Bog_E1_1_FD_202095 | JGI IMG/M metagenome (GOLD analysis project Ga0302140, IMG submission 202095) | Peat permafrost microbial communities from Stordalen Mire near Abisko, Sweden - I_Bog_E1_1 | ecosystem: Environmental > Terrestrial > Soil > Wetlands > Peat | place: Sweden: Abisko, Stordalen...
CACTTTTGCTTACATGTTGCGCCTGCACATCCAGGCCATAACTAAACCCGTTTTTACTGCCATAGGGGTTGTTAGTATAATCTAATTTATCGGTATATGCCTCCTGAATAAAGGAAACTGCAGTGGCTGAACTGCCGCCATAATGGAACAAACCCGTGTTAGCCTGAATAGATACTTCAAAGTTTTGGGCACGCAATTGCGTTATCAAAAATACAATGGCCAGGGTTAGTAAGATTTTTTTCATGCAAGGTTTAAGGTTAAAATATACGGCAGGTAATACCAAAACGGAGCAGTTCACTATGGGCGCTACCATTGCCCGCTGTACTCTTATCCAGGTTGGTCAGGCCAACTGAATAAGCCGCAGTTATCCCAAACCGGCCGTACCAGGCCGCTATTCCGAACCCGGGGCGTACATCGGTAGGCGCGTTTGTTAATTTAAGGTTTGTACGGTAAATATTGCGGTCACCGTCTATCGTATATCCCTTATCGTACGAACCAATGTTGATACCGAGATCAATACCCGGCAATAAATCAATTTTTACTTTTTTTGTTTGTAAACGATAGCCGATGTAAGGGTTAATATTTATATCCTGGTCCTGTAAATAAGTTTGTCCCTTAACCGGGACCTCGACGTACCCCCCAGGCGAATTAGGACCAGGGAATAAGATGAAATTTGAATCGTGGTATTCATTTATGTTTACTTTACTTCTTAAGATATCGTAACCAGCCTGTAAACCAAAAATAAAACCGCATTTGCCTGCGTGCTGCACCTGCAAATCCCAACCATAGCTAAAACCGTTTTTGCTTCCAAAAGGGTTATTAGTATAATTTACCTGATTGGGCCCCTCTGTAATAAAAGAATTGGAAGTTGCAGAACTGCCGCCATAGCGGAACAAACCCGAATTTGCCTGGACGGATACTTCAAAATTTTGGGCTAATAATTGTGCCGCTACGAAGATCGTCGTTAAGGTTAATAAGGCTTTTTTCATTATTTAGCTGATTGAAAGTTAAACTTTAAATTTATTCCGCCAGCGCCAAAACGGATATCCTGGTAACCTAAACCCCCGATCGGGTATTTTAAGAATGGTTCGATAAACACCCGGTTTTTTCCAAAAGGCAACCCTGCCCCAAAAGTTAAATTGAGCGTTTTTGCAAAATAAAAACTGCTAAAGCTTTTATTTGTACTTTCACTTTGTGTTTGCTGACTGAATTGTGCAGAAGATGCTACATAATTATATTGAAGGTTATAGGTTTCATTGATGAATGTGCCGGAGCTAAAACCTGCAGAAAAGTAGAAGTTATTTTTCTGTGGGTTGAATTCATATTTTAGGTTTACGGGAATATCCAGGCCCACCAGGCTGGCGCTATAATCTTTAACCGAGGTTGCCGGACTAAAACCATTCAATCCATAGTAAGATGGCCCAGCCGCCAGGTAAGTTGAAGTGTTTGCCAGGGCCGCTGCCGGGAAATTGTTTTGCGAAATATTGGCCAGGTTACCATTAAAGTTTAATGAGTTTTGAGCAACAGCCAGGCCGGTTACTAATTTTAGGTTTTTACTGATCTTAATATCCGTTGTGAAGCCGATACCCACATTTACGTTGTTGTCGCTTCCTTTGGCATAATTGAAATAAGTAGCTTCGTATATACTAAAACGTATTTTTTTTATTTTTTCAGTATCTGCTTTAGTTTTTATACCAGGGTCGTCTGCAAACATTGTATTTATAGATTTTGCGCGCGGTTTCGTAATCACCTCATCTTTGTTACCTGTAAAAGTTTTTGCCGGTAAATTGACCGATGGTTTTTGTGCAGGTATTTTATTTACAGCTATTCTTGTACTATCGGTATTTGTGGCGTTTTTGGCAAAAAATGATTTGTTTGTGCCTGTATCGGGCATAAACAATGGACTTTTAATACCTGTGGTACGCCTACCGGGGTTCTTTAACTTTTCTTCAGCAGCTTTTGCAGAGGGCGGGCTAACAGCGAATAATGGGTTTGCAGTAATTTTTGATGAAATATTACCGCCGCGTGTATTTGTTTTCCGAATACTATCTGGTTGTTCTTTGTCAGCAATTAAATCTTTATGAAGCTGATTGCCGGGTTTTTTATAAGTGATCTTTCCAGGCTTCATCCTTTCATTATTTATCCAAAACCCAATTCCTAAGAACAAAAACAGCATGGCTGCTACCCCTGTCCAATACCACAGGATGAGCCGGCGGTTTTTCCGCGGTTCCGGAAACTTCTTCCGTAACTGCTGCCAGCCTTTATCGGCGGAGGGTTCATCGTAATGTTCAAACACCTCCCTTATCCGGTTCTTTAAGTCGTTATCCAACTGTTCGTCCATGGGTTCGTGTTTCTGATTTTAATAATGTTCTTAATTTTTCTTTTGCCCGGCTGAGGTAAACCCTCGACGAACTAACCGGTATACTTAATAAGACTGCAATCTCATCATGACTGTATCCGTCTATCTCGTACAGGTTAAAAATTGTCAGTTGTATTGAGGGCAATTCCGTTAGCAGGTTTAAAATATCCTGCGCATTTAAATTTTCAATCGCGTTTGAACTGCTAAATATTGGTTTTGCATTGTCCAGTTCAACATTCAGCTGAAATTTTAGTTCTTTTCGGCGGCGGTCAATAGCTGTATTCACAATAATGGTACGTAGCCAGGCCTTAAAAGGCTTGTCGCTGTTATAATTACTTATAGCCTTAAATACTTTTATAAAGGCGTCATTCACTACTTCCAAAGCATCGTCCCTGTTTAAACTATAGCGCAAACTTATACCCATGGCATAGCCATAGAAATGCTTATAAAGCAGTTCCTGGTACTTTAAGCTGCCTGTTTTGCATTGGCTGATAATTTCATCTTCAGCAATGCCCCGGGGTTGATGCATTAATTGTGATTAAATCAGCCTGAAATTTTATTTCATTTCAGGCCTATACGAAACGAAGGTACAGAACGCTACAGCTAGTTTAAAATAAGTTGATTTAGTGAGTGGTGAATAGTGAGAAGTGAATAGAGAATAGTGAGTAGAGATTAGTCAAAAGACACTTAAGAACTTAAACAAAACAAATTTCACTCTGCTCACCACTCTTTATTCACCATTCACCATTCACGACCTCAATTGCCTGTTCTGGTTAAATTGTAAGAATAGGTGAGCGTATCATAAGCGCTGGCAGCATTCAATTGAAAAATTGTGCCATTAAAAGTATATTGGTAAACACCATTTAAATGAACCTTTGCGGGGGTGCCTGAGGCTGGGAAAGTTTTATCAACAAAGTCAATCCCGGTGTAATTTGAATTTACAATATAAGCGCCATAACTGCCCGCGTGTACTTTTGAAGTGTCGCCGGTTACTGCAAAGCCGGTTTTTTGCATGCTTAAGGTCAGTGTTGTTGTCGAAGTATCAATCACTCCGGTTTTGTCGTGCAGATAATAAAGGGTGAATGTTCCCGAAAAAGTGCCCGATGGTACATTTGGGGTAGGATTACTACTGGTTTGCGTACCACCGCAACTGCTCAACAGAAAAAGAAACACCGATAAAAATGGCGATAAAAAAAGTATTCTAAATTTCATATTTACAATGGTTTGTTTTTAACTACGTGGTTTTTACAATTAACGATACATAGCCTTTAAAATTTTAAAGTTATATTTTTTTTGCTTCTTCCCAAAATACGTCCATTTCCGCCAGGCTCATATCGTGCAGTTGTTTGCCATGTTCATATGCTTTGGATTCGAGGTATTGAAAACGTTTTATAAATTTACGGTTAGTTTTTTCTAACGCGTCTTCCGGATTAATATTTATAAACCGGGCATAGTTAATTAACGAAAACAGCAGGTCGCCAAATTCGCCTTCGGCCTTTTCATGATTGATGGCGCCCGCATCTTCGGCGTTAAACTCATTTTTAAATTCCTGCAATTCTTCTTCCACCTTTGCCCATACCTGGCTTTTTTCTTCCCAGTCAAACCCGACACCTCTTGCCTTTTCCTGTATACGTGATGCTTTTACCAACGCGGGCAATGAAGCTGGTACCCCGCCCAAAACAGATTTGTTGCCCTCTTTGAGTTTAATCTGTTCCCAATTGCGCTTTACGTCATTTTCATCTTGTACCTCCACGTCTCCGTAAATATGCGGATGACGGTTTACCAGTTTATCGCAAATGCCGTTTAAAACATCCGTAATGGTAAAATCATTGGTTTCAGAGGCTATCCGGGCGTAAAAAACCAGGTGTAACATAATATCGCCAAGCTCTTTCCTTATCTCGGGCGTATCACCGCTAAGTATGGCATCAGACAATTCGTACGTTTCTTCGATGGTTAAATGACGAAGGCTTTCTAAGGTTTGCTTTTTATCCCATGGACAGTTCATTCGCAGGTCGTCCATAATGGTAAGCAATCTTTTGAAAGCCGTTTCGGGTGTATTGGCGGCAGATGGGGGTGTTAATGGCATAAAAGATATTTGATGTAAAAATAGGGTTTTTTAAGAAGTCCGAAAGACCGGAAGTCGGAAAGTCCGAAAGCCATTTTTTGAATAAATGGTTCTTGACACATTGTATGGTTTAAATTATAGGTTAAAAAAAAGGACGGTCTTCACTGTCGGGAATTCCGCAATCAAATTAAACAAACAAAAAAGGTTAACATAGTTTACGCGATTTCGAATATTTATAGCTTATTTTATTGATTGTCAATTAGTTGTAATAAAGTGGGTTAACACGAATTATAGCTTTTTTGTTGAACAATTAAGTATTTTCAATGGTGATGCCTACCTTCACCCGTCACGGGTCTCACAATGCTATTAAGTTAAAGGTTTTTTTACCCTCTTTGCCGATTTCGGCAGAGAGGGCGGACGAGCGCAGCAAAGTCCGGGTGAGTCAACGCGGCGGACATTAACGTTAATGCATTGGCGGTGCAGACTCACCCCGACGGCGCTAAATCGCTTGTCGACCCTCTCGTTTGCAAACAAAAAAGAAGTTAGAAGACACATTAATCTACTTAACTTAATAGCCGTTTAGAGACACTGGGGACGGAGGCACGGAAATATAAACGCGCAAATTCTTTTAAATTATTTTACAATATATCACGTACTTTTATTTTTTAAATAAATCATAAATTATATTCTGCGTAAGCGTAAACGGCCCGATATTTTGATCATTACTATGAAAAAAGCCTGTATTATTTTAAACTTTCTGCTTATTTGCGTTATGACAGCAAACGCGCAAAATTTATTTACCCCCGAACTGCTTTGGAAACTTGGGCGGGTAAGCGGTAAAGGAATTTCGAAAGACGGCAAGTATATTATTTATACTGTAGGTATTCCGGATATGGCGGAAAATAAAATAAACACCAAAACCTATATGATCCCGATAAATGGCGGCGCAGAAACTTTGGTGACAAACGAAGACAGCGTATTGGCTAACGACAAAATATCGCCGGATGGCAAATATAAAATCAGCAGCGAGGAAGTAAAAGTTAAGAATGTTACCGGGACCGACCTTTATCCGGACCTGAATAAGAGCAACGTTTTGATATATGACCAGTTAAACTACAGGCATTGGGATACCTGGGAGGACGGCAAATTTGGCCACGTAATGCTAACGCCCATTATTGACGGGAAACCCGGCACTCCAAAAGATATTATGGCCGGTGAACCTTTCGACTGTCCACTAAAACCTGATGGCGGGGATGAGGATTTTGTTTGGGGCGCGGACTCTAAAACTGTAGTGTATTGTACAAAGAAACTATTTGGAACCGCATACGCCATAAGTACAAATACCGACTTATATGCTTATGATATTGCTACAGGGGCCACAACAAACCTTACCGCCGGTAATAAAGGCTATGACCTGGCCCCATCATTCAACAAACGAGGTGAAATGGCCTGGTTGCAAATGAAAACGGACGGGTATGAAAGCGACAAGCAAGACCTGGTTGTTACCGATGGAAAAACTAAAATTAACTTAACCGGAAACCACGACGAAATACATGTTGAAGGTTACAAATGGAGCGAGGACGGGAACAGCCTGTTTTTTTATGCACCCATAAATGGCACTTTGCAGCTGTTCAATGTTATTTATCCGGGTACTGCCAATAAGCCCCCTGTGATCACCCAAATTACTAAAGGCGATTTTGATATAAACGGCATTGTTGGCCAAAATGGGAATTCGCTGATTGTTTCGCGCAGCGATATTAACCATGCCAACGAGCTTTATTTGGTAGATATTTCTAATGGAAACATGGTTCAGCTAACCCATGTGAATGATGCTTTATATGCCAGCCTTGCACTGTGCAAAACAGAACGCCGGTTTGTAAAAACCGTAGACGGTAAAAATATGCTGGTTTGGGTTATTTACCCGCCAAATTTCGACAAGACAAAAAAATATCCGGCATTGCTTTATTGCCAGGGCGGTCCGCAATCGGCGTTAACACAGTTTTATTCCTTCCGGTGGAATTTTCAGTTAATGGCGTCCAATGGCTATATTGTAGTGGCGCCTAACAGGCGCGGTATGCCTGGTCACGGCACCAAATGGAACGAAGAAATAAGCAAAGACCATGGTGGCCTGGCCATGCAGGATTACCTGAGCGCCATTGATGACCTAAGCAAAGAGCCCTTCGTTGATAAAAAACGCCTGGGCTGCGTTGGTGCAAGTTATGGAGGTTATTCAGTTTATATGCTGGCGGGGATGCATAAAAAGCGCTTTAAAACATTTATAGCGCACGATGGTATTTTTGATTTCCGGAGCATGTACGGATCTACAGAAGAAATATGGTTCCCCAATTGGGATTATGGCGGCCCATACTGGGATAAAAATAACGCGGCCGCCCAAAAATCGTACAAGGAATTTTCACCAAGCAATTTTGTGGACCACTGGGACACCCCCATACTCATTTTTCACGGTGAAAAAGACTTTCGCGTGCCCCTGGAGCAAGGTTTACAAGCTTTCCAGGCCGCGCAACTTTTGGGCCTAAAAAGCAAACTTATTGTTATGCGCGATGAAAACCACTGGGTGCTGAAACCGCAAAACGCCATAATATGGCAAAGCGAGTTTTATAAGTGGCTGAAGGAGACGTTGTGAGTATGTGAATGGTGAATAGTGAGCGGTGAAATAATAATTTGTGGGATGGGTTATGTTGTGTTTGTGAGCCGGCATTTATCAATTGCCACAAGATTTTATGCTTTATAAAATTCTATTTATCTATATAAACAATAAATTTCTTATTAATACACGCCATCAACTATAGGGTTCAATTCATTTCATCTTCGCCATTAATCATTCAACAATAGTTAAATAACTAATAGTCAATATTTTATTTTAAATAACATTTGACTTAATAAAGAATAGAATTACCTTTATTACATAATTATACCATCTTCTTACCTGATTTATACAAATATCAAAGCAAGCGTCATATCTGTTTAGGGCTAAAGCTGCCGCCGGTTCATCCGCCAAGGCGACTATAACGTTATATCCCTGTTTTTCAAAAGGACCACCCAGCCACGCCAGCAAAATTATGCTACCTGGCTATTAAAAAAGTTCAATAGATACTTAACCGTATTTTACCAGGCACTATGAAAAAGTTTTATCCGCAATTAACCAGACCTTTCGTAACCGGGCCCGTTGAACTAAGGTCCAATTTCAAAAAAAGTATTTTACTTGTTGTTACAATTGGTATAACTCTTTTTTGGGGTTTATGTGAAACCACCTGGGCGCAAAGCGACCAAACCGTTGTAAACGGCGCGGCAACGGCAGCAGTAAATTTTCCTGCCGGCAGTTGCGCATATAATTGGGTAAATAATGCGCCGGGCATCGGTCTGGCAATTAGCGGTTCTGGCAACATTCCCTCGTTTACAGCTGTAAATACGGGCAGGAGCCCGGTTATAGCGACAATTACGGCTACGCCGGTGTCGGCCGGGCTAGCATATGTAGCAAATTTTGGTTCTAACACTATTTCTGTGATCGATATTGCGACCAATACAGTTGTAGCCACTGTCCCGGTGGGGTCATACCCCGTTAGCGTAGGCGTAAGCGCTGACGGCACCCGGGTGTACGTGGCAAACAGGAGTTCAAACAATGTCTCAGTGATTAACACAGGGACCAATACCGTTATAACTACTATATCAGTAGGTTCAAGCCCTGCCGGAATCTCGGTAAGCCCCGATGGCAGCAGGGTGTATGTAGCGAATAACGGTGATGGCACTATCGCAGTGATTAATACCGCAACCAGCACGGTGATAGCTACAGTAACAGTCGGTTGGGGCCCTGCTGGTATAACATTACGTCCTGATGGCAGCAGGTTGTATGTGGCAAATGACGGTGGTCCAAATACTGTCTCTGTGATCAGTACGTCTACAAACACCGTCGTCGCCACTATTCCCGTTGGCATAGAACCCATTGGCGTAGCTGTGAGCCCCGACGGCAGCCGCGTATATGTTACAAATTATAGTTCCACAGATTACTCTTCAGGAACAGTTTCTGTTATTAATACGGCAACAAATACAGTAGTTTTTACTATTTTCACAGGCAACGGCGGTTATGGTATTGTTGTGGGCCCGGACGGCAGCCGGGTATACGTGGCAAATCAAATTTCAAATGGTCTCCAGGTAATCAACACGGCAGCCAATACGTTGATTTCCAATATAAATTATGGAGCCCCAAACGCTTACCCTGGTGGGGTATCGGTGAGTCCGGATGGCAGTACTGTTTATTTGGAAGGCAATAACGGTGTAAAGGTCATAAATACAGCAACCTGTTCGATAATGGCTACTGTTGAAGCAAATTTAGGTTCTGCATCACTGGTAATTTTATTACCAATGGTGTAAGCTGCACCGGAACACCGCTTACCTTTACCATTACTGTAAATCCTTCGAACAATGCCAACCTTGCAAACCTGGCTATAAGCAATGGCACATTGAGCCCTTATTTTTCGACAGGAACAATCAGCTATACCGATACGGTGAGCCACGCAACCCTATCAATTTTTTTTCGTCAATTTTATTCTATAAAAAACTGTAAATGGGGAGTTCCAAAAACCGGTAACGTGAAAAACGTGAACACCCGCAGATGTGCAGATGTGCAGATTTCAGATGTGCAGATGAAGCCCAGGTCATCGGGGCTTGCCGAATAAACGAAAAGCCTTAAGGGGCAAAACCCGTCCGCCAGCCCTGGCGGACGGGTTTTATGCTTATTACAAAAGTAAATATTTCCTGAACCGGGATTTCGCGTTAGTGGTTCTGATACAGGTCCCCACTACTGTTGGGGATTACTAAGGCCTGTGCAATATGATCCGCCAATGGACGGAACGGCTGCAGGAAACGCCCAAAACGGTCAGGCCTTATTCTTCTGTAATCAGGGTTTTAATCTGCGCTGCCATTTCAGGGGTTACAGTAGTTCCATGCACGGTGAGTGCATGTTCTGCGGCTATGGCTAATACTTCATCTTCGGTGTTTGCTGTTACAACGGCGTCACAGTTAAAGCCGGCATCGGCACATAATAGTTTTTTCATGATTTTTTCGGTTTTAAATTGTTTAATTATTTATAAACAAAGATATAAACCGCTAATTACCAGAACGGTATCAAAAGATACACAACTATTTTTTAATTATAATAAATCAATGCGGCCTCTGAATAATTTTACTTTTCGCTGCCTTTCATACTCCTTAAGTATGCGGGAGATTACTACCCTGGTAGTACCAAGCTCATGGGCTATCTGCTGGTGCGATAAGTTAACCGACCTGCCCCCTTCGGTTTTTGCCTTTTGTTTTAAATATTCCAGTACCCGAACATCAATATGGTCAAACACAATGCCCTCAAAAGAACTAACCAGTTCATCATATCTTTTGCGGAACATATGCATCACATATTTATTCCATGAGGCATATTTTAATTGCCATTGATCGATAAGTTCAGCCGGAAAAACCAATACTTCAGAAGGTTCAGTCACTACGCCATGTGAAGTGCTTTTATTATTGAAATAGGCCGCCGCGAGTGACATGGTACAGGTTTCTTCGGCCTGTACATAGTAGAGCAAAATTTCGCGGTCTTCTTTCTGCTGATACACCCTGATCGCACCCTTTAATACGATAGGTAAAAATTTCACATATTGGCCCTCGCGCACAATGATGTCGCCTTTGTCAAAATGATGCAATTTGCCAAACTGCAACAATTCGGATTTAAACGCGGGTTCATTAAAAAAAGTGATTTTATTAAGAATGTCGGGTGTAGCGTTCATAAAGGGTATCTGGATAAAGAGGTAAAAAGATAAGTAAATCTAATAAATATCATTAAGAATCACAGAATTCCTTTTTTGAATATATGCCGTTATTCCGTCAAAATTTGCTAAGAAAAATTCTGAAAGTCTTTTAAAATTCTAAAATCGTGTACTGCGAAGCATTTTCCCTCTCAGCGTAAGTATCCGGATTACTATGCCTGTAGTTTAAAACTACAGAATAATCAAAATCAGGCTTTGTTGTTATTGGGCCCAATCACATTTTCAGACAAAATGGACAAATTTATCAAAAAAGGCCAAATTTTGAAGTATCAAAAAAGCGGAACATGCTGGTTATCAAACGCTCCAGCGATTGTTATAAAAAAGATGTTTTTTGGCACACCTGATTATCAAGCAATTACACGATTTTAACGATTGG
>Ga0302140_10012017_pt1 | contig 10636 bp, 14 predicted proteins | sample I_Bog_E1_1_FD_202095 | JGI IMG/M metagenome (GOLD analysis project Ga0302140, IMG submission 202095) | Peat permafrost microbial communities from Stordalen Mire near Abisko, Sweden - I_Bog_E1_1 | ecosystem: Environmental > Terrestrial > Soil > Wetlands > Peat | place: Sweden: Abisko, Stordalen...
GCCGGATATCTATCCCGGGACGAGTGTTGAACTTCGCTTCATCGACGGACGCATGCTGGCGCCGGCGGATACTATGGAGCGCAGCAGGATCCAGGGGACCGCTGAATAGGTCGCGGCTATCAAAAAGGCACAAATTGAGGTTGTGCCGCAAATCGGGCAAAATCAAAAACGACTTAGTCCTAACGAAGTGGCTTATTGGATTCCGCTGCTAAGAGCGGATTTGAGCGACATCGCCAATCTGGAACCTGTGCAGCGAGACTTACCTGGGAAGGCTAATTCAAGGTGGCTTTGGAGTATCGCTAGCCGGATACCTTTCAAGTCAGTGCTTATCTAAGAAACAGAAATCGCCGCTACCCTTGATGTTCATACCGCCTCCACAGTGAGCTACACGCGCCAGAAAGAAAACCGCTTACGATGTATAGTGAATACGCCGTCGAAACCGTTTCACAATCCGATAAGTGGATTTCCGACAATGCACATGCTGCCGGATCTGTCGCATGGCGTCGAGCCAATTACGTCGTTTGGAGTTTGAAAAGCGGTAAGGGTCCAGATCTCCACTTTTTGACCTGGCCGAGGGATCATCTCTTGAGCTGTTGGTGCCGCCGCAGGCTCGTCCAATTCGCCCCGCTTCAGTGCATGGCGCCACTTGAACACCTGTCGTCCTCATCGGAAATCAGTGGCGGGGCTATCAGCGGCGGGGCGCAATCCGGAGTGCCTGGGTCGGCAGCGGAGGCCTTTGAGCCAGGCAGGGTGCAGGCTCTAAGCCCGGTCAGAAGGCCTCGACATCATCATCTGAGTTCGCGGACCCATCACCGGTATCAAATCCCGAAACCTTGAATTCCGCGTCGCCATCATCAAACGAAGCATCCGGTCCTTTGACATAGATCGCCAGGGATTCATCCTCTTCCTTTTCAGGAATCTCAACTTCGTCGTCACTGTTGAGAAACTCAGCCAGGGCCATACTGTCTTCATCAGACACAGCGTCCCGTTCCTTCTTCTCAGCTTCACGTTCCTTCTGTTCTTCAATACCGGCCTGTTGCTTTGCGAGATACAGAAGGCACTGTGAGTGAATCTCATCATAGTGATTGGCAAACACACCGGAAGATTGAATATCCCAGCCTCCCTTGTGATTGTGGCTCTCACTTGCCCAGTGACTCTCACTGAACATCCACTGTATGTCTGTTTGGATATCGAAGTAGGGATGACTCTTGCGAAGCAAACGGAGGAAATCTTTCTTGAAGACTGGCTTGGTGGACCTAGCCTTCCAGATGTTGTCGAGATATCTAGCTTCAAGTTCGAGGAACGGGGGGTTGGTGTTCGGGAAACCTTCATCATCTACAGATACACAACCGAAGTCGATGTTATCGGGAACATCACCCTATCCAATCAGGAACGGAGTGAATGTCAGTGGGATCGGGAGACCTTCTCCCGAGGCTTTGGTCTTTGCTGTTGCTGGTGTCTTGTCGGGGTCCCCTCTGGGGTCTTGTCTGTCTTGTCTCTCCAGTCATCTATCGTTGTGTCAACCGTTGACCGTTGGCCGTTCGGAACCGTAACGGTTGAGGAAGCATCGTCCCTGATCCTCTTCGAGGATAATGAACCCGTTTCGAGCCCTTCTAAGCTACCCCTGACAGGTATCTGAGCGGCCTCAGAGGTAGCTCAGAAGGGCCACTAGATTCATCCACGTCAGATTCGGAGACGTCGTCACTTTGACAGATCAGCAACTTGTAGTGGCTTGGTCTACGACCGGAACCAGGAATGACTGATATCACACCAAGCTCAACCAGAAGTCGGATATTCCGTTGAACTGCGCTGCGACACAAACACGTCTTCTTCATCAGGGCCTCAAGTTTTGGGTAACACTCGCCGTCCTTTCCATTACGATGACGAGCTAGAGCAGCCCACAGCAGTTTGGCGGCGGGTGTCAACCCCTCAAGCTCCGAGTCTATAGCGATATCCATATCCTTCCAGCTCATGGCTTTTCTTTCCTGACGATTTCGTAAGGTGAACGAAATCTTTCATACCTACCTCCCGGAACGGTATGCCAACCAAACTGAGGCCGTGAGTGATGTTGATGAGAAGTTCATCATCCCTGGGACTGTGTTTTCGACGATCACAGCGAACCGGAATTTTCAGACTGCCTGTCACCGCGACGAGGGTGACTTCGACCCCGGCTTTGGCGCATTGACTCTGCTGAGTCACGGAGAACTCTGGGGCGGAGAGCTTGCGTTTCCCCGCTATCGAGTCGCCGTCGATTATCGGATGGGCGATGTTCTTCTCTGCGATGTTCACCAAGTCCACGGCAATCTTCCGATCCGTGGCTTTGAGGGTGAGTATGTTCGCCTCTCACTGGTGTTCTATCTGCGCGCGGCTATGTTGAAGAAGTGCCCCGCGAAGCTCGGCATTGGTTAGTCCGTTCTCTGCGGCGCGGGGAGATCTTTCGCCTCGAGTGGGGGGACATCCTCTACAGCGATGGATTGATCGCAGTGAGGGCAAGGCTCAAGAAAGGGAAAGTGCGCCTTGTGCCCATGCCACCCGAACTCGCAGGGGAGATACGGCGGTATCCGGCTGTCATGGGAGTGGATCGCATCTTGCCTCCCGAGCCAGGCGCAACCAGTGGGCGTCAGCGTGCGGATAAGAGTCTCCATGAATTGCTCGAGCGAGCGAAGATTCGAGACTTTCGATTCCACGATCTGCGCCACACATTTGCTTCCTGGTACATGATGTCGGGCGGTGGTCTCTACGAGCTTTCGAAGTTGCTCGGGCACTCCAACATCAAGATGACAGAGCGCTATGCCGACCTCGCCAGGGCGCACATCGTGAAGACCGGAAACGTTTCCCGCGAGCTTTGGAGCAGCTGGAACCGCAGTCAGAAAGGGGAGAGAGTGAGGTTGCGCAAAAGAAGATAGGACACCAGGCTTGACCGCGTGTACGGAGAGTTCCCACGTGATATCGAGCATGTGTCCTATATGTGTCTTGAACTAATCTTGGCTAAATCTGGTTACTGCTAACTACATTAGAATGTGGTGGCCAGAGACGGGATTGAACCGCCGACGCCGGCCTTTTCAGGGCGTTAATAACCTGTACTTACAACTACTTAGAAGACTTGCTGGGCTGCCCAAATACGGGGAAATACGTATAAAACGCACCAATCAAGGGTGGGGAATCACGGGTGGAGATTTTCTGACCCGCGCGCGACAATTGTGGCTTAAAACGACAATCAAGAATCCCAAATTCGGAGCAATGACGTGGGTTGACGGCTTGGCGTTTGCGATTGAGCAGATGCAGGGCGCGGAATTCGACGGGCGCAAGCCACCTCTACCGTTGAAGTCTAAGCGTCTTGATTCTTTCCACATCGGATTGGAACAGCAAAAGCTGCAATTGTCCGTACTGACTCTGCAACTGTTCTCGATCTTCGGCTGAAATCTTGTCGTTCTTCATGGCCTCCACCACTGTGACTTGCGCGCGTTTGAGTAAATCGTCTAATTCACGTTTTCGTAGATACGCATTGAGCGCGGCTGTCGCTTTGATCCAAACGACAGACGCGAAAACAGTGGCAGAGGGTGCGGCAATTACCAGCCAGGACTTCCATGGGTTTGAGGGCGGCAGATTATTGGCAAGCAGAACCAAAAGCGTGCCACTCCCCGCGCCAGCGGCCCCTGAAAACAACCTCGATGATTTGTTCGATCCCCTGGGGGTGCTTTCCTCGGCCATCGTCACCCACCCCCCTCTATTGCAGTTTTTCCTTTTGAAGACTCGGATTTGAGTTCAGTCAGAAATTTTCTTACGCTTTCCTCTTGGCTTGGGTCTAATTTTATGGAGAATCTGGTTCCATCTGCCTTCTCCAATTCTATCTGCGCGACATTGTTCCGTTTCTTCCAGGTGGTAATTGCCTCGAAGAGGATCTTCGCCAAAGGGGAAATAATGGCAGTGAGCGCGATAATCGTGATCGGTTCCATCGTGACCTGATTTTAACCACAGATTAGCCCGCTGTGAAGTCAGAATCTCTGTCGATTACTGCCTGAAATCGGCAGCTTGCGGCGCTCGGCGGAAAGGTGGCCGAATGGAATCTACCCGATAGCTCACTTCCAGCGCACGTTCCGCAACCAGCCGCACGATCAGCTATTTGGAGGGATTTGTGATCGAGACTGTTGAGAATCAGCGACGTCTGCTTCGCCGCTGAGAAAACTGGAACCTGCGCAGAGGTTTCTTTAGAGGTTCTACATGTACCTCTAAGCACCTCGTAAAACGTGGTAGCGGGGCCAATCACGGGTGGGGAATCACGGGTGGAGCACTGTTTCAATCGCAAACGCAGTAAGGAGGCTCCGTTGCCACCCCGATCCAGCCAACGATAGGCTTAGGAGCTAGCGCCCAAAAGGCTTGCGGGTTCAAGTCCACCGTGCTACTCTCGTGACACTTCCATGAACCATCTTGGCTTGTTTGCAGTGGCTTTCGCGATTCTCACGGGTTCGTTGAATGCGCAGCAGACTTCAGACGTTCACCAAAGAACGGCGTCTCCTCCAAACGCTAGGTTTGAGATAGTCCAATCCGAACTTGCGGCCAAATGGACGTTTAGACTTGACCGGTTTACCGGCCATGTAGCACAGCTTACGGTAAACAAATTGGGGGAAAACGTTTGGGAAGAAATGCAGGTAATCGGAATCTCTCAGAGCCCCGCGCCCTTGCGGGCCCATTTCCAAATTTTTACCTCGGGCATTGCTGCTAAACACACTTTCATGATCGACACCGACACCGGAAAGACGTGGGTCGTAACTAGCAGCAAGGGCAAGAATGACGATGGGACCGAATATGACATCAACCGATGGGAGCCCTTCGCGGACTAGGCACCTCCACCTGTGGACAACGTTCGCCTTGTATTCGCCTACACTTGCCTTCATTTTGAATCCGAATGACCGCCGGCACCGGGCTTACCTCTCCTTCCAGGACCGCCACGGCTGGCAATGCCAGTTCCTTGAGGCAGACTTGAAGACGCCGCTATCCGAAGAGCGGCAACGGTATTCGCCAGCCTGCCCGGTTGTCAAACAGAGATTCTTCGCGGGCTCTTCTGTCGATCTATACTCAGTAGCGAGCTATGGAGGAGAAGTTCATGGCGGAAAAAGACCGGCTGAATGGCGTCCCGTTCACCTGCTCCAACAGTCGCTACAACACGAACATCGAAAAGGGAAAGCCGCACGGACGAGGAGAGGCTCGAGGCAGCGTCTTCGATAAGCCTCTTGTTTCAAGTAACGGCTATACGTTGTGGCTTGAGCATGTGATTGACAGGAAATACGATAGGGAGACGCTCTGGCTAATGTGGTATAAACCTGACGGAACGCCCACGATTCCGATGAGCGGCGAGATTCCTGCGGATCAGGTCAAGGCCATGGCGAGCCGACTCGCGGGCTTTATCAAACTAGACGACAAATAAGCTTCCTTTTCTATGTTTCGCCTCTTGTTCTCCTATGCTGATCCACATGGCAAGCCAGGACGACCGGCACCGGGTGACTGTTACTTGCTGTCTTGATTGAACATTGGGAATTTCTCCTTGAGTCGCTCAACGGTAGTGCGCCACTTCGGAGTCGTGGGTTTGCACACGGTGTTTTGATTGCCAAACATGCCAATCTCTTGGATGGCCTTTTCCAACGGCACCGTCTGAAGCCAGTGGACTGGCACAAAGTATTCACACTTCTCTGGATCGTCGAGAAATTCCTTGTGGTAGCTTGCAGATTTGAGGACATCCAGCACGTGTGTTTCGCCATCAGGGGTAGTCACCGTGAAATCCGGCGCGCTCATCGACCGCCCAGTTACGCGGCCCACACCCACAAACCCACGACCGGGAACCTTGACCCACACTCTGTCACCTGGGTTGAGGAGTTGAAGTGTTCTGCTGTACCAAGCACCACCACCCCCGCTTATGAAGCCGTATTTCACCGCTTCGTCCCAAGAGCGCGATCCTCCAACTCCGAAAGAACAATAGAACTCCCCATTCCATGGCTCATTTGATTTGTCGGCTGCTGCCACACTGATCTGAGTACGGACCGGGTCGAGGAGCCATGCCCGGCTGAGTAGCTGTTCTGAGCCGATGTTGAATATCTGAAAGCAGAGTACGTTGATGGGTATGTCGCGCTCGCTCAAATAGCCGACGATTCTCTCCGTGCTTGCATCGAGTGAACCGGCCACAATAATAATTTGGTGGCTGCGATTGAGGGTCTCTTCATCGAGCGGCTGTCCAAATCGCAGTTGGAAATCTTGCGATAGGCTATGCCCTGGTAAAAGACGCCCAAAGATGGCTGCGATGTCCTCAGCAGGGAGTTTCTGAACCCAACTCGCGTAGTCGAGTGCCTGTGCTACCACCTCACGCGGTGTTTGGTCACGTTTGAGTTCAATCAGGACGAGGGACCCATCGGGAGCAATCGCGAGCAGGTCTATCCTGCCTCCAAGGCCAGTTTCTTCCTGCCGCCCAATCAACATCCACTCATCGGAAAGTAGGCTTGGCGCAGAAACGATCATGTCTTCGAGCAACTGCTCTTTTGCCAAGGAAGACGGGGCAAGTGGCTCTGGTTTAGGTGCAACCTTCCAAATGGCGGTTCGGATGGGCATTGAATCACCTCCTTCTGTGAAAAGCAATTATAGAGATTCTTGGTTGCCCAGCCGTCAAGTGTGAGGAGGGGCAACCAACATGGACGGCGGTCTGGTGAGACTCTATCCACCGGCCCACGTCACGCGGATTCCTGGACCAGGAGAGCCGCCTTTTGGTGGACCAGGGCATCTCCATAGGCCGGGGTGGGGTGTTAGCATCGGGTTGCAGTGGGGTGACGTTGATTTCGCCGCACAGGTGATTCCGGTCAGACGCACTTGGACGGGCGGAAGGGAGGGCTTGCCAAAGAGCAAGGCGTCCCAGGCGGCGGTACCGCTTCACCCGGTGCTCGCGAGCCACATGAGTTCATGGCGAAAGGCAACACCTTACTCCGGAGAAAGCGATTGGGTGTTTCCAAGTTTCAAGTTGAAAGGGAAGAAGCCTCGGGTCGCCAACATGCTCGTAGAGGATCACTTGAGACCGGCTGCTATGGCGGCAGGTGTCATAAAGGACGGGGATGACATCCGATTCGGATTTCACACCTTGCGGCATAGTCTGGCGTCATACCTTGTTCAGCAGGGCAAGGACCCCAAGACGGTTCAGACGCTGCTCCGCCACGCAGACGTCGCAACCACCCTCGGAATTTATGCCCATAGCCGAAGCGTGGACCGCATGGCCGCCCAAGGGGATATGTTGACGGCGTTTTTTGCGCCGTCTGGAACGGTGCAATAATTCTCACCCGTGATTATCAAGGGTGAGAGCGTTTTTCGGAGGGTTGTCTAATTTACAGCTAACTACATTAGAATGTGGTGGCCAGAGACGGGATTGAACCGCCGACGCCGGCCTTTTCAGGGCCGCGCTCTACCACTGAGCTATCTGGCCTCAGTGCAAACTTCAGGTCGTGATTCCCCGCGCGGATTCCGTCGCCGCCAAGAAAGTGGTATGAGTCCTGGAACACTGCGCTAAAAAACAACCTCGACCAGTATAGCAACTCCCATTCTCCGCGCAAAACCCGACTCCGCACAGCACCCTGGTCGGCCTTGCCCATCCATCGCGCCCCTGCACTACACTGGAAGGCAATCATGCGCCGCCCCGTCCGTCTTCTCGCCTGCCTCGCCCTGCTTCTCACCGCCTGCTCCCACGCGCCCAAACCCCGCATCTCCGAAGCCGAAGCCCGCACCTCTCGCGCCTTTCTCAGCTACAGTCACCAGGGCCCGCTCGCCCTTCGCGCCTTCCTCGAGCAGTTCCCCAAAGGCGCCGACCTCCACGTCCATCTCTCCGGCGCAGTCTACGCCGAGACCTTTATTCGCGACGCCGCCGAGGACGGCCTCTGCATCGACCCCGCCGCCCTCAAATTCGCCAAGCCCCCTTGCTCCGCCAAGCTCGTCCCGGCCTCCGCGCTCTCTGGAAACATGACACCCGCCAACCAGGACCTCTACGACCGCCTGATCGACGCCTTCTCCCTGCGCAGTTTCGTCCCCATGCCCAGCCTCAGCGGGCACGACCAGTTCTTCTCCACCTTCGCCCACTTCTCGGGCCTCAAGGGAACGCACACCGGCGAATGGGTCGACGAAATCGCCTCTCGCGCCTCCGCTCAGAACCAGCAGTACCTTGAGCTCATGGAGACCCCACCCTTCGGCCACGCGGCCACCATCGCCCACCAAATCGGCTTCAGCCCCGACTTCGCCGCCTTTCGTCAGCAGCTCCTCGACCATGGCCTCCGCGACGAAATCGCCGCCGGCCGCGACGAAGTCCGCACCGCTGAAGACCAGCGCCGCCAGATCGAGCACTGCGGAACCCCACAAAACCTCCGCGCCTGCCAGGTCGAAATCCGTTACATCTACCAGGTCCTTCGCGGCTTTCCGCCCGAGCAGGTCTTCGCCCAAACCCTCCTCGGCTTCGAAACCGTCCAGCAAACCCTCGACGCCCACGAACCCGGCTTCATCGGCATCAACTTCGTCATGCCCGAAGACGGCTTCATCTCCATGCGCGACTACACCCTCCACATGAAGATGCTCGACTACCTCCACTCCGTCTATCCTCGCGTCCCCATCAGCCTCCACGCCGGCGAACTCGCTCCCGGCCTTGTCCCGCCCGAAGGCCTTCGCTTCCACATCCGCCAGGCCGTCGAGCTCGGCCACGCCCAGCGCATCGGCCACGGCGTCGACGTCATGGATGAGGACAACGCCCCCGCCCTGCTCAAGGAGCTCGCCTCCAGGCACGTCATGGTCGAAATCAACCTTAGCTCCAACGAAGGCATCCTCGACATCAAGGGCGACGAGCACCCCTTTCCCCTCTACCGCCTCAACCACGTCCCCGTCGCCCTGTCGACCGACGACGAAGGCGTCAGCCGCATCGACATCACCCACGAGTACGTCCGCGCCGCTATCGACTACAACCTCACCTATCAGGACCTCAAGCAACTCGCCCGCACCGGCATGCAGCACAACTTCCTCTCCGGCCCCAGCCTCTGGGCCGCCCCGGACGTCTTCATCACCCCCGCTCCCGCCTGCAAAGCCCAGGATCTCGGCGTCGACAATCCCTCGTCCACCTGCAAGTCCTTCCTCGATGCCAGTGAGAAAGCCGCCGCCCAGTGGGAACTCGAGCGCCGCTTCCGCGTCTTCGAAAACTACCACTGACTCGTCCCGTGATAGAACATGGAATCCCTGTGCCCCATCCATTTCGCAGTCCCATCGTGAAATGGGTGGGAGACCACGAACATGGAGGCGACTTTGGACAACGAACGCATCCGCGAGATCTGCCTTGCCCTTCCCCACGTCACCGAAACCATCGGCTGGGGACACCACCTCGTCTACTGGGCCGGCGACCGCTCGATCGGCGGCAAAATGTTCGCCTCCACCGACCTCGACGGCAGCGGTGTCGGCGTCCTCGCCTTCCACTGCGGCCCCGAGCGCTTCCACGAGCTCCTTGAGGTCGAAGGCATCCGCCCCACTCCTTATTCCGCCAAATTTTTCTGGGTCACACTCGAGCGCTGGGACGTCCTCCGCCCCCGCCAGATCGAAGACGAGCTCCAGCGCGCCCACACCCTCATCTGCGAAAAGCTCCCCAAGCGCACCAAAGCCGTCCTCGCCCTCCCGGAAAAGCAGCGCGCTGTGCTCATCCGCGATCGCAAAAAGCTCCTGGCCGGTCGAGCCAAGGTCGCATCAATCAAAGGAAAAGAAACGAAGCGTCGCCCCAAAACTGCCTGAAGCGACCGCCGCAGCCTCACCGCCTTCACGAAGCCTGCAATGCTTCCACTCCAATTGCCTCGCTGGCCAGAAGCCGCGCCCGGATGTCCCGCATCGGTGGCCTGCCGAACAGCCGGCTATACTCGCGATTGAACTGGCTCGCGCTCTCGTAGCCCACTTCAAAGGCCGCGCTGGCGGCATCCATCCCCTCGGTCACCATGCGCACCCGCGCCTCGTGCAGGCGCAGTTGCTTCTGGTATTGCAGCGGGCTCATCGCGGTCAGCGAGCGGAAATGGTGGTGAAACGTCGACACGCCCATCTGCGCCACATGCGCCAGCTCTTCCACGCGCAGCGGCCGGGCGTAATTCTCCTTGAGCCAGGCAACTGCCTTCGCCGTCCGGTTGCTCTGCTCGCCCAGCGTAGCAATGGCGCGCAGATGCCCGCCCAGCGCCGAGCGCAGCAGCCGGTACACAATCTCCCGCTGCATCAGCCCGCTCAAATAGGGAATGTCCCTGGGCGTGTCCAGAAGGTCCAGCAGCCTTGAGCAGGCGCCCAGCAGCGCCACCGGGGTCTTACCCACCACCATGCCCCGCGCTCCAAAGGCGACCTCGGGAACAAGGAACTCCTCCTGGCTCAGGATCTCCCGCACCACCGGCATCTCCAGCTTCAGAACCAGCGCCAGAAATGGCTCGCTCTCCGATGCCTTCGTGAACTGGCCCACCACCGGCAAATCGATCGAAGTCAGCAGGAAGTTTGACCCGTCGCACACATGCGTCGTGCCGCCCACAGTGATGCGTTTTTCACCCTGCGCGAAGACCACCAGTTCGGGCTCGTAGGCGGCAGAATAGCACTCTGTCGTTGCACACCGGCGGGC
>Ga0302140_10012024_pt1 | contig 10633 bp, 10 predicted proteins | sample I_Bog_E1_1_FD_202095 | JGI IMG/M metagenome (GOLD analysis project Ga0302140, IMG submission 202095) | Peat permafrost microbial communities from Stordalen Mire near Abisko, Sweden - I_Bog_E1_1 | ecosystem: Environmental > Terrestrial > Soil > Wetlands > Peat | place: Sweden: Abisko, Stordalen...
CGGTGGTATGCCTTGCCGGGTTCGCCCGACGGCTCGTACACATGTGCGCCGATATAGCCCGCCGCCGAAGCCATCAGATTGCTGTACTGGAAAACCTCACCAAACTTACTAGTCGGTTTCATGCCGCTCAGCAGTCTGAAGGTGGATTCCGGGGTCAGCTTTTTATATTCTAAAAGCCATTCGAGATCCTTGCGAGGCATCCCCGTGCAGGCACAGATCGGATTTTTGATCTCTATCTGCTTGGTGCGGCATCATCGGCCAGCTTAAACTCAGGGTAGACCTTGGTCACAGGCTCGTCCCAATCCAGCTTCTTCTCATCAACCAACTTGGCTAGCAGCAAAGTTGTCATGCCTTTCGTGTTCGCGCCAGCCATAAATAGCGTGTTCGCGTACACCAGATCCGTTTGCCTAACTCTTTCACTCCGATCCCGCCCCCGTACACAACCTTGCCGTGATCGATAAGCGCGAAGCCGGCCCCAGGCACATCCAGCTTCTTCATGGATGTCTCAACGAAGGTGCGGAGTTGCTCGATGCGTTCGCTATTGAGCGGCAACGGGGTGCGGCCGGCGAAAGATTCGCGCTGATAGTCCTTGGGCCGAAGGCTTCCCACAGCCGCCGGTCCATCCGTCGTGATCGGGTCCGTTTACCGATTGCCGCAGCGGCCTGGCAAAGCCCGGCTTGTAAGTGGTCCAAGCCTGTGACACCGCCGTGGCGGCGTCCGGCGCCTTTTCGTCCAACACGACAACGTGAGTATCGCTTTCCGGCGCGGTTGCCGTGATCATTCCTGAATTAGAAGCGACTGTCCATCCCCGGGCGTTGTGAACGTAACGCCCGCGGCAGTCGTTTGAGGAATATTTTGCGGATTGTCCTCGGGTAAAAGTGGGCCGGGCGCACAAACCACAATTAAGACCGAAAGCCATATCGCGCGGATTCTGTTCGTGATATCGGGCAATGATATGCCCGCCGGGTGGTGCGGTCAAACGGCACGTTCAACGGAGGCTGGTTGGAAGTATTTTTGGTGGGCCTTAGAGAACTCGAATCTCCGACCTCTTCCGTGTCAAGGAAGCGCTCTAACCAACTGAGCTAAAGGCCCACGATGAAAACGCAAAACTGGGTAATGCCACGCGCAACTATCAAAGTAACACGCCGCCGGTATCGGATCTCAATTGTGGGCGGTCCGGCCTTGCAGCAAGTCGACCACATGCGGAATCAGATGCTCGATCACTTTCAGCGAAAAGATTGCGCCGCGCGGCGATCCCGGCAGATTGACTATCAGCGAACGCTTGCGTTGTCCGGCTAGTCCGCGCGACAGAATGGCCATTTTTGTTTGGTCCATGCCGCGCGCGCGAATCCACTCGGGGATGCCGGCTATTTCCCGTTCCAGCACGCGGCGGGTTGCTTCCGGCGTTACGTCGCGCGCGCTGAGGCCGGTTCCGCCAGTGGTCAGAATCAAACCGAGCCCCAAGTCGGACCACTCACGGAGTTTCGCGGCAATGGCGTCTTCTTCATCCGGCACTAAGCCGGTAGCGGCGACGCTCCAACCCAGTTCGCCGATGCGCGCGGCGAGGGCTGGCCCAGAGGCGTCGGCGCGCACGCCGGCGGCGGAAGAATCGCTGACTGTGAGAATCGCCACCTCGATCATTTATCGAACGCGCGCTGGAATGTTCCCGACTTGCCGCCGCGCTTCTCCATCAAATAAATTTCGCGAATTTCGATAGACTTGCTCAGGGCTTTCGTCATGTCGTAAATCGTGAGCGCCGCGATCGCCGCCGCCGTCATGGCTTCCATTTCGACGCCGGTTTGGGCAACGGTCCGCGCGCTCGCGAGAATTTCAATCCCTGCGGCATCCCTATGGAAGTCCAGCGCGACATGGCTGAGCGGCAATTGGTGGCAGAGGGGAATCAGCTCCCATGTTTTCTTTGCAGCTGAAATGCCGGCGATGCGCGCCACTTCAAACGGATCGCCTTTCTTATTTCGCGGCAGTGCTTCGAGAACCTCAGGCGGCATGGCGACAAAGGCGCGCGCAATAGCGCTGCGGCTGGTTAGCGCTTTGGCCGAGACATCCACCATCGAGGCCGCGCCCGCCTTGTTGTAGTGCGACAGTTTCGACTGCTTCATAACTTTAACATCACACGGATGCTATCGCCCACCGCCCAGGCTTCGCGATCATGATCGGCAACCAGAAAGCAATTCGCCTTGGCCAGCGCCGGAATATCGCTCGATCCTTGCCAGGAAATGTGGCACAGACGTTGGCCGTCTTCGCTCAAGCGAGCCGGCAAGAAGCGAGTCAAGCCGCCTTTGTGCCGGAACGGGGCTTCGAAGCATGCGCTTAATAAGGGCAAGCCTGGGTCGCTTATACCGGCTAACAATTCCAATGCGGGCCTCGCGAAGAGTTGAAACGTGATGAGTGAAGACCCGGGATTACCGGGAAGCCCAAACACGGGTTTGCCGCTCGCCGTGCCGAAAGCCGTTGGTTGCCCCGGTTGTATTCGCACACGCTCGAAATGGAACTCAACCCCCAGCTCCCGCAGAGCTGGTTTGACCAGATCATATTTACCGGCCGAGACGCCGCCGGTGACCAGCAACAGATCGTATTTGAGACCGAGCCGGAGCAGCGGAATCAGCGAGTCTTTGGTGTCTATCGCCACCGGAAGAATGGCGGCTTCCGCGCCGGTTGCGCGCACTAGCGCCGCCAGCATGTAGGAATTGGAATTACGTATTTGATGCGGCGCGGGACGCTGGTCTAGCGCGACGATTTCATCGCCGGTGGCTAGAATCGCGACCCGCAGTTTGGCCACAACTGATACACTCGTGCGTCCCTCGGCCGCGAGCACCGAAATATGGCTGGCATCGAGTTTGGTTTGCGCGGGAATCAGTACGTCGCCTTGCCTTGCTTCCGCGCCGCGCTGATTGATGAATTGGCCCGGCTCGGCGGACTGGCCGATTTTAACTTGATCACCCGAACGAGTGACATGCTCCACCATAATGACGGCATCGGCCCCCATTGGCACCGGAGCTCCGGTCATAATTTCCAGCGCTTCCCCTGCGCCAAGCGGAGCTTTTTCCTGGTCGCCGGCGCGCACTTCCCCACGAACAGATAGCGTCCCTGGAACGTCCGTCGCCCGTACGGCGTAACCATCCCGCAACGAGCGTTCGAGCGCCGGATAATCGCGTTCGGCACGCACGGCCTGAGCGATAACCCGGCCGTGGGCTCCATCTAACGGGACAAGCTCGGTTTTGAGTTCGCGAACAAACGGACGAACCGTTTCGATCACGATGCGGCGCGCTTCGTCAAACTCTAAAGAGGTTGGACGCTGCTTTGGGGCTGAGGGATCACTCACGCCTCGGATTGTACACTTTGGCGATCAGAAGTCAAAGGCGCCCACGAAGCGCTGCATTCTGGCGGCCAACTCCGTTAGCGTTTGCGCGGCGTTTTGTGTTTCGAGCGCGCCCCGCGCGGTTTCCTTGGCGGAATCGGCCACTCCCGTGATGCTCTTGGTAATCTCGGCCGTGCCGCGGGCCGCTTCGTGGACGTGACGGCCAATCTCGTTGGTTGTCGCGGTTTGTTCTTCTACCGCCGAGGCGATGGAATTGGAAATGTCGTTGATTTGCCCGATGATCGAACTTACTTCGGCAATAGCGCTAACCGCGCTCTTGGTATCGCCCTGAATAGCCTCAATCTTGTGGCTGATTTCTTCGGTTGCGTTGGCGGTGGCTTTGGCTAATTCCTTCACTTCATTGGCAACCACGGCGAAGCCCTTGCCGGCTTCTCCTGCCCGGGCCGCTTCGATCGTAGCGTTGAGCGCTAAGAGATTCGTCTGCTGCGCAATCGACGTGATCACTTTAATGACCTTGCCGATCTCCGACGACGAATCTCCCAATTGGCCGATCGTCTTATTGGTTGCGGTCGCTACGGCTACGGCGCTCTTGGCGATCCGTGCCGCCTCGTGCGCATTGCGCGAAATTTCGCGTATGGAGGAAAGCATTTCCTCCGAGCTGCCAGCCACGTTGGTGACGCTGTTAGAAACTTCGCGGCTAGCGGCGGACGCGGCATTCGCCTGGCTGGCGGTAGCCTCAGCTCCGTCCGCCATCACCCGGCTGGTCACAGTCAGTTCTTCCGCTGAACTGGCGATGGTGTTGGCATTTTCGCTGGTAGCGCGCAACGGTTCAACCACCGCGTCTAGCGTGCTGTTAATGCCGGCAATGATCTTTCGGTAGTCCCCGAGGTGGCGATTCGCATCAACGCGCGCCCGCAGATTCTTCTGCGCGACTGCTTTGGATAGAAGGTCGGTATCTGCAATCAAATTCTTAAGGTTGCTGCGGATTCCCTCGATGGTATCGTTGATGAACGCGCGCTGACCGGGTTGCTTTTCAAACGGAGCTTCGAAGTTTCCCTTGCCGAATTCCGCCACACACGCCAGGGCTTTCTTGTTAACCGCAACATGCTCGCCTACCATGTCGTTCACCCCCTGCGCCACGGTTCGATAGGTTCCCTCGAAGGTTTCGGCCGGAATAAAGGTATCGATGTTGCCGATGGAGTGCGCGTCTGCCATACGGCCCATCTCAGCGACCAAGCGCTTAATATTGTCAACCATCCTTTGAATTGCCACCGAGAGTATATCGGCTTCGGAATGGCTTTCGATCTTCACGCTCATGTCGCCGCGGGCAACCGCTTCGGCAATCGCTGCTACCTGGTTTTGCGCCTTCAAAAGGCGGCTCATGCTACTCGCCAGCACCCGTTTGCCGCTAACCTCTTGTAACGTTTCCAGTTTGGGGCTCTTTAGGTTGCCGGACGCCAAGACGTCCGCCTGCTCGGCGACCTTTGCCAGGAATTCGTGCAGGCGCGCGAAGGATTTGCCCACGCGTCCGGCCGACGGGATGAAAAGCTGGAGCACTGGATCATGCAGCCGGTCGCCGGCTAGCGCATCGGCCTGCGCGATGAGAGTGGCCAAAGCCTGCTTCGCTTGATCGATATGTTCCGTGCGGTCGGCACCGGGATCGGTCTGAATCGCACTGACGTCTATGCTCATCGATTCCAGCAGCCGCATCACAAAGGAATCCATGACCGCCTGCAGATCGTAATTCAAAACCCGGCTTAGCACCTCCACCGCGTCGCTTAACTTGGCATGGCCTGGAATCGTTTTGCGCAAGTGAAGGGTGGCAATCCTCTGCAATTCCGTGTAAGAACCGACATACCACTTCATGGGTAGATTGATGCGGTTGTGAACTTGTCCAATCTTTAGTCTGGACTCGAAATAGTCCACACCCCATTCACTGGCAGCTCCTTCGAACAAGCCGACGAAGTAACCCTCCTGCGCGGATTCCAAGACGACACGTAAGCCATCGAGCGTGGTGCTGCTGCGCTTGGCAAAGCTCTCAAAGAATCGCAGCGTAGGCGGAAAACTAAACTGCCAATCATAAAACTCTTTGGCCACCTGCTTTGCCACGGATCGCGCCCAGGGAATCAGGTCGCCCATAATCTTGGCCTCACGTGGCGTGAGCCGAATAAACATCCGGCGCGCCGCCAAATTGTCGGCGTTAATCCCGAACTCCTCCAGCGGTCCCATCGCCGGCTTGGATGTTCCGCGCTCCTCTGTCGGAATCCGTAAATCGTTCGAGGAAGGACGCATGCTTCTGGATTCCTCCACCGCATCATCAATTACAGAGTGGGCATTGCTCATGATTCTTATTTCGGACTTTCGTTCCCGTTCCGATAGACGGGTTAAGCGTTTCCGCGAAAGAATCGCTGCACTTCTTTTAGAGTTTTACTCTTTGGTTATTTTTGCAGCGAGATTAACCCGATAAGACTACCAGGGTGTGAAGGATTATTTCGCACCAGTTAGGACTTACATGCCGATTGTTTCGCCGTTCAAGCCAACCCGTACCTACCGCCGCTTACGTACGCCCGCCATGTGGGGTATCTCAGCTCGGGTCTGTCACAACTCCAGCTTTCCAGTTCACTGCACGCCCTTAGGCGCTGAGGGAAACCCGAGGTGCGTTTACTTTCCAGAGATGGATAGCAACTCGATCTCGAAAATTAGGGTCGAACCGCCCGGAATTCCCGGCCGGCCTTGATCGCCATACGCAATATCAGACGGGCAAACCAAGCGAGATTTGCCGCCGACCTTCATCTTCTGCACGCCTTCAGTCCAACAACGAATCACGCCATTTAGCGGAAATTCCGCCGGCTGATTCCTTGAATAAGAGCTGTCGAATTCCTTGCCGTCTACGAAAGTTCCCCGGTAGTTCACTTTGACCGTGTCGGTGGCGGCCGGCGATGCACCGGAGCCGGGTTTGATTTCCTTATAAATGAGCCCGGAGTCGGTTTTCGAGGCACCCGGTTCGCTGGCGGCCTTAGTCAAAAAAGCGTTAGAAACGGTCTTCTGTTTCGCCGCTACGCGCGCGGCGCGGGCTTTTGCCAACGGATCGATTTTAGGTCCCCAAGTGCTTAACTCCACCGCAGGCTTACCGGCGGCGGCGTCCGACATCGCGCGCTTTACGATTTCCAATTCGGCGGGCGAAAGGTCGAATTGTCCAAGCGAGCGGTAGATGCTCAGCCCCAGCGAGTAAATGGTTTTCTCATCGTCAGTCGTCAGTGTCGGCGTCGCCTTGTGGGGCACGGCAGCGGTCGTGGCTTTCTTCTTGGCGGTGCTCGCCGAGGCGGCCGTTTGCTTAGGCGCTTGCGCGTTGGAGGACAACACCAAAAACGCTAGCACGCTCGGCATCATGAAAATCGATTGAAAACGCATGAGTCTCCCTCAGGATCGCATATCGGCCTTTTCCGGCGGCGCTGATGTGACGCTTACCACCAGCGGACTGAGTTTGTCCCACCAAGAGAGGCAGCGAAGCAGTACCGTACAGGCGCTAGCGAGGTCAAACCAGCGGAGCGCTCACCGATAAGGGCATAGAACGCGCGGACTTCGCACCTCTTGTCCGCTCAAATCGAAGGAGTTAATTGTCCTGTGAAGAAATCAATGTTCCTGATTATCGTAGCCGCCTTCAGCCTCGGCGCGCAAACTGTCGGCCTGAAGCAGAAAATTGCAGCGGATTTAGTCGCGTCCGCGCCGCAGGCGCCGTCCAATGTCATCGTGCTTTGGAATCAGATTCCTGGCGAGACACAACACCAAAAGGTGATCACCCGGGGCGGCACGTTGCGCCGCAGCTATTCAAAAATGACATCCGCCTCTTACTCGCTGCCCTATGCGGCGCTAAGCGAATTGGCCGCCGACCCGGAAGTGCTCTATATCGCTCCCGACCGAACGGTTCATGCCCGGCTGGACTATGCCGCCGCTGCCGTGAATGCCGCCACGGCGTGGAACCTCAAGCTAACAGGCGCGGGCGTTGGCGTGGCGCTGATCGACAGCGGACTCAACGCGAATGCTGATTTCAATAACAGAGAACGCATCGTTTACAGCCAGGATTTCACCAGCACCTCGACTATGTCTACCACAACCGCGACAAATTCCCCCACCAATGTGCTGGCTGCCATCCTCAGCGGGGCGGTTTCAACGGTAACGACGGCGGCAAACAGCGTACTTCAGACTACCGTCGCACCCGACCTTTATGGCCATGGCGAGCATGTGGCGGGCATTCTCGCCGGCAACGGAACAAACTCATCGTGCCTCACTTGCGACCGCATGCTGAAAGGCATCGCGCCCGACGCAAATATTGTCAATTTGCGGGTTTTGGACCAGACCGGCTCGGGCACGGACAGTGGCGTGATCGCCGCCATTGACGAGGCCATCAGCTTGGCGCCGCAGTACAACATTCGAGTCATCAATCTCTCGCTCGGCCGTCCGGTTTTTGAAAGCTACGCCACCGATCCGCTTTGCCAAGCGGTGGAACAGGCTTGGAAGGCCGGCATTGTGGTGGTGGTAGCGGCGGGCAACGACGGCCGCGACAATTCCTGGGGCAACTACGGCTACGGCACCATCTCGTCGCCGGCCAACGATCCCTACGTGATTACGGTTGGCGCGATGAAGACAATGAGCACCTACACCCGCAGCGATGATTTAATCGCCAGCTACAGCTCAAAAGGCCCAAGCCTGGTTGATGCCGTGGTGAAGCCGGATTTGGTCGCTCCGGGAAATATGGTTGTTTCGCTGCTTGCCAGCACATCAGCGGCGCTAGCGGAGCAATATCCGGCGAACATCACACCCTATTCGTACTATCAGATGTTTGGTATGCCGATCGCAGGCAATACGTTCTTCCAACTCAGCGGCACCAGCATGGCAACGCCGATAGTGAGCGGAGCGGCCGCGCTTCTCATCCAACAAAATCCTTCGATCACGCCCGACCAAGTGAAGGCGCGTCTCATGCTGGACGCTTATAAGACGTTTCCGGCTTCCAGTGTCGCGACCGATCCGACGACGGGCGAAACCTATGTCAGCTACTACGATATTTTCACGGTGGGCGCCGGCTATTTAGATATTGCCGCGGCGCTGGCCGATAAAACACTGGCGCAAGGGACGGCCATGTCACCCATCGCCGTCTATAACAGTTCCACCGGCACAATCGGTTTGGTGTCTGATCCTTCCGCGGTTTGGAATCTCAACGGCGTGTGGGGCATCCAAAGCGTCTTCGATCTGCGGACCGTTTGGGGGGCTAGCGCGATCAACGCTTCGCGAACCGTTTGGGGCGCCAACACGGTATGGGGGGCTAACTCGGTAGACGCAAGCCGCACCGTTTGGGGCGCCGGAGTGAATGTAAATCGACCCGCAGCTCAATCGATGTCGAGCGGTATAAACGTGCAGCCTAGCTCAACAACGACCGCCCAATCCACCGCTGCCACTGTTCCAACCAAGGGCGAAAACTAGCCCAATCGGGGAGAGCGGACCCGAGTGACGGTCCGCCCTCCTATAAAGGCGGACACACTTCGGGTATAAAAGCGGTAATTGGCGGGTTGAGAACCTGCGGATTGGCCACCTGAAAGGTGGCCTGCAGGCACGAATGGCCGCCCTACGACCGGAATGTTGAGTTAAGCGGCGGCGGAAGCCGTTTTGCCGAGGGCTTTTTGCAGTATGTTGTCCTTGTTAGCTGGGGTCAGAGCGGCTAAGTAGGCTTCGAAAACGGCCTTTGAAAATTCAAAGCCAATTCCAGGGTAAGAGAAGGGTTGCCCGGTTTGCTCGGCGACGACGTGGGCGGTGGTGGCGCGTTCGAGAGCGGCGGCTTCGTTGGCCTTTCGTTCCTTTTGGAGTTTGTGAAGTTCGGCCATTTCACGTTCGCGGCGGCGGGAGAGGCGGGATTCCTGTAAGTTGAGATTGCGGAATTGTTTTTCGTAGCGGAGTTGCACTTCGAGATCGAGGATGTTGGTGGTGATTTCGGTGCCCTTGAATTCGGGCGTGCCGAGGAGTTCGCGGCGACCTTTGGATTTGAGGGCCATGAGCAGGCCGGGGAGGGATTCAAGACGCCAGTGAAGATCAATGACGGATTGAACGAGGGCGGTTTCCTGTGGGCCGACGGGTTGAAGATCCTGGCTAAAATCGGCGGCCATTTTGCGGTAACGGGGAGCGTCTTCTTCTTCGATCCAAACGGTGCGGCTGGTGAGACCGGTTTTGAGGGCGTTCATGCGGATGGCGGCTTTGCCCTCCTCGGTGCGGGGGCCGGTGGATTTTTGAGCGTTCTCGCGGTTAGCGGCGAGTTGGGCTTCGGAAACGGCGGCGGGTTCCGGAGGAGGTTGCGCGGCTGACGCCGCCTGAGGACGGATACCGGCGAATTGGAGGATGGAATCGGGGCCCGGCATGACGCCGAGGGGGTCCATGCGTTGGGCGAAGGACATGGAAGAATAAGCGGCGCGGCGGGCTGCTTCGAGGGCTGCGCGCTCGGCGGCGCGACGTTCGGCACGGTTGGACATTAGCTGCTACTCCTTGTTCGATACTGTTTAGGTCAAAAGAAAGGCCCGCCAGCGAGGGATACTCGGGCGGACCTGACCAAACCATAGCAAACGAAGGTCTGAAAACGAACTATATCGTGTAACGATTTTCGCAGCGAGAGCAGGTAAATGATTGATAGCCATGGATTTAAAATTGTGATTAAAATTTATAAACTTCTGTGACTGGGGATACGGTCCACGGAGATTTTTCAGAGATGGCTTGATCAGCATGACTTGATTCAGGGAACGAAGTTCCATGAGTTTGGACGGCTAACAGCCTCCAGCCATTGCCGGCACGGTGGTTCTATCCCACCAATCTGGTGGTTTTCAAATTCCTCTTCGCCGCACTCGTGTGATTGTTTTGAGCGAGTTGGGAAAGGCCACCGGAGTGCCCTGATAAATGGCCGATAGGGGAGTAAATCATTTATGAAAAACGAAATCTTGAAACGGGCTATGAGACGGATCGCGCCAATGGCGCTGCTGATCGTAATGGGCGCTTTCAGTTCGACGGCGGCTCTTGCCGCCGAGCATTACGGCGGACACGGTTTTGGTTTTGGAGGCGGACATGGAGGGGGCTTGGGCGGCGGCCATGCCTATAGCGGCAGAGGTGCAGTGGAAGGACGCAGTTACTATGGAGGGGGTGGCTACGGCGGCCCCCTCGCCGGTGGCGGAAGGTACTACGGAGGACGCGGTTACTACGCCCCTCGCTACTCTGGCAGGGGCTTCGGTCTCGGCTTCTATGCCGCGCCCGGCTACGGCTATG
>Ga0302140_10012028_pt1 | contig 10632 bp, 10 predicted proteins | sample I_Bog_E1_1_FD_202095 | JGI IMG/M metagenome (GOLD analysis project Ga0302140, IMG submission 202095) | Peat permafrost microbial communities from Stordalen Mire near Abisko, Sweden - I_Bog_E1_1 | ecosystem: Environmental > Terrestrial > Soil > Wetlands > Peat | place: Sweden: Abisko, Stordalen...
AGGAAAAACAATGGGACTGCTGAAGCGTCCTCAGGGCAACATCGAAGTACTCACGCCAGCTTCGTCCTTCGGGGCGCTCAATAGAGGGCGCTTTGCTATTTCGACAGACAACTTGGTGATGAAGTGGACCTAACATGAGTGTCCTCCTACCTGATGAGCTGCGCGACCAATTAGACGAGGGTCATACGGGCCACTTCAAGATTTCTAGCACTCGCTGAGAACCGATCACGTGGAGAATGGCCCGTGCTCGACTCATTCCGACACAGGCCAGTCTTTGTATATCGACCTCGGCTCCTTCGTCTAGGGCAAGCATCAGTAAGCGCTGCCTTGAGGTGCCAGCACGCTACTCGAGATCGTGATCGATTCCTCGCTGACGCGCTCGCTCAAATCGTGCAAGCCAGTGAGCCAGCGTCGTTGCGATATCCGAAGGTAAACTGAACTACTTCCTTAAGTCGCCACGTGGCACAATAAGTGATGCCTCGCGAAGAGCCAATGTGGAAGACGCTCTTGGTGGCTGCTGACCAAATAGAAGTTGAAGCCGGTCCTCGCTTCACGCGCGCGTCGATCATCAACCGAGCTCATCGCTTAGACCCATCGCATCACGAGATGGCGTATGGAGCAATGTTTCAAACAATGGTCATTGAATCCCCGACAGCACCTGCGTCGCCCGTCGGAAAGGTATTTCATCGAATTGGTCACGGCTTGTATTTGAATGCATCATCGTCGAATCTGGAAACAACGACAAAACCTTTGAATTCAAAAGAAGAAACTTCGGGGCCCAAGAAGGGACTCCCAAGGCTAAGGACGAATGAAACTTCTCAGAGGCTATTGTCCCTAACGGCGGGGTTTGATCTCTACGCATCTCAATTCGCCGTGGCAAGTCCATTTCGCCGAAGTGGCCAACTCGATTTTCACCGTGCAACTATCGTTCGCCGTCGCACCCTTGGAACTGCAGACGCAGCATTAGACGATGAAGAATTCCTGGACACCCTTTATGCAACTTTGAAGGCGTGGGGAATTGGCAAGAGGGGGTCCGTGCTTGTCGAGCGTGATTTGTTCGGGGTCGCGCTCCGAAAGCATCGTGAGGTCATCAATCAGTTTGAAGGTGTCTCAATTGATGACGATGGCCTTGAGGCGCACGACCTTGCCGGGCCACTGGCGACGTTAATTGAAAAACTTGGGATTGTTGATAACCAATCAACAATTGTTGCAGGTACGAAAGCCCTTCACCACCTCCTTCCCGATCTCGTACCTCCAATGGACCGTCAGTGGACCGGCCTGTTTTTTGGTTGGAAGCCATCCGACCCCCAGTATGCCCACAATCGAATTTTTGTTGAGGCCTTCACGTCACTGGTCCAGGTGGCTCGTGAAGTCAATCTTTCATTGTTTTCCGATTTCGAGTGGTTCACTTCAATCTCAAAGTGTCTGGACAACGCCTTGATTGGTTATTGCCAGCTCGAAATTATTGGTCTTAAAGATGAAGAGAAGACCGCAGAGTCTGTCATGGCCATTGAAATTGCGCGATCCGTTGAACATGATTCTCCGCATGAACGAGAAGACAAAAGCTTGGTTTTCCAGAAAACGGAACAGCTTCGCGATGCCGACGAAAGTTCAAGTCCCAAACTCGGAATTCGTAGATTGCGAAGGATTGTGCATCGTCTCGACGGTTTCCTCGAACGACACGAGCGTTGAGTTCCAGCTGACCTCAACGTCCTCAAAGGTAATCTCAAGTCGGCACAAAAGTGTGTCACAGGTCACATATAAGTTTTTGCCATGGGTCTTCACCAAACACTGGCGACGCGTTTCTCTTGTTCTCTTTGGAGCCGATGGTTCGAAAGGAATGATCAAAAGGCATTGAGCCTTGCTTCTGGCACCATGACGCTCAGGCGACTTCAAGGTCAGAGTAGAGACGATTTGCCTCCCGAGGTTGTGTCATTGCTCGCAATCGCCGACGTAAGTGAGATTGTCCTTGCGCTTTCGACTTCCATCGACAAATTTTCATGAAAACAAAGTGGATAGCGACGATCTCACGATGTAGTCAGGCGCATAAATGACGTCACAGATTGTATTGATCAATCAAGAGGGAATTGCCATCGCATCGGACACGATGACGTCGTTGCACATAGAAAACGTCCGGAAGACCCGCTCATCAGAGGGAAAAATCTTTGAACTTGGAGGTGACCACAGAGTTGTCGTGATGCACAACGGAAGCGTGGCAATCGACAGCGTTCTGGTGAAAACCCTCATTAGGGAGTGGTCACGACAGATCGAGTTTCCCTTCCCAAGACTTATCGACTACGTCGAAAACTTCGATCAATGGCTCGTTAGAGGTATCCAAGGATTCAGACTCTCCGAGCACAGAATGCTGAAGAAAGCAATCGAGGAAGAATTACGACGATTTCTTCAACGAGGCTTAGCCAATCTACAAAAGGAAGGACGCGCTCGCTCGTTGCTGAACGTGCCTCGCGATGGATTCAATTCTGAGAAAGACGATCGCGAGTTGTCCGAGAGACTCGCCGTTGCGCTCGCGGCGTATCAATCGAAATACATTTCAAGCGAAAGTGTCCCCAAATATCCTGATCTAACCTCGAGGAAAGCAGGGAAGTTAATAAAAGGCGCGGGCATCGATGTGACGCAAGTCCTTAGCGATGCGGTATCTGAGAATTGTCGCACCTCGATTCGAATAGAACCCACAGCAACTTTGCAAATGACTCTGCTTGACTTCTGCTCAAGCCTGCTCGCCCGCAGAATGCCAATGGACGAAGAAACGTCGAGCGCGCAATTGAATTTCGTCGGGTTCGGAACCGAGGAACTTATGGGTGGATTGGTGTCTATTGATGTGCGGAGCCTCTATGCGGGACGTCTCAGAGGTGTCATCGGCGAACGCCAACCGTCCGACCCAGATTTCTTAGGAGCTTCGGTCTTTCCATTGGCCCAGAAACGCGCTATGAATTTCATTTTAGACGGCCTGGACAAAGTTACTGAGGTCGCTGTACTCGAAGCCGTTGAACTTGTTCTCAATGCTCAAGGAAAATTGGGTGAGGGGCAAAGTAAGAAGATTGGAGCTTGTGTTGTCGAAAAACTCCGCGAGACTCGTCGAGAACGAATTGCTAAACCCGTTCGCAGCACCTTGTCTGGTCTAAATCTGAATTCGTTAATCAAACATGCGGAAGCTCTAGTACAGACGGAGACCTTGCGCGCAGCCACTCGCGAAGTATCTCCCACTGTCGGAGGACCCGTGGAGGTAGTTTCAATCAGCAGGTGGCAAAAGCCAGGTGTCCAGTGGCATTAGTGAGCAACAAGCTACCTTTGTACGAGAAACTGACGACATTACAGCGACGTATCGTAATTGTTCGCAAGCTAGAAAAGCTCGGCAAACGAAAGATCTCACGTGCGCGCACTGAATAGCGCGTATTCGACAACGGTCGGATCAATGATTTGTCCGTGGTGCTTAACAGCATTGGCCCAATTGCAATACTCCAGATAGTTCTGGAAAGAAATAGTCTGTGGCTTAAGTAGCCCTGCCAACTCCATCGGCGCTGACCCCGCCCTCGCGAGTGCGTCGAGATTTCTTGCCACCTTCAAATCGAAGATGAGTGGCTGCGGATCACAGCCCTCCTGCTGACCTAAAAAGTAGAGAATCTTTGTAATGAAGGGAGTCCGCATGCCCTTGATGCGGGTCGTGTTTCTTCTCCCGTCAAGGCCATTGTAGAAACATCGAAATGCCTCTTCGACATCGTTGCCACGCAATTTCTCTCGTGCATCATTAAGCACAGCGACGGCCAAGGAGGTGGGCGAACCTTCGGGCGTTGTGTATCCGGTCTCGAGAGCGTCCATGATATTTCGATAGCGAGGGTGCGTCCCGTAACCCCAAATAAGCGAAGCTGCGAAAAGCAATTCGTCGTCATCGGTGATACTGAGAATGAAGTTCCTATCGAGCTGTTGGTGGTCTTCGAGCGCCGCTAAAATAGACAACCTCGAACGCAATATTTCAGAAGCTCTCCACTTATTTTCCAAAGTCTTCCGATTCCGATTAATTGGTTTTTGGAGTACGAATTCCCGCGTTGTGTTGGTAACCAGTTCTTGATAGCTCTCGGCGATTGTCATTTTGGATTCCCTGAGGTAGAGGCTTTGTTCCAGTGGTAGTAATCCCTCAATGGATTATTTAGATGATAATTCTCTTTCCAGAACCAACAAGTAAGGTCCCATTCATTCACTCCTAGCCAATCGCAGGGATCGCTCCAGCCTGTCTGCGCCGACGTATACACCCTGTCGCGCGCAACACGGAGGTCTGGAATTCTCTCAGTCAGTACCAAGCCTTTTTCTTCGTAGTAGTTGTCCCACAAGCGGAGCTCAGTCACACCATTCAGAGGGTGAAATATTATTAGGTCTTCGTCGAAGAACACCCTTTTACCGAGCAACTTCGCGTGCTCCTCGATCAGCGCTTCCCTTCCGCCCGGATAGCGTTCGTCGACGGCGTCCAGTCGGATGATGTAGTCAACCCCAGTGAGCTTCAGCACGTGCACTTGCCCCCTTCTATGAATTTCCCGGCTTAACGCAAGGAGGCTAGACGAGGTCTGTAACAGGCGCGACACTTGCGACGGTCTCGATGCTGTGCAGCGCAGCGACAACGTAGTGGGCTTTCACGGATCGTTGGGCTATGGACGTCGCTAGACATCTAGGTCCGACCCGGTTTATTGAGGTCTTTCCTGGTTCTCCCAATGTAAGGGTGTATGCGTCACGGCGTCGAAAATCTCAGCGAGAGCGGCTGTTCTTCCGTCGCTTCAAAATCCATCTCAAGTAAATCGCGACGAGCAAGAAATAGATGAGCCAACCCATTGTGAATAATGAAAGCAGTAGCCCGTGACATCAGAGATCTTTAGAAGAAGAACTGCCGCACTCTAAATGAGTAGGCGCTGAGGATGGCAAACCTATACCTATCCAGGCATCCTTGAATGCGCACCGATTTTGCCTGGCCGTTTAGAAACGAATTGCTCTCTACAAAACCCGGGGTGAATCACTTACTCACACCAAAGTTGACTGACGGTTTCGCTCTGTGTTGCTTGGAGACATCAACCTCAGAAATCTTACGAAGGAAAGCTCCAGACCAAGGTCGTCCACGAAGGGCCTGGTAAGTCGTTGCAATACAGGCGTGGATTCCCGTGACATAATCGACCGTATGCAGTTTAACTTTGCAACACTTAGCGATTCGGAGCTTGTCGAGCGATACAACGGCGATGTCGGTAGTAAGGGATGGACTCAATCCCGTGGCGTTTTCCAGATGGAGTTGAGAAGCGAGATGGAACGTCGCTTTGATCTATCGGGCATCAGTGGGAAAAACTCTTCGAATCGCGGTCAATGTCGTATCCGCTTGGAAGGACGCGCAATTTTTTTCGACGATTAAGTGCAACTGTTGGTTTTCTGATCAGAGTCGTTTACGTCTCACTCGTTCCGGATCTATGGGAATCGATCCAATACTCCAGAATATTACGTTGCTTGCTGGGCTGGGAAGGAATAGTGGGTGGCCCAAGAACTGTCGGCACTCGACTTAAACTTCGAACGTCGCCAAAACTTGAGCCTAGATGCCAAGCGCCATTATTCGATTGTTTCTTGCTCGAACGAAATCAATCGATCGCTGCCGGTACTCCGCGTAAGCGTGGCGATCTGTCGGAATCGACGGCGGACCGAATTCATCAAATGGCAAGAAGAACTGCACTTCACCGTCAATATTGACGAGATCTTGAAGCAAAAAGAAATCTACGTAGCCGTGAAAGTCCAAAAAGAGGTCGAAGAAGTCGGCGTATCGAGCAAGAGTTTGAGAGAGTGGACTTTCTATTTGTAAGTAGTGACGCCGAATACATTCGAGAGTCAAATCAAATCGGTCAGATATCGCTCTCGTGAATCCTCGAGCACCATTAATGGTCTGCATCCCACCGACTTGATTTGCTGGGAAAATCATCATGCCACCTATCGTGTAACCAATAGACACAAACGCTTCGATTTCGTCTGCTGAAAAATTCGATGTTACTGGCTTCATGGATTTCCACTTTGCGAACGTCGGTATAACCGAATCACTCGAAAGAAAAAATTCCCCAAAGTTTGATTGATGGACCAGATATTTACCCGGCACAGAGTCAGTCAATCCGAAGAACTGACCATTTGGCAGGTCACGACTCCAAAGGAGTTTGTGGTACTGCCTTAACGTGCGGCTGTATTTGTCAGGATCTTTACCACCGGAGTCAGACCTAAAGTCGAACGAAATGTCGATTTCCATGCTTCAATTCGTTCCTTGCAAAGTAGTTGGCCACACTCTTCCTCACGCTACCTACAGAAATTCGCCCAAATGCCGTTGTACTTTGAGCGAAAGGTCTGTACCGAGCTTAATCCGAGCATGAAAACCCTTCCATCATGTTGGTTCCAAGTCACATTGCACATCGAACGCCCAAATGTCATCCAATAATCTCTTTGAAAGTGAGTCCGTTCTTGACTGGTATCAGGAGTCCGATGTCACCACGGGCGGCAGTCACTACATTGCTCGGCCCCGCATAGGTGGTCAAAAGCGACGGGACCCTCAATTTCATTAGGCCGTTATATCCAAACTTGATAACCGCATGACCGTTTTCGTCGAAGTCGCGGATATTTACGTTTGTACTGGACTCGTCTTCGTATGACTCAACGACAAGATGGTGGTTTGGCAGTGTTGTCGCGGAGAAGTCGAAGTCGTAAGGATTCGGCGTTGAGATCTTGACGGTGCCGTGTTCTCCAAAAGAGTTGAGCGGCATCCCACTCGAGTGAAACTCTTGAATTTCGCTTGAAGCATGCGATGGCGATATATCGCAGGACGCGCTTAGGCCAACGATGCCGACGCCACCCCTTTGATCAGGAAATATTGAGCCCCAAAAGACCTCCGACCTAACCGCGATTGGTCGTGACGCATTGAACGTACTGTCGATGGATAACAGCGGGTACCCGGTCGGATTTAGCCATTCGAATGGCATGCTGTAGCAACCAGCACCACCAGACTGCCCGGTCGTCACTATGTCGCCGTTGGGCTGTAGAAGAAGTTGCCCAGCGTAGACGTATGTCGAAAAGAGTGCGACGTGACCGCTGCTACCGAAGTAAGTGTTTACGGATCCGTTGGGATTGAGTTCGTAGAGGTACGGCTGAACGTCTACATGCGGTTCTGCATTGTCTCCCAAAATCAAGATCGTTCCACTCTTTGTCACCTGTAGGTCGGAGATGCTTGGCTCGTAGCCGGGGTACCCCGCGGGTGGGATCACTGAGACCCATCCTTGGTTACCGAAGTTGTTGTCAATTGTTCCGCTTGAAGTGAATTCACCGATTAACCAATTATCGTTGCCGTTGCTGATGACAAAGAAGTTGCCTCCGAGACCTTTAGCGAGGCCAAACGTCGTCAAGGGTGCGCTCGTTCCCGTGACAGATGGATCGAGTATCCCATGGTTTCCAAACGATTCATCTATGGCGCAGTCGCTGGTGAGAGAGAGAATGCGGACTGCACCGGAATTGAAGGAAGCATCTATCGAATTAAAGCTAAGCAACGTGTGACCGTTCGAAGTCTCAATGACACTCCCTGGAACGAGACTTAGACCGGTCGTAGAAGATGCTGTTGCTCCCGACCCAAGTACTCCCGCCGAAGTCGTGATGTGAAAACCTTTGCCGCCGTTACACAACTGGTCAGGCTTGCCAATGACGCGAGGAGTTGATGTGGCTAAAGAGGATGCACAGCTTGAGAGCATTAAAGCAGCGATTGAGGAGACAAGAAATGAAAGTAATAATCGCTTACCGCTAGGTCCGTGATTGCTGCTGGATTGAGGTGAAGTCGCAGTCGGCTCCGCGGTCATTTATAGAGACAGTTCCATCGCATTAATGAAGACTACATCTGCACTGCTGCACTTCAATTAGATGCCATGGCAAACGGACACCATCGCTTGGAGTGCGTGGTCACGGCTAAATGGGAAGTGGCGCAGTTGCGTTATCCATCAACTGAAAGGAACGCCACCAAAGCGGTGGCATAGGTTATTGGCATGCGCATTGTCGTATGGAACTGCAATATGGCACTTCACAGGAAGCTGGACGCGCTTATGCGAATCGCGCCTGACGTCGTTGTCCTACCTGAAGCTGGAGAACCGTCAAACGTGCTTCCGCAAGTCCTTATATCGGCAAACAGAACGTACGAGTGGATAGGAAATAATGCACATAAGGGCCTCGGAGTAATGGCCTTCGAGCCGTTCTATCTGCAACGCGCATGTCTCCCGGATCGGAATCTCGAGTGGGTTCTCCCACTTCACATCCGAGGCAAAATCGACTTTACCCTCCTCGCGGTGTGGGCGATGAATCACCGTGCTAGCCCTCGAGCGACAGGAAGAAACCGGGATCGCCAGGTGGTAGGTGCACTCGAGTCGTACGCCAGTCTCTTTGGAGAGGGACAGTTGGTCGTGGCTGGTGACTTGAACGACAGCGCAATTTGGGACAAACCAAGAGGCGCCCGGCCATTCGCCACGATGGTCGAGTTGCTGAAACAGCAGGGCATCGTAAGCGCTTATCACGAAGTCTTAGGTGTGAAGTTCGGTGAAGAGCGTGACCCAACAATTTTTTGGCGCGACCGGAAGTTGGAAGGGCCTCGTTATCACATTGATTATTGTTTCCTCCCGGAAAGCTGGATCCCGTTTACTTCCGTCACGATTGGGAGTTTCGACGAGTGGATTTCGCCAAAGCTCTCCGATCACGTGCCATTGATTGTTGACGTGAAAATGTAAGCGTGAAGGAACCACAGAGATGGGTCAAGCCCGTTAACAGATGCGATTCGAACACGTCAACCGTCAAGTGAGCAGAAAGTCGGCCAGAGCTCCTGAACCGCACCTTGCGAAGTGAGGAAAGACTTTAGCCAAACGTGAGGGGGTGTGCGCCTTCGGCCTGATCAGTTTGACCAGTTTCTCGAAAGTTTCTGGCTTCATCACCACACACGAACGCGAATGGTTCACTGCGGTTGATTGAGGCAACCAACGTGGTGACCACCCACCCAGCGCGAAGAAGACCTGCATTAGTGCGCGATGTTCGAGTAGCCCCAAGCAAGAGCGCCTCACCGTTCACCAACTTGACTGCGCACAGGTACTCGTCGGCGCTGGATGAGGAGGTGATTCTCCACAGATCAGAGAAACCGCCGCGGATCGGGGCCACAACATCAGGCGGGAGGAGGTCTAGAGGATCCTGGGCTAGCACCGGCGGTGACGAATCATTTCCTCGCCGAGCGCCACTATCGAACGACCAGGTACTCGTCTCTCGACCCCCTACCCCAGAAAGGTGATGGACGACGCCGGACACGCTCCAATCACCACGAGGAGCGAAACGCTTGCCACCGCGATGCTCCATCTCGCGCTGACATTCCATGAGTACAGCCCGCGACTCGTCACCCCACCAAGCTGTTCCTACCTGGTAGTGACCTCCGTCGGACCGCCTTCTCACTGTTAATTCTGAACAACTTGCTGAAATCGGTTGCGAACCAATGAAACCGTCTAAGAAGAGGCGGGAACGGGCTATCTCGGGGAACAGGTCGAAACCTACTTCAGCAGCGACCTCGTAATTGGCCGTCGAAGGCCCCCGGCCGTTGATCTCCTGACCTTTAGCTGCCTCCAGGCGACCATCACCCTGTGTCGAACTCATCGTCACCACCTATCGCTTGCGCTTACGTCTACGCCCTGAACTAGATGCCGACAATGCGGCCGCAAACATTCCAAGAAAAATTACGAGTAGACCTTTGAACACACTCGGGGCGCCGGCCCTCAATTCGTCTGCGAGCAGCGTTCCTCCAGTTCGCGCTGGCCCTGAATCCTGGGTCGCTAAAAAATCGATCAACCGATCTCGATCCCACATCTCGACGCTATTGGATCGGGCAAGTTCGTAGGCAGCCTTGGTGAAGTTGCTGTTCGTGATGACTATGGCTCGGCTGGCACGATAGTGGGATCGACTCGCCGCTGCCTCTTGGACGGCACCCGGACCAACACTTTTGTTCCACCGCTTTGCCTGCACCACGACCCGATTGCCAGGGGCATCAAGAACAAGGTCCGCACCTAAGTCACCTCGACCTCCCACGTGGTACACGGTGAAGCCGGCGAGCTCAAAGGCAGCCTTCAGCCGTAACTCAAACTGGGTCCCATTCATCGCGTCAATGTCACCGATGCCGGCTCGCCGCATCGCTGCAGCATGAGCAGCCTTCCGACGGCCGAGGAGGCCCACAAATCCGATGAACATCGCGACGCATCCAAGGAGGATGAGATCAGAAGCGGATCCACCGAAGTCGGAGGAGAAAAATAGGAGAAGCACACCAGCAATCAACAATGCACCCGACGGACTTTCGGCAATACGTCTCCGCATTCCACTTCGGAAGTCGCCAACTTTCAGGTCGCTGATGTTTCCAGCTTGACCGGTCCCAGTTGGTGGCGGTGTTGGCGGAGGCTCATGCGTTCCGTGACCGGCAGATCCCGTTGCAGAACCACCACTCGATCCAGGATTTTTAGTGGAACCCGCGTCAGTGCGACGCCATCCGGGTGCCGTCGCATTTGCGTTTTTCACACCATTGTCTACAAAGCCATTGTGGTCATAAGCCTTCCGGCG
>Ga0302140_10012029_pt1 | contig 10631 bp, 10 predicted proteins | sample I_Bog_E1_1_FD_202095 | JGI IMG/M metagenome (GOLD analysis project Ga0302140, IMG submission 202095) | Peat permafrost microbial communities from Stordalen Mire near Abisko, Sweden - I_Bog_E1_1 | ecosystem: Environmental > Terrestrial > Soil > Wetlands > Peat | place: Sweden: Abisko, Stordalen...
CGAGAAGATCAGGCGGTATGTCCATATGCACCTTCAGGCGATCATGAAAGCGTGTCTGTTCGATCTCCAGATACTTGCCGACGAACTCGAGCTCGCTTTGCAAGGTGATCTCGTTCTCCCGGCGTTCGAGGGCCATGCGAAGCAGGTCGCCGAGGCTGACCAGCAGACGGCCCGCAGCATCGACGTCTTCCTGCATCAGAACACCGATGGCATGAAGGCTGTTGAATAAAAAGTGCGGATGCAACTGGCTCTTGAGATTCTCAAGTTCGGCATGGGAGAGCTGCGTCTCCAGCTGCGCCGCTATCGTCTGGCGCTCCATAGCAACCTGGTAAAAGTGCATCGACTGGTACAAGCCCACCACCAACCAGTATGTGAGTATGCCGGTAAAGCTCATGAAAAGAACACCGACTCCGAACGACGAGAGAAAGCGGTGCACTTCAGGACCAGTGATGTGAAAAACAAACCGGAGAAGTCCAAGGATCAGAAAGTATTGGCTGACCGATGCCAGGGGAGCTATCATGAGCGACACGATTGTGTGGAGCGCTATGTGACGTGCAAGCCTCGGCCCCATCAACGGGAACCGTTTGGCAAGACCGATCACAAGCGGTGTGCACGCCGCCCATATGTACCATTCAACAAGTTCGAGCGCACCCTCGATCACACAGTGGACCTGCGAACCCCGCACCTTTTCCACCACGATCTGTTGCGCGGCAAACAACAGCGCCACAATCGTCCATCCACACAGGATCAAAATCCATCTCTTCCGTCCCTTGTCTGGCGTGACCTGCAGCAAGATATGTCGAACCTCCGACACAGATTATAGCTGGCGCTTCAAGAGAGACCTCATTGAGGACACGGCCATTGATAGCGCCATGAGCTCTCTTGATTCCCAATTCTGACCGCTTATCTCATTGCGGACGCCGCATATCACTTTTCCAACTAGCACTGAATCTTCGCGGCGTATTGTTCATTCATGCAAGCCTCCCCTTCCATCTCGCGGCAAATTTTCGCCTACTTGCTTCTTGTTCTGCTCTTCAGCTCCTTCTTCTACTTCCTCATCATTCGTTCGAAGCAAGTGGATGCGGGCGGCGGATATTATGCTTTTGGGCTGGATTGGTGTCCGGCGCTCGCGGCGTTTGCGACGCTTAAGTTGAATGGCCGCAGCTTGTCGGAGTTGGGCTGGAAGTGGCCGTCGGAGACGTACGCGGTGATGAGCTGGTTCATACCGCTGTTTTATGCGGGTGTGGCTTACGCGATCGTGTGGATCAGCGGTGTGGGAGGGTTTCCGAATCCGGACACGGTGAAGCGCTTAGTCATGAGCATGGGAGGGACGATGCCCCCGGCGGTCGCGGTGCTGCTGTATGTGCTATTGGCGGAAACTTTTGGAGTGGTGCGCAGCATGTCAAGTGCGTTGGGCGAGGAGATCGGCTGGCGGGGGTTTCTGGTTCCCGAACTCGCGGAAAGAGTCGGCTTTACGGCGACGGCCTTGATCACCGGCGTGATCTGGTCGCTGTGGCATTATCCGATTCTGATTTTTGCCGATTTCAACGCGGGAACGAAGACTTGGTATGAGGCGATGTGTTTCACCGTGACTTTGGTTGCGATTTCCTTCGTGTTTGCCTGGATGCGGCTGAAATCCGGGAGCCTGTGGACAGGCGCGATTCTGCATGCAAGTCACAATTTATTTGTGGGGGTGGTATTTACTCCTCTGACCGCGGACCGCGGCAAGACGGCGTGGTATATCGAAGAATTTGGAGCAGTCATTCCATTGGTAACGATTGTTTTTGCCATTTATTTCTGGGGACGGCGGAAAGAGCTGAGCGCGGCGGATGGCGCCATAGAGGGACGGGAGCTTGTCACTTTTCCAACTAGCACTGATTCCTCGCGGCATATTGTTCCGTGAGAAGGAGCATCGCCAAGAGCACATGAATCTGGGGGCCGGCCCAGGCGCGCTGACAAGCGTGCCGAAAACGGCTAGCCGGTTCGTCGGCGCAGCGAAGTTAAGAAACGCCGCGTTGAGACCTGCATTCGGCGTTACGGGCAGTACGAGTTGTTCAGATTGACGTAAAGGAGTTCTACATGACGAAGATTCTGACTAAGTACGGAGCGCTTGCGCTGGCGGTCGCTCTGATGGTACCGTTCGCGCAGGCGCAGTCGGCAGGAATTCAAACCGCATTCGGAAAAGATGCCGGAACGCTTTCCGACAAGTTCAGCGGGCTCGCGCACGTTATGGCGGGCAAATACGACTGGAAGCCTGGCCAGGGCGTTCGCTCCGTCGCCGACGTGTTCAACCTGATCGTTAAGGAGAACGGCCTGCTCGCCGGCGTGCTCTCGGGCACACCGAATACGGGGGCAAAGCCCACGCCCATCACCGATCCGGAGAAAATGCAGGAAGCTCTGAAAGCCTCTTACGCCAATCTGCAAAATGCGATTACGGGACTTTCCGACAAGGACCTGCAAACACGGGTGAAACTGTTCGGAGAAGACATGACGAAGCAGGACGCGCTGATGCTGATTCTCGAAGATCAACACGAGCATCTGGGGCAGTCGATCGCGTACGCGCGCACCAACGGCGTAGTTCCGCCCTGGTCTAAGTAGGAGAGCCGCGCGCGGTCTGGCCCGGTTCTCATCGCATAGCGCACCGGTTGATTTAACAAAACAAGGAGATGGTCTCATGATTCGTAGCTGCAATCTTATAGTGTCTTGTTTTCTTCTGGGACTGACGCTCATTGCGAGCGCACAGCAGTCTACTCCTGCCGCATCTGCGCCGCCTCCGCCAGTGGGGACACTCGCAGGGCATCCTGACTGGCCTGCGGCAAAGAACCCCGGCGACGTGGACACTGTGGACCACCTGCTCGCTTCGCTCTATGACGTGGTTTCCGGCCCAGCCGGACAGCGCGACTGGGACCGCTTCCGCGCATTGTTTTTGCCCGATGGGCGGGTTGTCTCACTTGTTCCGGAATCTGCGGCCACGAAGGATAGACCGGCGCACAAGGGCGATGCGATTTTCCTGACTCCCGACATGTTCATGCAGCGAAACGATCCCTACTTCAAGACGAACGGTTTCTTCGAGCACAGCATCGCGAACCGCGTCGAGGCGTTTGGCAATCTTATCGAGGTGTGGAGCACGTCCGAAATCCGGGATGCGAAGGACGACGCCCAGCCATCCTCGCGAGGCATCGATTCGTTTCAGATTGTGCATGCTCACGGACGCTTCTGGATCGCCAGCCTTCTCTTTGATCATGAGCGACCAGGGGTGACGCTGCCCGCGAAGTACCTGAAAACGCCCGGACAATAACGAGAGCGCTCACCAGAGTCCCGCAACAGCGACCGTCATCTGCACCGAAGCCAGCCTTCCAGACACTCCTTCATGGCGGATCTCCGCCAAAGTCTCGGGCAGCTGTGACGGGGAGGTGAGCTTCAGGGAAGGAGGTGGGGAGTACCGTGACGCAAGAAAGACCGAATGCTTCGATGGTGAGTGCAGCCGCACGACGAAAGATAGTGATCCAACGCTTCGGGATGGATCCCAACTCCGCTTAACCCTGGCATGCACCGGATAGACAATCTACAGCAGCCTTGGGAACTCGGACCTCCCGGTCAACGGACCTTCACTGTAATCGCGGTTGACCCAGCTTCAACCCCAGCTGCTCCTGGATAGCCTCGAAGATGCTCGGAGCAGGGGCTCAACACCGTCAGCAGGCTTTGCGAACCACAGCGAGTTCCAGAGGATTAGTCCCCCAAAAGCCAATCCCGGAAGGAACGGCTCTCGTTTGATGACAAATCGCCAATGCACTCAGGGAAGGTCCAAGAGGGTGTTGCGGACGAGACCCAAGCCTCTCGTATTGCGGTCCAGTCGCGGGCAAAGCGAAGACCGGGCGATTGCTAGTGGATTGTTTAATCCTACAGTTGTATTTGCTTCAGACTGCAGCGATCCGGGCCTGAAGGCCCCGGTGTTTGGGAGACTTGTTTTCAGGGGCATGAATGCCCCTGCTCCCTCCGAATCGACGGTCTGCGACTGTAGTTCTACTAACCCGCGGCTGTGGTCGCGGCCGGCTCCAGGGCTTTCATGGCTGTGCAGTCGATCGAGAGGCAAGTACCCAGCGCGTTGAAGCCCTTTTCCCAGCTGGGGCGATCGTCTTTGCCTAGCGCAATGAGGCCGTAGTTGGCGGTGCGCAGAATCTCATACCAGATGTTTTGCGCTTGCCAGAGGTTCAGCTCGAAAGGCAGCTCGACGACAGTGCGGGCCAGCGCCAGCGCGCGCTCCAGCATTTCGAGCGATCCTGACGACATTTGCAGCTCGACCATGGCACGTTTCATGCGCTGATCGGCAAGGTAGGAGAGTGTGGCGGTCTCCAGCGGAACCTGGTCTGCCTTGGCCAGCGAGAGGAAGGAGCGCAACTGCGCCTGATCGGGAGGGTCGGCCTCAAGAGCGTGACGCAGGCCCGCGTTGATGGCAAAACCGGCCGCGAGCGTCAATGCTGCCGGCTTGGGCAGCCCGGCTTGGGAGAGATAGTGCAACAGGCTGGCGTGGTCCTCGTAGATGGTGGTCAGCGAGCTCTCGATGTCGCGAAGCGTGGAATTGAGGATGAGTTGCACGATGCGCCGCTGTTCGTCGGTAAACAGAGAGGCCATGGAATAGTCCACATGGCCGTAATAGCGGTCGAGCAGGCGAATGACCTCAGGAAAGTCTGCGCGCTGCACATGGGCGGCGGCCTCTGTGGTAAACGATTCGAAGTCGGCCGCATCGGCTTCTTCGTAAACCTTTACGGCGGCGGTAATATTCTGATCGCCAAAGTGGAGAACCGCGAACGAGAAAGATTGCTGCTCGGTAGTCACAGCGCTGACAATCTTGGCGCGGCCCAGCGCCAGACGTCCCCGGCCAGAGGAGTAAATGCTCCAGGCGTCGCGCCAGACGCGATAGCAGAAGAGATCGGTCTCCTCGGCAAAGGAAGAGAACATGGAGCTGATGGCGTAGTGGGCTGCAACCTGCTCCAGACCCAACTGCCGGCAACTGACCTGTTCCTTGTAGAGCAGAGCGCCGTTGCCGGCGCTTAGCACGTTGGATTTCGCCTCGGCCAAACGGGCCAGAAACGCCGGCTCCAGAAGGCTTGCCTGTACGCCAAACAATTGCCGCGCCAGTTGCAGCACGCGCGCGGCGTAGGCAATCACCTGTACGGTCTCGATGCCTGAAATGTCGTCGAAGAACCAGCCGCAACTGGTGTACATGAGCTGGGCGTGGCGCTGCATCTCCATCAGCTCAAGCGCGCGCACCCGCTCTGCAACCGAGAGCGCATGGCTTTGATGCTTGCGAAAGAACCGCTCCACGACCTGCGGGCTTGAGTCGAGCACCACGTCGATGTAGCCATCGCGAGCGTCCCACACATTTTGAAAGAGATTGGCGCCCTCCTGCTCGGTGAGCGGCTCGACCGCATCGCGCAACTGGTCAAGCGCCTTGCGCAGGGGTGCGCGCCACAGCTGGTTGAAGCCAGGCTTGCCGCTATTGCAGCCGCAGTTGGAGCGCCAGCGTTCGATGCCGTGAACGCAACTCCAGGAGGTGTCTTCGACAATCTCGCACTCGTATGTAGGCGGAAACTGATCGAGAAAGCTGGCGTAGTTGGCCAGATTCACGGTCTTGTCTTCCTCAAGCAGGCGCAGCGCGTAGGCCAGCGCCATCTCCCCATACTTGTGATGGTGGCCATAGGATTCGCCGTCGGTGGCAACATGCACCAACTGCGGCTCGGCGGAGTCTTTGAATCCGGCTTTGAGACGGGCGGCAAAACTCTCGCCTGAGTTGAGCAGCCCCTCAAACGCGATGGCCCGGGAAATGGGGCTGTTATAAAAGAAGACCGCAATGGAGGCCCCGGAGCTGAAGCGGACGAGATAGGGCCGCGTTGTGTCCAAGATATCGCTCGTCGTATTCGTCCAGCCTGCGTTGCCGTTCTCCTGCGCATCTTTCAGCAGCCGGATGCGCCTGCACTGGTGCGGCGCGAGGATTGTAAACTTGATGCCTTCCTCTGCGAGCAGCTCGAGTGATTCCGAGTCCGCCGCGGTCTCCGCCAGCCACATGCCTTCCGGCGCAGTGCCGTAGTGATGCTGATAGTCTGCGATGCCCCAGCGGATCTGCGTAATACGGTCGCGGGTGCTGGCAAGCGGCATGATGATGTGGTTGTAAACCTGCGCCATGGCCGAGCTGTGGCCGCCAAAGGTCTTGCGGCTGCGCCGCTCGCCATCCAGAATCATGCGGTAGGTGCGCGGCGCATTTTCTTTAAGCCAGCTGAGCAACGTTGGCCCAAAGTTGAAACTGATGCGGGCGTAGTTGTTGACGATGCGTGTAATGAGATTTTTGATATTCAGGATGCGCGCCGCGCCGTTGGTGGCATAGCACTCCGCGCAGATGCGCTCATTCCAGTCGTGGTAGGGCGCGGCGGACTCCTGCGTCTCTACCGTCTCAAGCCACGGATTCTCACGCGGTGGCTGGTAGAAATGACCGTGAATGCACACAAAGCGATTTACTGATCCCATGAGTCTTCCGTTCCAGTGCAGGCCTCTCGAAGAATTCGCACCGGCAGTTCCGAGAAATATTCCGGCTGTGTGTCCTTATTCTAAGCTGGAACGGCCCGTGGGCGCTGTGCCCTTGGCCAGATCGCAGGCTCGCCATAGATACCAACTGGCCACGGAGCGGAACGGCGCCCAGCGTTTTCCCCTTTTGAGCAGCACCTCAGGCTTGGGCAGATCGCTGGCCGCAAGCGGCCTCGTCTTGGGGATCCGTTGAAATGTGAGCGCGAAACCCTTGCGCACGCCGTAGTCGGTTACTGGCAGCACATCGGGCCGGCCCATGCGGAAGATCAGCAGCATTTCGACGGTCCACGGCCCAATGCCGCGCACCGCCGTCAGCCGCTCCACGATCTCCGCGTCGGTCATTTTGAGGATGGCCGCATGGGTGGGCACGGTGCCATCAAGGGTGTGAGCGGCAAGATCGCGCAGCGCTTTGATCTTGTTTCCGGAGACGCCGGCGGCGCGCAGCGGCTCGTCTGGCGTATCCAGCAGCAGTTGCGGCGCAGGGTCGCCGCCGAAGTACTCGCGCACCCGCCGATGGATGGTGGCCGCGGCCTTGCCGTGCAACTGCTGGTAGAGGATCGACTCCAGCAGCGACTCGAAGGGCGAAGGCAACGGATCAAGCCGTAGGGTGAATGCGCCGGCGCGGTCAATCAGAGCGCCCAGTTTGGCGTCTTTGGCGCGCAGATGCGCCACTGCCTCGGCAGGGTCGAAGGGAAGTTTGCGGCTCTTGCCATCGTGAATCATAGGCGAACAGTGTACCGTGCCGGGAATGTTTTTCGACAGAGGCTGGCCACGCGTGGCGCGGCCAGGGTCTCAACGGCCTTCGTGACGGGTGAGGAAGGGCATGGTGTGACCGGGACGTTGTCGCTCAGCAGGGCAGTTTATATTTTTTATCTTGACAAAATGTTTTAATTGCATAACAATACATTTGAAATATGAACAACCAACCTCAGAAGGGTCCCGGCGAGAGCGGCCTTTACAACCGCATCGCGGTGCTGCGGGCCGAGCGCGGCATCAGCCGCCAGGAGTTGGCCGACGCCATGGACGTGAACTACCAGACCATCGGTTTTCTGGAGCGGGGGGACTACAGCCCCAGCCTGAAACTGGCGCTCTCGCTAGGCGAGTATTTCGGGCTGCCGGTGGAGGCGATCTTCTCGAAGCAGCCATTGCAGCCGTTGAGTCAACAGGTTTATGGAACTGGCAAACCCAAGATCGCCCTGATTGCCGAGCAAGAGACAGAGGAGACGCTATGAGAGCCGAATTTGTTCTTCTTGGTAAACGGATCAACATGACTTCCCGCGCTCGCCGCCGGTGGCTTGTGGCGCTGATCTATGTCGGGTTTGCCGTGTGGATGATCAGCGCCTTTTGCTTCCTCGATCACTTGCAGGATGTTTTTGAGTCCATGATGTTCTTGGCGTTTTGGCCTGCCGGCTTCCTTGTGAATCGGTATCTGCTTGGCGGCTATGGCTACGGCGGATTGGTCAAGCCGTTTTACAATACCCAACCTTGGCCTTATGAGACCCCGCGCGATCCGCATTGGTTGTGTTTGGTTCTCCAACTCCCGCCGAGCCCGGATAAAGTCGACTACCGTAACGACGAACGTGAGTTGCGCCAGCGCGACCACGTACATTTTCAGGCCTACCGTGCGGTCTCAGTTTCAATGGTCATTGTGACCATGCTTTTGTACATGAGGAGGCATGAGCGGCCCTTCTTAGGGTTCCTCTCCGTCCCCTCTGACCTGCCTTTTGCCGTGACGCTGGCCGTTCTCTTTGTCTCGCAAACCCTCCCGCAGGCGATCCTGCTTTGGACGGAGCCGGATATGGAGGAACCGCGATGAAAGCTGAACCTGCATCGTTTGGAAAGCACATCTATGTGTGCCCTTATTGGAACATGCGAGCGTCGAAGACAAACGGCTGAGGAGCGTCGATTTTCAGCTCGCTGATACGGGGGTACAGCGGGTTGATCAGGACGTTCCACTCCACGCGAATGGGCACGGAAGGCACCATCAGGGCCAGCGAAGACCGATCGCGTATCCAGGTATCGCCCAAGTCGCGAGTTGAGCCTGGTCCCTCTGCAACGTCGTCCGTCCACCACGCAGACGGCAACTGGTCTGCCTTGACGGTGCGAGCGGGTTCACCCTCAGGCAAAATTGCGGAGAGATAAACCAAGTCGCTGGGCGCCTGACCTGGTTCCAGATTGACAAAAAGCTCAATCGCAGCCAGCGACAGCGAGGAGGACGAATACACCATCGGCACGCCGCGTGAGTTCCACCGGCCACCGAAACGCCGCGCGCCTTCGCCGGAAAATGCCTCCGCCGCAAACGGTTGCCGGCAGATTCGCCAGATGCGCATCAGCTATAGACGCCGTAGGCGATGCGGCCGAGTACGTCCTCGACCTCGCGAACGCCGGGATCGGTGTCTAGCTGGTCAAGCGGACGGCCACCGCGCAGCGCGCGATTGGGCGTTTTGAGCCATGCGGTCGCTTTCCCTCCATCGCCCAACGTTTCAGCAGCCGTCGCGTACACCTGGGCCAGACGGACGGTCCGGTCCGACTCGGCAGCCGTGAGGCGAGAATGCTGCGTGAGGCGGCGGGTCAGTGTGCGCTGGGGAATGCCAATCTTCTCAGAGATTTCCGCCTGGCGCAGGTCAAGCCGCTCAGCCAATAAGAACAGGGACTTCACCGGGAGCCCTTCGCGGACCAGGTCGGCCATTGCGCCCCCCTTGCCCATCGGCCTGCCGAGTATTCCTTCTCCGCCCAAAACAAAATGCACAGAATGAGTGGCCATGGTCTGCCTCCAAAGACAGTATACGCCATTTGGCTAATTTTTATATGCCATTTTACGAAATAATTGCGATCTTGGCCCGTTTGCCGAGGCGGACGACGAGACGGGCGGGGAGGGCTGACAGTGGAATGAGTGTATTGGTGGCAGGCTCACTGATCCGGTGTGTCGCTCAGGTTCTTGAGTTGAGAGAGAAATGTTTGAAAAGATTCGTCCACGCGGAACGATTTCATAATTGAGATATCGGTGCTGCTTCCTTTCAGTCGCAACCTCCAATATGAGTAATGGCTGTCTGATGCGCTTCTGTAACCTTCAACTTCACTTGAATCTGCCGACACTTCCCCAAGCGCATAGCGAACCGAAATGCGCGTTCCGTCGAGCACAACTCTTGAGCGCAGCGCCAAGGCCGCAAAGAAGCTCCCCAGTGCGGTTGGAAACACCATGACACAGACTGTTCGCAAATCTGTGAAGGCTGTCCAATCTCCTTGTATTAAGCCAAAGAGGATGAAGGAGACGCCTGCCCCTCCGAATAACAAAGCCAAAGCCAGGAACAAACCTTGTACCCTCCGCTTGAGCCGGTAGACATGGCGAACCGTATTCGCCGATTGAGAATCTTCCATTCGTTGCACCACCTGCCAGAGTTCTGGTTGGCGAATCCCTATTGGAACCCGCTACGAGATGATGGCGACCTTGGCGCGCTTGCCGAGGCGGACCACTACGCGCACGGGCAACCCTATAAGCTGAACCATCACATCTGTTCTCACTTCGCCATTAAGTCTGACGGCTTTCTCCGTAATCTTGCGATTAGCTTCAGCGCCGCTGGCAACCAGTCCCAGCAGGACCAGCAGCTTGGGTAGCCTAATTGTTCCTTCCCCGCCATCAACATCGGCAAAAGCGACACCAACCTCTTCCAGGTCTTCGCTCTCGCCTTTCTGCTGGAACATGCGGGCCCAGTTCTCGTTGGCGGCCTGGGCCGCCGGCTCGCCGTGGAAACCGGTGACGATGGTGCGGGCTAGGCGCTTCTTGGCCTCCATGGGGTGCAACGTACCCGCTGATACCTCAGCCTTGAGCGCGTCGACTTCCGATTGCTTGAGGTCAGTAAGGAAGACGTAGTACTTCCACATCAGCTCGTCGGAGATGCTCATCAGCTTGCCGTACATCTCGGCGGGCGGCTCGTTGATGCCGATGGCGTTATTGAGCGACTTGGACATTTTCTGCACACCGTCGAGGCCTTCGATGATCGGCGTCATCAGGATGATCTGCGGCTTCTGACCGTAGTGGCGCTGCAACTCGC
>Ga0302140_10012030_pt1 | contig 10631 bp, 8 predicted proteins | sample I_Bog_E1_1_FD_202095 | JGI IMG/M metagenome (GOLD analysis project Ga0302140, IMG submission 202095) | Peat permafrost microbial communities from Stordalen Mire near Abisko, Sweden - I_Bog_E1_1 | ecosystem: Environmental > Terrestrial > Soil > Wetlands > Peat | place: Sweden: Abisko, Stordalen...
ACTTTTCTAAAGTTTTTTCTTTTTTCTGTTAATTAATAATTTTTTCAAAAAAACATTAAAATATGCTATTTTCATTCTCCACTCACAAAACTCTTAAAACTTCTTTTTTAAAACCTATAACATAACCAAAAAAAATCGTCTTCTCTTTTACGCAAAAAAACCATGCAGAACCTCAAAGTGGCCAAGATTTACAAGTTATCCAAACGAATCGGTCAAGGTGCCTTCGGTGAGATTTTCCTGGCTTTGAACACCAAAACTGAAGAAGAATATGCTGTCAAGCTAGAATCCATAAAATGTCCCCATCCTCAGCTTTTTTTCGAGGCTAAGCTTTATCAATACATTCATTCCGAGGCCACAGATTTTGATAAAGGCATTCCAAAAGTCTATTATTCAGGTTGTGAAGGCGATTTCAATGTGATGGTTATGGACCTATTGGGGGCCAGTTTAGAAGATTCTTTCAATAAAGTGAATCGACGTTTTTCATTAAAGACAGTTTTGATGTTAATGGATCAAATGTTGACTAGGATCGAATATTTACATTCGAGATTGTTTCTTCATCGAGATATCAAACCTGATAATTTCCTGATGGGCATTCGGAATAATAGTCATAGATTATATTTAGTGGATTATGGTCTGGCGAAGAAATTTATGGGCAAAGATGGAAAACATATTCCATATAAAGAAAACAAGAATCTGACAGGAACTGCGAGATATGCGAGCATTAATACACATTTGGGGATAGAACAGAGCAGAAGAGATGATTTGGAAAGCATTGGATATGTATTGATGTATTTTCTCAGGGGAAGCCTACCTTGGATGAATTTAAAGCCTGGGGGAAGAGATGATAAATATGAGAAGATCATGGAGAAGAAATTAGCCACTTCGACAGAAAGCCTTTGTAAAGGATATCCTTTGGAATTCTGTTCATATTTGAATTATAGCAAGGCGTTGAAATTCGAGGAAAAGCCAGATTATAAATATTTGAAGGGAATTTTTAGAGAATTGATGGGGAAAAATGGATGGGAATATGATGGAATATTTGATTGGAGCGAAAACGTGAAAAATGTTAATAATGGAGCGCAAAATAATAAGGAAAATGTGAAAAAAGAACCAGAAAATAATGAAAATATTATCACTAATAAGAAAAAGGAAGAAATTGTTATTGAGAAAAAAAGAGAAAATGAAAAAAATGTCAATAATAATGAAAAAAATGTCAATAATAATGAGAAAAATAAAGAGAAAATCGTAGAGGAAGTCAAAATGAATAATAACAATAATACGAAAATAGCTTTAAAGGAAAAACAACCACCAAAAATCTTGAAGAAGAACTCGATTAAAGTCGATGAGGAACAAAATAAAGAGAAAAACATGTTGAAAACATTCCAAAACTCACAAAATTATAACGGACCTCGAATTGTTGTGAATAAAGCCACTTACAAATAAAAAAACTTGTTCATACTTATTTAAAAACGATTAGAAAATATAAGAAAATATTAAGAAATATAAGAAAATATAAAAAAAATATTAAGAAAATATTGAGAAAATATTAAGAAAATATTAAGAATTAATTATGCAACAAAATTTAGAACAGAAAATATCAGAAAATTGTCTAAAAAAAATATTAGAAATTAATGAAAATTTAAAAAAGGGCCACTATGTTAAGTTATTTGGAAATTAATAATAAAACCTTCAAATAAATTTCCACGAAACCCGAAAAAATCGAAAATTTGAAATTAACAATAAGAAAATTAATTGAAAATTAGCCAACTAAAAGTCCTAAGATTTCTCTAATTTTTTCAGAAATTCGCTATTATTGGCTTAGAACAAAACCAATCAAACTCTATTCATTTAAATCTCTTTGCTTCTCAAAAGTCTTAAAATTTTAAACAAAAAGTCGCTAAAAAATGACCTCTCAACATAAAAATCCTAGTTTTTTCGCAATAAATTCCCCCCAAAGAACAGAAAGTCGCATTTGGGCCTGGTTAGATCAAGAAGGCATATTCCAAGTATCTCCAGGGGATAAGAAACGTGACTTTTTCAATAGAAGAAAGGCTGAAAAAGCCATTATCAGCTTAGATAAAATTAATGGAAATAGACCAATTTTAGGAATTATCGATTGTTCAGGCATTATGAAAAGAAGGAATCCTATGAAGGTTTAATATTTGGCCTGATATCCGCTATATTAGAAGAAATTACATTATGATACATTATGATATAATAATAATATGGATTTTTTATATGTTTTTTTTCATCATATGAAATGCTTTTTGAAGGAAAAAGCTCTTTTTATTAGAAAAAAGCTAGGTTTTTTTAGGTTTTTTAGATGTTTTTTAGGATTTTTTTTGGAGGATTTCGCTTTTTCGCTTTTAAATTCCTTAAAAAAACACACTTTTTGATTAAATTCAGAGTTTTAACCGACCCAATATCGAAAGCCTTGATTTCTTATTATGGACCCTCGCCTAGTCCAAACCTCGATTTCCTCATTTAAAGAGAATTTCGATCAACATCATAAGAACTTCTTCTTCAAGATAAAAGTCCTTATAATTTCAAAGCCTTTTTTCCTTTAATTTCCTCATTAAAAGCGAGTCTTAAAGGCATCAAATCCCTTAATTAAAAGCCAACATCTAAAATCGAAGTCTTTGATTTTAAATAGGCCAGAAAAGCCTGAAAATTCGATGAAAACCTTGAAAAATAAGGACAATTTGCTGAGAAATAACATGAATATAATGAATCAACAGAGGGATTATATTAGAAATATGGGCGATAATAAGACTTTGGCTAATAATTCATATATGGCTTATAACAAGAAAGCTAAAAACAATAAGAAAACCATGAAATTCGATAATAATAAAGAAATAGGCAGGCTTTTTTCTTAATAAATTCCTATATTTTTAAACCTTTTCTTTAGAAAATATAGAAAATATCAATGAAATCGAGGAGAAAAAAGAAGGTTTCGCTGAGAAAATCCTTCAGGAAACTAAGGATTTCCTTAGGAATGGAGAAGATATCATTGAAAAGCTCGATTTCTCTGAAAAACTCGATATATCTGAGAAAACTCTGGCTTTTTTACAAAGAGAAAACACGATTTTGAGGCATGAAAACGATGATTTAAAGAAAAAGCTTGATTTTGCCTTATATGAGAATTCGGAATTAAGGAAAAACATGTATTCCGGGTTAAAAACCTCATTTTCTAATGTTTTTCTTAGGAAAGAAACGATCGAAGTCGAAATCGGAGATCAAAAAGCTCAAATTCAAGGAGTTATTGAACAATATAAGAGGTATTTCATTAGATTTTAAGTCTTTTTATAGAGAAAATCTCTTAGTTTTATAGGGAAATTGATGAATGATAAGAAGGAATTAAGCCTTAATTGTGAGAGATTATTAAGGGAAATGAATGAAAATAAGAGAAATTATTCAGAAAGCGATATCGATCTAATAAAACAATATGAATCCAAAAGTCCTGAGGAAAGAACTCGCTTTTTAAAGGAAATCGATGCTTTGAACTTGAAAATCCGCGATTTATCAATGAAAACCACAGTTTTTAAAGAAAATTCATTAGAAAAACATGCTATGAATGATAAAATCGCGAATCTAGAGTCTGAACTCAGGAATTATAGAGAAAGTAAGGATTTCTTCTAATATTTCTTTAAGAAATGATATAGAAATCGAAGGTCTTAATGAGGCTTATATCCAGAAAATGGCTCAGAAAGAAGAAGAGTTCTATAAAAGCTATAATTCATTGGAATATCAGGTAAAAGAGGCTTTGCAAAAGAAGGTATTTCATTTTCTATTAAAAACCCTTGTTTTTAGTAATTATTCAATAATATTTAAAAGGATGAAGTCATTAGACAATTGAATACTTTATTAGCAAAGCCTTAGAAACCTCATGAAATTTATCAAAATTATCTAAACATTTCCTTATTTTCTATATATATTTATATAGAAAAAACATAGTACATATATAAATAAGCCTTTACTTTCTATTAATTTTTAATATAAATCAATAAATAAAAAATATGAATAAAACTAACAGCTTCCCGAAACTCGATATTTCCCAACTCCTTTCCTGCAAAATCCAATGTTCTAAACATTCTCAAGGCTTTATCGAATCTATTTGTTCGTTTCCTTCCTGCGAAAATTCGAAAATGCTTTGTTCTTTTTGCAAAGAACAAAGTCCTGATCATGCGAAAACCCATAGTATTTATTTCAAAAGGCCTGAAGATTTGAAAAAAACACTTCAAAACGAAAACGATGAATTCCATAAATTAGTCTCGGAAAGCATTATTAACGCTGGGGACCTTTTGAAACAAAGCCTCGATTCTTTATTAATGAAAGAAGCTGAGAAATTGGATAAATTCTTTGAGGATTTGAATTCGCGAATAAAGGCGGAACTTGAAAATATAAGAATTGAGGTTTTTTCGATGATAATGAAGAAATTCTTCAATGAAATCAATGAGGATTTCTCAGATTTTTATTCGCAGAAATATGCCCAATTCCATGAAAATATCCTTTCTCCTTTCATCCATTATGATAAAATCGCGAAAAACAAAGAAACCCTCACTTCGAAACAATTCGAAACTATGGTAAGTGAGGTTTTTAATGCTAGAATCGTCGCTATTCAATTCAATAACCTCAAGGATGAAAAAGTCAAGAGCTTATTACAAAATATCCCAAGATTAGAAAATTCGCTCAATAATGAAGATTTCATTAAGAAAATCAATAACATCTTCATGAATTCCTTCAGAAATTTATATTATCCATTATCCACAGCCCCAAGTCCTGTGAAAAACCCTCAGATTTCAATAAATTTCACAGGAAGAAACGCGATCCTCAAAAAAGGCTCGACTTTCGAGGTCCGAAATGAAGAAGAAGAAGAATTCGGGGGGTTGAAATTAACTAAAAACAATGATGAGGAAATATCGAATAAGGTCCTAATAAAAAAGACTTAAAGCTTTCAATAGATTTCTCAAGATTTCTGTTGATAATTTGGCTGAAACCACGAAAAGCCTTTTAAATAAGGCCTTGCCCAATGAAGATCTGGAAGTCTCGATTTCATTGCCCATGTAATAATAATTAAACCTCAAACCTCTATTTTAAATAAATCGAAAAATCATAGAACAGAAAGACAGGATAAAGAATTAGAAATCCTAGGCCGAGTCTTTAAGAAAATGGCTGAAAATGGGAAAAAAATCAAGAAGCTCGATTTAGATTGCGCCTCGAAAACCCAAGCCAGAAGATCAGTTTCTGGAGGCATTTCTGATGAAGGAATAGAGCTTTTCTCTAAAGGTCTAATGAATTTCAATCAAAGTCTCGAAAACCTGAGATTGGACTTCTCTTTGTATTCATTTATCTAAAAATCACGCTTTTTATCAATAAAACATTAGAAATAGCGCGATTAGCGATTATGGGATGAAGGCTTTATTAGAAGCTGTGGCGAATCTGGAAGCTCTTAAAATCGTCAATTTGGAGTTTTATATGTAAAATTAGAGAGCTTAAATGGGTTTTTATTAGGGTTTTTTGTTTAGGGATATGAAAATCACAGATAAAACCTTGGAAGAAGTCGAAAAATTGAGGAAATTGCCGAAAATCGAAGAAATCCTGATAAATTTCACGAAGTTTTATATTGTTTTTTTTCTTAATAAAAGAAGAATTTGGTTTGTTTAAAGGACCAGAATTTCAAAGGAAAACGCGGAAAAAGCGACTTTGGAATTGAAGAAATCTCAGAATTTGAAGAAAATCGAGATTTTCGCAAATATTTAACAGAGAAAATTCCGAAATTTTGCCATAAAAATCATAAAAACCTTTAAATAAAATAAATAAAAAGGGATTTTATTGATTTCGTTTGAATTTCCTAAAAATTTATTTGATTTTCCTATCAAAAACGAAGCAAACTAAAAAAGATCCTTTCTCTAATTTCTAAAAATTCGAAGCAAAAACCCCACTCTTTTTTAAACTCAAACCTATGAATCACAAAAAGACGACCAAAGCTTCAAAAAGTGCCCATCATAAGCCAGTTCGAGCGATTCTCCAAGCGGTAAGTCAATCAGCCACTGAGTCTATTATGCATTCCAGCCTGGCTACAGATCCATCCTTCCATCCTTCCACCTCATCTTCCCATAAAATTCCCAATCAACCTTCCAATCAAAGGCCTATTGCTAATGATCAATCAGCCCTCCAAATGGCTTCTAATCATCAACAAATGGCTTCTAATCATCAACAAATGGCACATATGGACCCTTATAATCAATTCGTCCAAATGGCTTCTCATTATCAACAAATGGGCCAACAACCATATATGGACCCCTCTTTGATGGCCTATTATAACCAAATGGCAGCATCTTCAGCCAATCACTACAGATTGGCTTATTGGCAACAAGGACAAAATCAAGAGGCTAATAGAGTCCCTGAGTTCGCATTATCCTCACAACCGATCCAACCAGCTCAAATGCCAATCAATCCACCTTCAAGAAAAAAGGCCACTTTGAAAAGATCAGCTCCAGAAAACACTATGGAACCCACAAAGCCAAAGGAAGAAAAGGATAAATGCGTCTCCATTTTTGGGAGAAACCTGAAAAGAGCTTATAGTGAAGTCATGAAGAAGAATTCCTATATTGTCCAGAAATTCGATGATTATAGAGAAACTTGGCCCAAATATCTCGGTTCTCTCACCATCAAAGAGAATATCAACCAATATCAACATGTCAACTTTTGCGAAATAAGGACTGGATTAGAAGTTGAAATGAAAGTCAATCGAGGAGATATCATTGGAACCATCCATAAGCCCAAACATTTCGAAAACGAACCGAATAAATGGGTCTATAGGATTTATCCTCATTTTTATAGCTCAATCTCTGCTAAAATCAACCCTATCAAGACTATTAACATTGGCTTGACTCATAAATATAATGAAATCTGGCCGTTTTTGCTCTATTATAATTATATTGAAGTCAAAGCAACCGTGGCACAAAATGACGCCTATGAATTGGAAATGCAATGCCTAAGAGACCCAAATTTAAAGATCCAAACCCAATTTTATGGGATTCAAAAACCCGAGTTTTTGATTATTACCTTGGATATTTTCCTTCGCGATGAATTCATCATCAATCCAATAAATGTGGCTTTGAAGAAGCATTGGCTTAGAAATGATCCCAATCAAGAGAACCCAGAAAACCCAGAAAACCCAGAAAATAATCCTCAAGATGAACAAAAAGAAGAAAAGGAAGATGAGGATTTCTTCTCAAGCAATAAAAAGAACAAAAAAAGCCTCAAAAAGATCAATGTTCAAGTTGAAGAGGCCAAGCTCAAAAATAAAGAAATAGGCCGTTTGGCTAAAGAGTCTTTAGTGGTTTTATTTGATTGGTTGAATTTGAAGCGATTGATTCCTTCTTTGATAAAATTGAGGAAAAAGACCAGTTTGCTTGATAGTTTGCGAATCAAGAAATATGGGACTATGGATTGGATTGGTTTGGATCGGCCTTTGGATGAGAGATTGAATGTTGGAAGATATGTGACTTTGCCTGAATTGAAGACTAAGGAATTGAAAGGATATTATGATTATGAAGAAGAGAAGAAAGGTGAGGATATGACAGTGGCTGAGCGAATCAATATATTAGAAATGAAGAAAAAACCTGAGAAAAAGGAAGAAGAAGAAGCTGAAAATTCGAGCTTTTCATCAGAACATAATGAAGAAAAAGAAGAAGAAATAGATGATGATGATTTTCAAGGGAAAAACAAAGAGAAAGAAAAAGAAAAAGGCGATGTGGCTGAGAAAAACAACAAAATGAATGATTTTCTTCAAATCACAGATTCCAACGATTTCCAAACCTATGCGAATCCACCAACTATGTCCACGACTCTGCATGATTATCAAAAACAGGCTTTATCTTGGATGTTATATAGAGAAAGATGTTTGAATGATAAGGAGCTTTATAGGCATTATAATGAACAAAAAAGAGAACTGAATCCTTTATATGAAGAAATTATATTGATGGATGGATGGAAATTCTATTTTAATGCTTTCACAGGCTTCGCGACCACAGAATTGCCGAAACAAAAGCATTGTTTAGGCGGAATTTTGGCTGATGAGATGGGTTTGGGGAAGACTGTGATGACTCTAGCTTTGATGCATATTAGCAAATGGAACATGGAAGAAGATGCGGATTTGGAGAAATATAGAGTTGCTGGATTTGATAATGAAGATCAAGAGGAACTTGGCACTCAGAATTCTGAGAAGAAAGAGGATTTTGATAATATGAATGGACTTATCAGCTCGAAGATCATAGGCTCAGCCAACACTATGATGAAATCACAAAGCCAAAACACTCAAAATACTGTTCAAAACACTCAAAATACTCTTGAAAACACTCAAAATACTCAAAATTCTCAGGACAATCAACCAATTTCTCAAAAATCAAATAATAATCAGGCTGTTTCTCATACCAATAGTTCTAATAAAAAACCTAAAAAACCTTTGAAAAGAGGTGGGTCTTTAATAGTGGTTCCCTTATCAGTTCTCGAGCAATGGAAAACTGAGATCAATAAGCATTCAAGGCCAGGTTCTATGAAAGTCTATGAGTTTTATAACAGAGGTCGTAGAGCAGCTGATCTTCAGGAATATGAGGTGGTAATGACTACTTATGACATTTTAGCCCAGGAATATCTGAAGCTTCTTAAAGGCAATGATTCAGCTTTATATCAACATGTATGGTTGAGAGTGATATTAGATGAATCTCAAAATATCAAATCCAGAACCACGAGAAGATGTAAGGCCGCTTGTGCTTTATATGCGAAATTCAGATGGTGCCTTTCTGGAACTCCCATCCAGAATAAATTAGATGATCTTTTTAGCCTTTTGCTGTTTTTAAGGATCGAGGTTTTTGGAGAATATTTCTGGTGGAACACCTATATCAATAAATTCACTGATAATAATGAAGCCTTTGGCATCTTGAATCAAATCCTCAATTCTCTTTTATTGAGAAGAACGAAGAAATCGACTTATAGCAATGGCACACAAATTCTCGAATTGCCTGAGAAAACAATTGAAATTTGTCTGGTGAAAATGAACAAATTCGAAAGAAGCCTTTATAGCAAAGTTCATACCGGCAGCAAGCAAACGGTTCAAAATATCTTGAAGAATGAAGAAGCTGGACTTCATAGATATACGCATATTTTCCAAATCCTGGTGAGATTAAGACAAATTTGTGATCATCCTGGATTGGTTTTTACCTCAGAAGATTTGAAAGATGATGCTTCGCTAGATAAAGCGATCAAAATCTTCTTTAAGGAAGCTTTATTAGATAGATTTGGTGAGCCAATGGAACTTTCAGCCTTAAATAATGCCACATATATGGAGAAAGTCATTTGTGAAATTCGGAATGGGCAATATTCTTGTTGTGCGATTTGTTTGGAGGAAAATAATGACCCTTGTGTGTCGAAATGTGGGCATGTTCTTTGTTTCATCTGTTTTGAGAAAATGGTGAAAGAGAAAAAACAATGTCCTTTATGTAGACAACCTTTGGCTCCTGGGGACATTTTGCAGGTCGGACAATATTCTAATAATCAGGAGGAAAATGAAGCGAAAAATGAAGGTCAATTCGCAACAAGTTCGAAACTTGATAAGCTGTTTGAATATGTGAAGGGGGTCGAAGAAAGAAAAGAAAAATGTGTCATTTTCTCACAATTTCTGAAGATGTTAGATTATATTCAAGCGACTTTGGAACAGAAGAAAATCGGATTTCGAGTATTCAAATTTTTACTAAATATACTTTTAAACATTTTTACTAAATATAATTTTAAACATTTTGTAAAAAAAGAGATTGGAAGGCAAATTCAATAAAGCCAAAAGGGTCAAGGCATTGAAAGATTTCGCAAATGATCCAGAAGTAGTTTGTTTAATAGTTTCTTTGCAGGCTGGTTCGGTGGGACTCAATTTGGTGGCTGCGAATAACATCTTTTTAATGGACCCTTGGTGGAATCCAGCTGTTGAGGATCAGGCCATTGAAAGAGTTCATAGGATAGGACAAACTAAAAAAGTGCAGGTCGTGAGGTTCATTTGCCAGGATACAGTGGAAGAAAAGATGCTCGAGGTTCAAGAGAAGAAGAGACAATTAATAAAAAGCGTTATTTATAAGCAGGAAGAGAGGAAGAAACAGAATTTGGAAGACATTAGATATATTTTAGGTTGAATTTTGAGTTTTTTTTTGTTTGAGTTATGATTTTTTTATTCGAAATTGAATTTCTTTGATATGATTTTTTAAAAATTCGAAAATAAAGATACGCTTTGAAAAAAAAAATACCATTTTTTTTTTTTAGAGATATAAAGTTATTTCAATAATTTTTTTTCAATATGAGATTTATATGTTTATCAAATTATATTAAAATATTAGTTATTTTCCTTCCAGAATTGTTTTATTAAATAAATCGTTTGTTCATCATTAACTAACTTCTCATGTGGAATTAACCCCAAAATGAAAGCAGTCCTAAAATAAATCGTTCTCATATATCTTAACATAAGATAACAAAAAACACTCATAATAATCATACAAAGAACGCAAGTGGTCCAAAGCATTATATTCATATTAGCCAATTGTTGATTTAACACATCTTCATAATATGTTGAAATATAATCATAA
>Ga0302140_10012031_pt1 | contig 10630 bp, 8 predicted proteins | sample I_Bog_E1_1_FD_202095 | JGI IMG/M metagenome (GOLD analysis project Ga0302140, IMG submission 202095) | Peat permafrost microbial communities from Stordalen Mire near Abisko, Sweden - I_Bog_E1_1 | ecosystem: Environmental > Terrestrial > Soil > Wetlands > Peat | place: Sweden: Abisko, Stordalen...
GGCAAGCTACTGCAACTGGAAGCACCCTTGCCGGAGGAGTTGGAGAGCTTTCTCCGCCGTCTGGATGCGGTTGATAAACGTACGACCCGTGATTGACGGGATTCAAGAGAACCGCAATGGATGCCATCCGGCGGGTGCGATTGCTAAAATGAGAGGGCTATGATCAGAAAGATTTCAGGTCTCCTGGCTGCATTGATACTTTCCGCGGCCACGTTGACAGCGCAACAACCAGCAACTGCTCCGGCCTCGGCTGCCCCGACGGCTCAATCTCCAACCGCTCCGTCAGCGCAGGCTCCAGCCTCGTCTGACGAACAGTCCGATGTAAATGCGCCCACAATCAGGTTTGGCGTGAACGAAGTCAACCTGATTTTTACGGTCACGGACAGGCACGGTCATTACAACCCCAACCTGCAACAGAGCGACTTTGCATTGCTTGACGACCAAAAGGCGCCGGCAAAGGTGACGTCCTTTCATCAGCAGATTAATCTCCCGTTGCGGGTAGGGATCGTGATTGATGCCAGCACGTCGATCCGGTCGCGGTTCCAGTTCGAACAGCAGTCGGCAACGGAGTTTCTGCTGGAAGTACTGAAAGCGAAAAGCGACCGCGCGTTTGTGATGGGATTCGATGTAACTCCAACGGTTACCCAGGACTGGACCAACAATGTCGATGGGCTGGAGACGGGAATCAACCGGCTGCGCCCTGGCGGCGGAACGGCGCTCTTCGATGCCGTGTATACCGCGTGTCGTGACAAGATGCTTGATGTTTCGCGCGGGCAGGAACCGGTGCGCAAAGCGATTGTGCTTCTGAGCGATGGCGACGACAACCAGAGCCGTGTGCGACCGGACGAAGTGATCAAGGAGTGTGAACGCGCGGAGACCATCATTTACGCCATTAGCACCAATTGGACGCCGAGCCGCGGCAAGGGCGACAAGGTGCTGACCGATATGGCCGAATCCACTGGCGGTCAAGTGTTCTTTCCGCCTTCTGTTGAGGAGATGTCATCCAGCTTCAAGGGAATTGAAGAAGAATTACGCAGCCAGTATGCGCTAACGTACACTCCGGCAGACTTTAAGTACGATGGTTCGTTCCGGTCCATCTATCTCTACTGCAATGACCGTCGATACGTGGTGCGCGCAAAGAAGGGCTATTTCGCGCCCAAGCAATAAGAGTCGGGAGCCACCTCCAAGTTCGCGAAGTTATCTCGCGCCTGGCGCGAGCGTCGCTGGCATGTGAGCGGAACCATGGCGGAGTCGGCGCGGTAGAAACTCGATTTTTTGGGATCGCTTAATTTGGGCAGGGAGTGTTCCGTTTCAGGACGGGCGTCCCTGCCTTCCGGTTTTGGCCCCCGAATAGTTTCATTCAGCAATTCACTCACAGTTTTCCCGCTCCGCACGATGAAATAGAGGAAGCGGTTCCGCTCTGCGGGGCTGGGAGAAACGCGGTGATCCGGCAGGCTATTTCGTGTGACATCTGCGGCGCTGAGAAAAAGCAAACGAACCATTGGTTCGTGGCGAACGAGCATGGGGGAGAGATTCGGGTGAGCGGGTGGAACTCGCGGAACCGAATGCGTCCGGGTTCGAAGCATTTGTGCGGTCAAACCTGTCTGCACAAGTTGGTGGATGACTTCATGGCTCGGGACGTAGCGGCGCGCATGCAGCGAGGAATTGTGGACGAAGTGGATCTGGACGAGCAGGCGGCTGGCACCGATACGAGCCTGACTTCGGACGCAGCTTATATCGAAGTGGAATCGTCTGCCCGGCTGGTAACGCCGCTTGCGCCCGCATTGCCGAAGCGCATTGGTCCGGCCTCCGCGTCAACTTTAGCGCCCACAGGTGCCTATGTGTCTTTGAAGAGCGGTGCCGATCTGGTGGCGATGCCAGCCCGGCCCAAGGCGGAGGTCGTTGCAGCGCAACTCGAAGAACCGCCGGGTTTCAGGTCGCGCAACTTGCGCGCAGAGGCCTGGGATCGGGAACGGGAACGTGAGATGCGGGCAGTGGAGCGGCGTCCGGATATTGCAGCTCGGCGGCGTTCAAGCTGAAAAAGCGCACAGTTTTACAGAATCAGAGGGGCTGTGAATCTGCGGAATTTTTTATTGTAAGCGATTGATTGGATGATATTTATTGAGTCTCACAGTTTCACAGCCCGAAAATGGGGGGGGCGGATTTTTGTTCTCAATTTGGCTAAGTATTTTATTTGCAGAGGTTTGCGGTGCGCGAAGCCGATGAAACATCACCCTGGAAGGTTAGGAGACTTGCGCTAACAAACCATCGGGGGTTCGGAAAACTGCCTAAAGCGAACCTTCCAAGGTTCGGAAACTCAAGAGAATTAACCATGAACAGCAGCCCTTGCGAAGGCAGGCACAGATAAAGCTTTTCTGGAGAATGGTTTACGGTTGTTCTTGTCCGCAACGGATGCGCATTGGTTCGATACCGCGCCAGGCACATGTTGCTCATCGGTTCACTGTTCCTATTGTGCGCCAAAGGAGATTAATTCTCTGCAACGCGCCGGAGAGTGATCCCGATCCGGGCCTGAAGGCCCCGCATTTGGGATCTTTGTTTTCAGGGGTTGAAACCCCCTGCTCCCTCCGGAAATAGCGATCCACAACTGCAATATCAGGGTCGGTTATTCTGACTTGGCGAGAGGTCCGGATTGGAGCAGCGCCAGGAAGGCCGCCTCGTCAAGAACTGGAATCTTCAACTCATTTGCTTTGTCGAGCTTGGAGCCGGCTTCTTCTCCCGCCACAACGTAGCTGGTTTTCTTGCTGACGGAGCCCGCGGTTTTGCCGCCGGCGCCTTCGATTCGCTTCTTGGCTTCGTCGCGGGTGAGTGTGGGCAACGTGCCGGTGAGCACAAAGGTGAGGCCGGTTAACTGCGTCGAACGCACTTTCTTCTCGGCTGTCATTTCGACGCCGGCGGCTTTGAGACTCTCGACGAGGGCGAGGTTCGACGGCCGGGAAAAGAAGTCGAGAATGGCCTCGGAGATGCGCGGGCCCACTTCCTCGACGCGTTCCAACTCTTCGGCGGTTGCTGCCATTACGGCATCGATGGAACCGAATTCCTGTGCCAGGAGCTCGGCAGTGCGTTCGCCGACGAAGCGGATGCCGAGGCCCATCAGGACGCGAGCGAGGCCAGCCTTCTTCGATCGGGCAATCTCTGCCAGCAGTGTGCGCGCCGATTTTTCAGCGAAGCGCTCAAGGCCTACCACTTGTTCTTCAGTCAACGCGTAGAGGTCGGCAACGCTCTTTACGAGGCCTCGGTCCAGCAACTGTTGCACGGCTGCGTCGCCGAGGCCCTCGATGTTCATGACGCCGCGGCTGCCAAAGTGGAGCAGCGATTCGCGGAGCTTGGCGGGGCAATCGGCGTTGACGCAACGCCAGTCGACTTCGCCTTCTTCGCGGACGACCGGATTGCCGCACTCGGGACAGTCTGCAGGGTAGGAGAATCGCATGGTTCCGCGTGGATGCTCGGCGTCTTCGATGACTTCAACGACTTTGGGGATGACGTCGCCGCCGCGCTCGACCTTGACCCAGTCGCCGATGAGGAGGCCCATGCGCTCGATGAATTCGGCATTGTGGAGCGTGGCGCGGCTGACGGTTGTGCCGCCGATGAAGACTGGCTGCAGCATTGCGGTGGGAGTGAGTTTGCCGGTGCGGCCCACGGTGATCATGATGTCATCGAGATGGGTGATGCCCGACTTGGCCGTGAACTTGTAGGCGATGGCCCAGCGTGGGGCGCGGCCGGTGTAGCCGAGGCGAAGCTGGGTTGGGTGCGAGTCGACTTTGAGAACGACACCGTCGATTTCGTAGCCGAGGGTGGCGCGGCGGGATTCGGCCGAGTCAATGAATTGCATCATGGCTTCGACCGTTTTGACGCGTCCGCGATGGGGATTGACGCGGAAGCCAAGCGCGGTGAGGGCATCGAGCGTGGCGGCCTGGCCTGCAGCGAGGTATTCGCCTTCGATGAGCAGGAAGTAGGCGAAGAAGACGAGGCGGCGGTTGGCGACAATGCTGGGCTCGAGGGTGCGCAGTGTTCCGGCGGCGGCGTTGCGGGGATTGACTGCGGGCGGAAGGCCCTGCTGCTCGCGTTCTTCATTGAGGCGTAGGAAGGCTGACTCCGGCATCACGGTTTCGCCGCGGACTTCAAAGGCTTGTGGGAGGCCGAGCTTTTTCAGCGTGGCCCCAGGGATGGAGAGGGGAATGCTGCGAATGGTGCGGATGTTGGAGGTGACATCTTCGCCGACCTGGCCATCGCCGCGGGTGATGCCGTAGGCGAGACGGGCGCCTCCGTCGTCTGCTGCCTCATAGCGGATGGCTGCGCTGAGGCCGTCGAGCTTGAGCTCTGCCGTGTATTCGACGGGCGAGTTGCCGGCAAGCTCGTGAACTCGGCGGTCCCAGTCAGCCAGCTCTTCGGCGTTGTAGGCATTGTCGAGCGATAGCATGGCGCGGGAGTGGCGCACCTTCTGAAAGCCTTCGGCCGGCTTGCCGCCGACGCGCTGGGTGGGCGAATCGGGAGTGAGCAGATCTGGGTGCGCGGCTTCAATGTGCTTGAGCTCGTTCATGAGGGCGTCGTACTCGGCGTCGGCAATTTCGGGAGCATCGAGAACGTAGTAGAGATGCTCGTGACGGCGTAGCTCGGCTCGGAGTTCTTCAGCGCGTTTGGCGGGATTTGAGTGGGGGTGTTTGGCGTCGCCCATGGGGTGAATTATAGGAGGCTATAGTATGGTTGGCGGAGCCCTATGGAGCCTGTAACTCATTTTCTAACTGGTGCGTGCATTGGCCGGGCGGGGTTGAATCGCAAAACCGCGTATGCCACGCTTACAGCTGCCCTGGCCGCCGAGGCCGCGGATATGGACATCTTCTGGGGTCTGCGGGGCCAGGTAGACGAGCTGAAGCATCATCGCGGCATTACGCATACCTTCATTGCCGTGCCGGTGGTGGCGGGCGTGGTGGTGGGATTTGTGTGGCTGCTGCACCGGTGGCGCGAGAAGCGGCGGAAACCCAAACTGGAAGCGTTCATGGAGCGGGACCCGGGTGCGCCCGTGCCATTGAGACTTAAACAGCAGCCGGTGCATTGGGGCTGGCTTTACGCGACGGCCTTGATTGCAGCGCTGAGCCACCTGCTGTTGGACTGGACAAACAACTACGGTGTACGGCCGTTTTTCCCGTTCAACCCGCGCTGGTATGAAGGCAGTTTCATGTTTATCGCCGAGCCGGTGCTTTGGGCGCTGTTCTTTCTGGCATTTGCCATGCCCTGGCTGTTTGGGCTGGCCGATAGGGAGATGGGCGCGCGCAGGCAGGCGTTTCGCGGGCAAGGTTGGGCCATTTTTGCGCTGGCGGGCATGGTTGCGTTTTGGGGTTGGCGATGGTCGGAACATCAGCATGGGCTGGCATTGGTGGCGAACACGCAGGTTGCGAATGATCCAGTGAAGCGCGTTGCGCTGGAGCCGTATCCGGTGACTCCTTTCAAATGGCACGCGATTCTTGAGACGGCCAACTATTACCAGACGGCGGAGATTGATACGCGGACCGGCGTAATCGACAGCGATGCACAGGTCAATGTGATGTTCAAGCCGCCCGTGACGGCGGCGACAGAGGCGGCAAAGCGGACACCGCTGGGACAGGCATATCTGGATTGGGGAACGTGGGCCGTGGTGCGCGATGTGGGCCAGGTTCCTGCGACGGGCATGGATCCGCCGAAGCTGCCTCCTAACCGGACATGGACTACGGTGGAGTTTACGGATCTTCGCTTTGGCTATTCGTATCTGGGCGCGGGACGGGCTACCGGGCGCAGCCCGCTGGGTGGGGCGGTCTATATCGTGGACGGGCATGAAGACGCTGGCGAAGAGATGAACGGGCGGGAGCAGCGCTAAACACCTTACGGTGCGGCAGGCGCTCGCGGGAGGCTCGCTCGGGCTTTGTTCCGATTCCACTCATCACGATGATTCGGTGATGAATGGGGCGCAGTCCTTCTTGATTTCCAATGAGCTTGATGCATCCCACCCCTGCCGCGGAGTGTGTGGCGAAGAATGGGGCACCCACGATGTGCGGCAACATCCACCCCGATTTACGCGAATATCAATGCGAATCTTGCTCCTTCACAGTTGTGATTGGTGCGGTGGTGATCACGTCAGTTCCCACGTTGCTGAAGGTCACGCCGGGGAGATGGAAGTCGTGGATGGTGACGCCGGCCTGGGTGCGGCCCGTGCGCTCGTATTGCGTAAAGGTGACCGGGGCGCCTGGACAGAGGTATCGGGGATCTCCGCGTCCCCCACTCTTATAGCCATTTGTGAGATTGAAGTTCACCTGTTGGACGGGGCTAATGTTGGTGTCGGCGAGAGCGCGGTCAAGCGATCCGACCCATCCTGCGCCTTGCACGCCCGGGTCCGTCGTGGAGTGCGGAATGTTGCAGGGGGCATCGGACCAGACAACGTTAATGTAGGTCAGCGGCGGATCGCGCAGGACTGACCGGCAAAGCAGACCCGTGGCCTGGAAGAAGGGACTGTAGAAGCCGGTCAAGGGCGCGCAGACCCCGAAGCCAGGGACGGAGAAATCGTGGCGTGGGAGCGCGATTTGCGAGACGCTGGTTGCCTTTGCCTGGGTGAGCGCAAGGGTTACGCGAGTGGTAAGCGGCATCCCTTTCAACTGTTCGTAAATGGCGCGAGGCATTACGACAGCAGCGTCGCTACCCGCTGCACCGGCATAGAATTTGGGCGCGGCGGTGTCCTGCCAGTTTGAAGTCCAGCGGTAGCCGTTGGGCGCTTCGACTTCGAGCTTGACTGCGTCGGGAACGAGCACGGTTCCAGGAGCGACGCCGGTGCCTTCGAGCGAAGTGTGGATGATGACATCGCCGTTGTCGGGAAAGGTTTCCCACTGTTGCATGCCGGGTGCCAGCGGATGGTAGACGAGCTGGACGGGCGGGGTGGAGGTGGCGGGATAGTTGGCGTCGATGCGTGAGTAGTGCTGTTCGAGGTGGACGCAGAGGGGCCCGCAGAGGATGAGCAGAGCGGGAATGCCAAACAGCAGCGCGCGGGCTGGAACGGCACGGCGCAAAGCGTATTGAAGCACAGTTACTACGGCACAAAGGCAAAATCCTAGAATAAAGAACCCTTGGCCCGTGTATGACTTGCCTTCAATGCCAGTAAAGTGATAGGGCATAGAACGCGGCATAGAGCTCTGCACCGCAAATTCAAGAGCAAGAAATCCCAGAAAAGCGCCGAGCAGGGTGAGAGTCATGCGTGCGAAGTTGGAGGTAACCGTGGCCATCGCAAACAGGGGCAGAACAACGATGACGGTGAGCAGGAACAGGTTGTAGAGCAGTCCCGGAATGTATGCGAAGGGATTGAAGCCGGTTTCGGCCAGCATGGCACACTGCGCAGCGAAGATGGGGAGATAGAGAAATGCCAACAGAAAAAGGAGCTTCGCGGCGAGGAGCTTGGGCCATTCATAGGGGCGAGTGAGCCAGAATTGCCGGTCGCCAACCAGCGTCTCAGCGTGGACGACGCGGGTGATGAGCAGCCACCAGCTGACCGGAACAAGAGCGAGAAGAAGTTGGCCCGCGATAACAAACTGGTATCCAACGGTGCCCGGGATTCCCATGGCGGGATGGATGTGGTCGGGGCCGACCCATTGTTGGGGATAGAACAAGGCGAAGGCTGCGGTGGTGGCGAAGGAGAGAAAAATCTCACCCCAGAAGCGGCGGCCGTCTTTAGCGAAGATATGCAGGATCTGGTTCATGCCGCGGTCCCTTCGGCGGTGGTGTGGTCTTGTTGAGAAGAACTGCGGTCGCGTCCGGATTTGGCGACGGCGAGAAAGATTTGCCGCAAGGGCATGGGGTCGAAGGTGATGTCGCGGGCAGAGGGGAAGATGTTTGCGAGTTGGATTTCGGAAGCCTGATCCTGATAGCCGCTGTGGATGAAGTGGATGACGCGGTCGGTGAGTTGGGGTTGGAGCCAGGTTGACGGGAGGTTTTCCGGCAGAGGCTGGGGGGTCTCCAACGTTACGGTTACTTCGCGGAACCGGCCGGCGAGAACGGCCATTTCTTCAGAGAAGAGGAGGCGGCCTTGCTCCAGGTAGCCGACGTGGCTGGAGAAGCTTTCAATCTCGGCGAGGTCGTGCGAGGAGAGGAAGATTGTGGTTTCCGGAGCGCGTTCGATGAGGCCTTCAATGAGTTCGTCGCGCACCAGGGGATCGAGGCCGGAAAAAGGCTCGTCGAGGATGATGAGCGAGGGGCGGTAGGAGAGAGAGCTGGCGAAGGCGGCCTTCATCTTCATGCCGCGCGAGAGGTTCTTAAGCTTGCGATTGAGAGGCAAATCGAACTGGCGGACAAGCTGCTGCTCGAGTGTGCGGTCCCATTTGGGGTAGAAGGGGCGGTAGTAATCGAGCATGGCGCCGACGGTCATCCAGTCGGGCATTTCCTGGTTCTCTGAGACGTAGCCGATGCGCTCGAAGGCCTTGCCTGCGAGGCGGCGGGACTCGATGCCGAGCACCTTAGCGCGGCCCACGGTGGGTCCGAAGATGTTCATCAGAACCTTGATCACGGTGGTTTTGCCGGCACCATTGGCGCCGACCAAGGCGTAGATGGCTCCTTCAGGAACGGTCAGGTTGAGATTGTCGACGGCCAGGGTTCGGCCGAACTTGCGAGTCAGGTTTTCTGTGCGGATGGCGTCGTTCATTGCTCTTTGCTCCCTCCATCGTTAAGCTCGGCGGCGGGTTGGGTTGGGTGGTTGGCGGACAGGCGTTCCCAGTGAGCGGAGATTGAGGAGAGCATCTCCTGCTGGTCAATTCCGAGGCGCTTGGCTTCGACGACGAGTTCTTCGATCTCATGGCCGAGGAGCTGGGTCCGATCTTTTTTGCTGGAATCGGGAAGGACGGCGACGACAGTGCCGATGCCGGGGCGGGTTTCAAGTAGGCCCTCGTTGACCAGATGGGCGACGATTTTGTGGGCGGTGTTGGGGTTGATTTTGAGCTCTTTGCTCAGGGCGCGGACGGAGGGATAGGGGTCTCCGGGATGCAGTTGGCCGGATACCATGGCGCGCTTCGAGGCGTAAACGATTTGTTCGAAAAGGGATATGCCGGGACGGAATGTGACGCGGAAGGGGATCACATGTGTACTATAACAGATAGTACACTCAATTTGAGCAATTTATTTTTTCTGGATTTTTGCACTGTGCAGGCGACGGTGGGGCAAGTGCGGAATCTGCTGATTTTGCGCGGAATGGAAACAAATGTTTGTCCCATGGAATGATTCGGGTTGACCGTGAAGGGCGGGGACCGCAGAATGAGAAGAGCATTTCATCATCCTTAGCCTGGATCAGTTCGCTGGGGCTCTGGACTTGTCATGACGAATACCGTTCCCCGGTTGCCGGTTTGAATCCGAAACTGAAGAAATTGAGGCTTATATGTTTGCTTATGTACTGGTGTTGCTGGCAGTTTTGACGCGTGTTTTGCCGCATGCGGGGTTGTGGAACTTTACCGCGGTGGGCGGCGCCCTGCTTTATTTTGGGGCGCGGCGGTCGTGGAAAGAGATGCTGGGTCCGCTGGCGGCTTTGATGGCGACGGACTACTACCTGACGACCTATGTGTACCACTATCCCTTTCAATGGCAATGGTATGCGTTGAATTGGGCGTGGTATGCGGCGGCGATGGCGCTGGGGTTGATCCTGTTGCATTCGAAGACTACGGTGCTGCGCGTGGCGGCGGGCGTGGTTCTGGGGCCGACTTCGTTCTTCGTGGTTTCGAATTATGCGGTTTGGGCCAGTGGCGGGATGTATCCGCGGACAGCGGGTGGATTGGTTGCCTGCTACGTGGCGGCTATCCCCTTCTATCGCAACGACTTGGTGTCGACCGCAGTTGTGGCTGGGCTGGCGTTCGGAGTGCCTGTGCTGGTGCGGCGGCTCTCCGCGGCACCCGTGGCGGGGGCGGTCGTGGCCGCAGAGACCAAAGGCTAGGGAACAGGGATCAGGGATCAGGGAAAAGGGATCGCTCCTGTGGGTTCAAATGGCTGCATAGAGGGTTGCGGTCCATAGCCTAAAAGGCTGCTTAAGTGGTTACAAAACATGCGAAATGGCTGCATGCGTGGTTGCGGTTCGTTGAGACACGTACCATGCGGGCAGCCTTTTTGAGATGTTTCGGTTGCAGAGAGTTTTACAAAACGAGGGAAAGGGTTGTTTAGATTTAGCCGCATTTTTTGAAAATGTGCTGATTTCGCACGATTTATCGTCTTAACCTATTGATAATGCGTTCTTTATTTTGCTTTTCTTCTCTGTGCAGTTGGGCACGGATTCCGTGGCGGAGTGATTGAAAGCCCGCGGCTAAAACCGATCTGATTGAGAGCTATTCAGGGGCCTCGACCCACATTGTGGGTACCCCGGCCCCTGCTCCCTCCGTCGGGCGCCTCAATCCCCGGTCCCCAAAAGCGAGGCATCACCACCCCCCGGACCACCCAGAGGGTACCCGCCTGTCCGCGGAGACCCCGCGCAGGGAGCACACTGATTGTTGTTAGAGACTGGGGTCATCCGCCCGCTTAGGTGATTCTTACTGCCACGGCTGGCCGTCTCTGCTAAAACGGATGTATGGACAAAGGCCGCCTGGAAGCATTCAGCGACGGCGTCATCGCCGTCATCATCACCATC
>Ga0302140_10012040_pt1 | contig 10625 bp, 10 predicted proteins | sample I_Bog_E1_1_FD_202095 | JGI IMG/M metagenome (GOLD analysis project Ga0302140, IMG submission 202095) | Peat permafrost microbial communities from Stordalen Mire near Abisko, Sweden - I_Bog_E1_1 | ecosystem: Environmental > Terrestrial > Soil > Wetlands > Peat | place: Sweden: Abisko, Stordalen...
CTATATGATTCCCGGTTGATGACGAAATGAGAAGAGAGCAACCTGCCCGGTAATGATTCGTTTGCATTGACTCCTGAGATTTCAATATCATCAATGGAATCGCCTTTGTTGTTCGGCTCTTCCTTAACGAAAAGAATTTCGTAATCAGAAAGATGAAGGCTTTGTTCTGTATGATTTATAGCGGCATTGTTCAACTGGGGCAATATGCGGGTTTTGGTAGCCATCAGATTTTCATCCACGCTTTTGATCATCATTTTTTTTACAGCGTAATAAAAAATGGGAATGGCAACCAGCAAGAGTATCGCTGAAAAGATAAAATAAGAAGTAATGGTTTTTTTTAACAAGCGCATTATATCTCAAATTTGTAGCCCATGCCATAGATGGCCTTAATGTAATCTTCGCTTCCGGCAGCAGCAAGCTTCTTTTTCAGGTTCTTGATATGAGCATATATGAAATCAAAATTATTGAATATCTCTGCTTCTTCCCCTGAGATGCGCTCTGCAATCGCATTCTTTGAAACTACTTTGTTTTTATTGGTTACAAGGTAAAGCAGCAGGTCATATTCTGTCCGCGTAAGGTCAACCGGTTTGTTGTGGACCGCAACAGTCTTAGCGACAGTATCAAAGCGAAATTCATTCAGCGTAAATATGGCGCTTCCATCAAACCTGCGCCTGCGTATGACAGCGGCGATCCTTGCACTCAGCTCGGGCAGGTGAAATGGTTTTGGGAGATAGTCATCAGCTCCGAGATTTAATCCGGCAATGCGGTCATCCATTGAGTCGTGGGCAGAAATAATGATCACGCCATCTGTTTTATGGTTTGCTTTTAATTCTTTCAGCACCTGTAGGCCATTTCCGTCAGGGAGAGAGATATCGAGCAATATGCAATCGTATTCAAATGATTCTGTTTTCTCCATGGCGGTTTTGAAATCTCCTGCCACCTCGCATGAGTAAGCCTCGGCTTTCAGATAGGCAACGATGCTTTTGCTGAGTTCTTTTTCATCTTCTATAATCAGGATTTTCATTTGCCACGTGTTTACAAACGCGTATGTTGTTTTTGGGAAGGAAAGATAAGATAAATAGGTTTTGCAGTGATGCGATGCCATGTGTCAAAAGCCCATTCTCATATAATGTTCAACCTACTCGTGCCTCGGATATAAATTTTTGATGAGCAAATAATCAGAGCGGGTCGTTATCATTTGCTTTATAGTAATTGCTGAATGGATATCCCTTTGCTTTTTCGTTCAAATTTTGCAAATCAGTTTCATTTGCTTTATAGTAATTGCTGAATGGATATCCCTTTGCTTTTTCGTTCAAATTTTGCAAATCAGTTTCATCAGCCGCGCCATCCGATAATTCATGTTTTCCCGAAGCCTTAGGGTTATCTTTTTGAGGTTTGGAGCTTTCTACTCCGGCAGGTTTTTGAAAGTAAGGTTTCGGTTTCATAACCAATAAAAGTAGATAACAGAAAAAATGTGATATTGCCTCTTTGTCTTTCGGGATTAAAGAAAATGACAGGTGTTACATGATGTGTGTATGCTCTGCGATTTCTTCTTCTGTAAATTCGGATCTTTCAAAAACAAAACAATTTTTATCGAGTTCCTGTTTCAATTGCTGCTCATATTGTTTTGGTATTACCTCATAATCGACAAAATGAATGCCGTCTTTGATCTCAATCAATACGCGCCCGGAAAGTTTGTGCTTTTCAATTAAATCCGAAAGATAGCATTTGATGGTTTCCACCGTAGATGCAACTGAATGATCCCAATCGTATCGGGCTTGCTCAGCCATTTGGCCATTCTGAAATGAAAAGAAAGTCCTGATATTGTCCATGCTTTTATTTTAAATTTTTGATAAAAAGAAAAGCCCGTGTTTTGCGGGCTTTTCTGATTCTCACTTCATGTGCACTAAAAACACTATCTGATTTATATGACATAAAATTATGCTGACTTATTTCGGAAAAATTACACAATACCTCAAATAGTTTACATAATTCATAGTTCCATCAACCGCCATTCAATCATCATTGTAAATGATCTGAGATATATGATGCAGATTATTGTTGTGCTTTCGGGACGTCTTTTAAATACATAATCTTTCGCTGGCGAACTAAATTTTAGGCTCATTCACTTTTGGCACCTGATAATCATTTTCAATTTCCCGCATTAACGATTTTTTATCTTTTCTATTTCGGTTTGCTATCCGTGCCATTATGAAGAAAACTCCAAATAATGCAAGCGCTATGATAATCCAGTTCCATTTCATACAAAGTATTTTAATCAAAGAGGCCTAGTCAATTTAAACGTCTATTAGCACGCTGTTCTATCGGGTTCCGGTGCTAAGCACGACCTGACCGATAGGATCCGAAATATTGGCATCGTTTTCTGCTGTGATAAAAAAACCTGAAGGTTTATAAGGAGTCACTGTTATTAGTGAGCTCTTCAGCATTTTAGAAAGCATATGCCCGGAAGTTTTCAGCTCCCCTATATTTTTTATCCCATTTTGTTCCGTTTTCATCCAGACCACATAAACATTTTTCTGCGGGTCCAGCCTTGTGGGAGCCGCCAGGCGTATCACCTTCAACTCAATCTTATAATTGTTGTTTTTATCAATTTTTATTTTTACCGAGCCCTCAGCAGCAGGCACTATAGACGAAGTTAAAAATTCCATCGAGTGTGCGCAGGATTGAAAAAGCGAAGTAGTTATCAATGCTGACGCAACATAGAACGCAAGTTTTTTCAAATGGCCAGGTCTGGCTGTGTTCATTTTACAATATTTGAAAAGTGAGGTTTGTTTTTGCCGTGTGTTGAGGCAAATTTGTTTAATAAAGTATTTAATGAATCCCTGTATTTCCTCAGGCTTTTAATATTTATCTCAGGATCATTTACGTCGGGAATTGTTACTGGCATTTCAGTTATATATTTTGATAGTTCGGGAAATTTATCGTGTATCAACATTGTTGTTTTCAATATCTCATTGTTAAGTTCATTTTCTGTTTCCATGAAGCATTCTTTTAATTAAAGCCAGGTGAAATTTTCAATTTATCCATTTGTCGTTTGCATATCGCCGTTACATGGAGGTAACAGTCATGACTTGTCGCAGCCAATCAGATTCTGTTTATGAATACCCGATTTGCCGCTTTCAGCTAATATGATCATTGAATATTGATGCTGTAAAGTTGGTCAGATATCTCCTGCGATTATTACATTATTTCATCAATTTGTTATATAACTCACACATATCCGATAGACACAATTGCTTTAAATAGAAAAATAAATAATAAAATACCTGATCATTTGAAGAGCTTGAAATATCTATTAGTTGAAGTTGCATGGCATTTGATATCCGTCCATGATCTTATGGATAAATTTGCGGGCTTCCGCTTCATTGTTTTGCATAACCCGAAATAGATGAATTATATAACTTAATTCAGGAATAGTATAACACTTCTATTCCCAAAGCAGTACAACTTTGCACAGCAATCAATTCAATCGATGAATTTGCAGGCTCAATGTTGTCAAACCGTCGTTAAGATTTAGATCAATAATCAATTTAAAGATCAGGCTTCCGGAAATTTATCTTAATACGAGAAATGATTTTTTCTGCAGATCCTTTTTGGCTTGAAAGATTGCTTATTATTCGTTCATTCAAATAAATCATGATAATATGACAAATTCTATTGAATTTAAAAAAGCACATCGCTTAGTTACATACATCGGCGTTGCCGTCGTCTGTCTGATGAGCGTGCAGGGCACTCCCATTCATAATGCCGGCTCATTGACGCATTCCCCCAAAAATCAGTATTTAGCTTTACCTGATATAGTGCAAAACGAAAATGATGCAGTCTTCCTTGCGAAAGCTGCCGAAATCAATCTTGATGAGATCTTATTGGGGGAACAAGCTCAGCAAAAAAGCAAGATGGACGATATCAGGGATTTTGGGAAGATGTTGAAAGACGACCACACAGCATCTTTACAGGAACTCACTGCGCTTGCGGGTAAAAAAGCAATAACCATCCCTCAGACAGCAGATATGGGAGCACAGGATGCGCATAAAAAGTTTGATAATGCTTCAGGTCCCGATTTTGATATTGAGTATATTGACATGATGGTTGCAGGACACCAAAAAGCCATTGCGCTATTTGAAAACGAGGCTAAGACTTCAGGCGACAATGATGTCAGGGCATTTGCAACAAAGACCCTCCCGGTATTGCATAAACATCTTGCAGGTGCATTGGCACTTCAAAAGAAGTACCAAAAATAAAAAAGCATTCAATTACTATTTGAATAAAAAATAAAATTTTATCAAATACTCTAAAGCATACTGTTATCCAAGCGATGGCAGTATGCTTTTGTTTTAATTTCGAATCAACCGACTAATCAGCATGCAAGTGTGCCTTTTGTTTAAGCGTAACATTTCACTCGCCCAGCCGTTCCATCATTAACATTAAATGTGAATGATGTAACTATTTTGTAAAATTTCGTAACACTTTGTCTTCTCAAAGAATTCAATTTTGTACTGTTGTGAAAATTCATTCACAGATTAATAAAAATTCATTGCAATGAAAACAATCAGAATAGTAACCGTGAATTGTTTTGCAGCCTTGCTGGTATCCGGAATGGTTTTCAGCGGCTGTAGTTCTTCTGTACAAAAACAGCAAAATGGTGATTCCGCAACAACGGATACATCCCAATCAAGTGGAAAAAAAGCTGCAACAAAACTTGATTCGAATAAAATCCCTAAAGCAGTGACCGATGCATACTTAAAGGAATATCCATACACTGCTTATTCTAACTGGTATGGCTATCCTACTTATGATGATAACTATTGGTATGACTCAGATCCCTATTTGTACACGAGCGATTATCCTGAAAATTATGTTGTAGAATTTAACAAGGATAGCATGCCTTATAAGTCGGTATATAATAAAACCGGCAAGAAAATAGCAACCCATAAGGTATCCACGTCGGATCTTCCCCAGGCAGTAGCTGCGTCTATAGATAATGGCGAATATAAAACATGGACACTCGGTAAAGAGAAGGAAGAGATATTTAAAGATAAAGATACAGATCAACTGAAAGTGTACAAGGTGAATGTTGAAAAAGGCCTGGAAAAGCATACGCTTTTCTTCCAACAAGATGGTCAATTGTTGAAAGATAAAAAACTGTCTTAATGTTACAATCTTCCTGACGGAAGGCAAGTCTGGCTATCTTTCTTTTTGATCATAAAGCAATCCCTTCATGATTCCTGTTACCGGAACTATGAAGGGATTGTTTTTGGTATTGCTTTGTACGCGTGCAAAATATATGAGTGCACTAAAGCAGCAATCAACTTAGCAGCGGGTTATTAAAAACTTTGCTTCTGCTCTATTTCAACCATAAACATAGCCTGACCAGTTATGAAAACTGTGTCACAAAAATTGATAAAAAGATAAAGCAAGCAGTTCAAATCAAAACTGAAGCCTGATTTGCGCTTCCCGTATTTTGAAATACTTGTCTCCCTGAAATGCATCACGCATGGACTGCATTCAACATGGCTCATTTGAAGGTTGGTTATTTTTCTATGCAAGTGATTTCAGTTTACGCAGGTAACATCATGATAAAAAGGAGGAAAGGCCCCGGGGAATATGCCAAAGTGAAATTTTTAAAAGTGCTATTAAAATAAATGCCTGCTCTGATTTCATTTCATATGGCATGATCGGCTATAGCAAGCCGTTCCAGCTGTTTGCTGGTAAACCATGTGATTCTCACTTTATGGTCTTTGCCATCATCTTCAAGTGTGATCACATTATTTTTCTGTTCTTTCTCGTCTAATAATATTTGCATTTTACCAACACTCTTTTTTTGAATCACTTCAATATAATATGCCGTATTTATATACCGGTAATGTATTTTAAATGACTCCCATTCTTCCGGTACACAAGGGGAAAAATTTAATTTATTTCCCGTCTGTTGCAGTCCGAGAAAAGATTCTGTAATCAGGCGGTACAACCATCCCGCGGAACCAGTATACCATGTCCATCCACCGCGTCCCGCATGGGGGGCCAGCGCATACACATCTGCTACCAGCACGTAAGGCTCCACTTTATAGATACCAATTGCCTCCTTAGTCTTGCCATGATTGATCGGATTGATCATCTGCAATAGCTCCCATACACGTTGGTTATTGCCCAATCTGGCAAATGCAATGATCATCCATACCGCGGCATGGGTATACTGTCCCCCATTTTCTCTTATCCCAGGAACGTAACCTTTGATGTATCCCGGATTCAATTTTGATTTATCAAATGCCGGTTCCAGCAACCTGATGACCTGATCATCTTTTTGCACAAGATATTTGTATGCTTCATCCATGGCTATTTGTATGCGATTTTCATCTCCTGCCCCTGATAATACAGCCCAGCTTTGCGCAATGGAATCAATCCTGCATTCTTCATTTACTGAAGACCCCAGCGGAGTGCCATCATCAAACCATGCACGCTTATACCATCGGCCATCCCATGCGTTCTTGTCAATATTAATTTTTAAATGCGATGCCTGCTGTTTGCACTCATCTGCAAATGACACATCGCTATGCCCACCAGCAATTTCTGCGAACTGCACCAATACCTCATAAAGAAAAAATGCGAGCCACACACTTTCTCCTTTACCTTTTTCGCCAACTTTATCAAAGCCGTCATTCCAATCTCCTGTTCCAATTAAAGGAAGGCCATGCACACCGTAAAGCAACGCATGTTTTATAGCACGAACACAGTGTTCATAGAGTGTCCCAGATTGCGGGGATTGAATGGGCAGTTCAAAATAAGATTCTTCTCCCTGGTTTAGTTGCCGGCCTTCCAGAAAGTGCGCGGGCTCATCGAGCACGGCATGGTCTCCGGTGTGATTTATATAAACTGCCACAGCAAAAGGCAACCAAAGATAATCATCTGAGATCCGTGTGCGGACACCCCGGCCAACAGGCGGATGCCACCAATGTTGTACGTCTCCCTCCTTAAACTGACGTGAGGCACAAAGTAAAATCTGTTTGCGGGCAAACTGTGGTGCTGCATGCAGCAATGATAGCACATCCTGCAGCTGATCCCTAAAACCAAAAGCTCCTCCTGACTGATAAAATCCGCTTCTTCCCCAAAGCCTCGAGGAAATGGTCTGATAAGTAAGCCAACCATTGGCAATGATGTTGATTGCTGAATCAGGGGTTTCTATCTGTAAAGCACCGACAGTATCTTTCCAATAGCTTTTTACTTTGTCAAACGATTTGCAGGCGGCAGCATTTCCACGGAATTGCCTGACCGTGGCCCGTGCTTCGACAATATCTTTTCCTGCTCCAAGCCTGAAAATGATTTCCTGTTCTTCACCATCGCCCAATTCAAGTGGCACCTGCATGGCAGCACATGGATCCAAGGCAAGTCCAATCCTTCCCGAGAGTTTTATCCTGTACATTGCGTCAGGTGTTTGCAGGGTGCCATTTCGCCCGATGAATTCATTGCGGTCCGCAGTCAATGTTTTTTTCAAATAATCTACATCGAAAAATGCAACGCGTTGGGAAAATTCCGTGCTATATGGATTTTTGGCAAAAAGAGCACCGCTCCCCGGATCAATCTCAGTGCGAACATGCATGGCAGTCTTCATTCTGTTATCACCAAGCACCCATTCTGTATAGCCGGTAACAGAAAGTTTGCGCGATCTGCCTGATTCGTTTCTTATTTTAATAATGTTGAACTTCACAGAAGCTTCGATATCTACAAACACGGACATTTCCGAATAAATCCCATCTTCCAAATGTTCAAAAATGCTATAGCCAAACCCATGATGGGCAATGTAGGGAGACTTACCTCCAGCAGGCAGCAATGTAGTGGACCAGAAATGCCCGCTTTCTTCATCACGCAGGTAAAATGCTTCCCCTGTCACGTCACTGACAGGATCATTGTTCCATGGCGTGAGCCTTAATTCATGGGCATTTTCCGTCCAGGTATATGCTGAACCGCTTTCTGAAATAACTGTTCCAAAATCCGGGTTTGCGATTACATTGACCCATGGAGCTGGGGTCTTATGTTTTTCTTCGATGATTGTAATATATTCCGTTCCATCAGATGAGAAACCTCCAAGGCCATTGAAAAAAATCAGGTCTTTTGGCGAAAGAATTGAATCCAAATCTGGTTTGTTTGTTTTACCTGGTATGATATAAGGAATTGCCAATTTTGAAAGCTGCTTGCGGTTTACATGATCTGCTAAAGTGCCCCCATTGTCGGAGATATTGACACGCGCTATTGTCTCAAACAGAATGCGGTCTTCATTTGGCAATTGGTCTGTGGCTCTCACAAAAATGCCGCCTGACCGGTCTCTCAATTCTGACGGTATCAGTGCTTCAATCTGATTTTGGAAAACCTGGAGATAACCAGTATGCTCTTCATTCCAGATGACCAGATCGACTGCCAGCCCTTTTAAACGCCAATAGGCATGTGCCTGTATCAATTGCTTTACCAATAGCATGTTTGACTGCTTTTCGATTTTCAAAAGCACTATCGGTAAGTCTCCGGAGATGGAATAGCCCCAAAGACCTGACTGTTGTCTTTGGTTATTGATGAGAATCTCAGGGTCAGCGCGAAAAGAAGCATTGGCACAGATGATAGAACTGGCCAGGCGCGAATACAATTGTGCGTCCGCCTCGGTAGCGTTGATCTGGCGGAGCGTTATCTGGCTATGTGTCCAGGCCATCTCAAATACACGATCTTTATGCGGCTTATTGTCCTGGTATTTATTGATCAGGCCCTGGCAAGCTTCCCTGGTTCCTGCAATACCGATTACCATATCTACCACAATTGTTTCTTCCGGTTCCAGCGTTATTTTATACCTGATGGCAACAATCGGATCCAGAACAGAACCCTGATTTCCCGCGAGCGGCCCATCCGTTTCCATTGCTATGGGATGTACGATGGTGTTCCCCCGACCAATGAATTCCATCCGGTCTGTTTCATAGGATATCTCCGCAGGATATTTTCCTTCTATAGCCATCAAATGAAACATCCATGGCAATTGTTCTTCTGCAGAACGAGGCCTTCGTGTGCAAAGGATGGCATGTTGCTGTGGGATGATTTCTGTTTGTACAAAAAGGTTGCTGAAAGCTGGCTGCATCAAATCTGAATTTGCAGGTGCCAGCACCACTTCTGCGTAACTGGTAATCTCAATGACTCTGCGGATAGAAGAGCAGTTTGTTATATTCGCTCTCCGTACTTCCGTGTCATCTTCCGGGGATACCACTATTTCCGTATGTGTCTCAATTTCGCCATGGGTGGAATGAAAATCAACGCGTCCCTGCGAAAATGCCGCCTCATATTTCTCTCCTGTCTTAAGGGTTGGCTGATGTGTGTTCGACCAGTATGTTCCGCTTTTCAGATCTCTTATATAACAAAAACTGCCCCAGTTATCGCAGGTGCCATCTTCATGCCAGCGGGTTACGGCAAGGTCTTTCCACCGGCTGTAACCAGCGCCCGCATTCGTTATCATCACATGGTAGTTGCCGTTCGACAATAATTGTATTTCTGGTATCGGTGTGTCAGGGGTATCGATGATTCTGGCGACTGCGCCACTTGCCACATAACTTGCATCTGCAATATCGGTGGTATGTGCAAAAAAGATTGTTGCCTTGGGTATCCGCTCCTGCAACAGCAAAAGCGTTGCCTTGAACTGTGGTTCCAGTTCAAATAGTTTTTGCATCGGCTTATCCTGCAGCAGATATGCCAATGACAATAAACTCATGCCGTGATGGTGTGCCATGAAGGAGTAAACGATGGCGTTCGATTGTCCGCGTTGCAGGCGGGAAGCTGTATAGTCAATGGCTTCATAAAATCCGTAACGCCCTTCAAATCCTTTTTTCTGCAAAAGTTCCAGGTTTTTACATGCTTTTTCAGGAGCGACCATCAGTGCCATCGTGGAAGCATAAGGCGCGATGACAGCATCTTCTTCCAGTCCGCGTTTCAATCCCAATCCCGGAGCGCCAAAAGCACGATATTGATAATTGGAGTTTGCATTTATCATGTTGTAGCACGATTCTGAAATCCCCCATGGCATGCCCATTTTTTTACCATAGTCAATCTGCCACGCTACTGCTGCTTTATAGGTTTGATCCAGCAATGTATTTTCATAAGTGGGCATTACCAGTAAGGGCATCAGGTATTCGAACATGGAACCGCTCCAGGACAAAAGAATCGGTTTGCCATCCACATTGGTCAGCAGGCGCCCCAATGCAAACCAACTTTCTTCGGGAAGTTTTCCCTGAGCAATGCAGATAAAGATGCAGAGCCTTACTTCGGAAGCAAGCAGGTCGTAATAACTTGCATCCGCTATGTGCTCCTGCACATTGTAGCCGATCGCAAAGAGGTTGCTTGATTTGCTATAGAGGAAGTCCCATTCCATATCCGCGAGCACGTTGCATTGGTCTGCGAGGCTTTGTGTTGCTGCAATCTGACTGGTCGCGTTTTGAATAGATTGCGACAATGCAGTTTGAAAAGAGGCAAGCCAGTCTTTTTCATTTGGCTTGTATTTCTCCACATCATAGCTTTTTATTTCATCCTGCAGGCTGAGGGCTGTTTTCACAATGTCATGTAAAGTATCATTGGCTTGCATGGAA
>Ga0302140_10012042_pt1 | contig 10623 bp, 8 predicted proteins | sample I_Bog_E1_1_FD_202095 | JGI IMG/M metagenome (GOLD analysis project Ga0302140, IMG submission 202095) | Peat permafrost microbial communities from Stordalen Mire near Abisko, Sweden - I_Bog_E1_1 | ecosystem: Environmental > Terrestrial > Soil > Wetlands > Peat | place: Sweden: Abisko, Stordalen...
ATTAACGAGAAGAGTAAAGGAAAATGAGAAAGAAAAAGAAAAATATAATGAAGAAATAAGAGGATATAAAGAGAAAATCAAGGAAGTTATGGAGGATAAAGGAGAAATGGATGGGAAGATTAGAGCCGTGGAGAAAGAAAGAGGAGAAAAAGAGGAGAAGATAGGATCGATTTTGATGAAGGCGATTGAGGTGGGAGGACATGAACTTGTTGATAAGTTGACTCAATGATTTGATAAGAATTAAATTGTATTTTTTTTAGTTATTAAAAGTTGGTGAAGAAATTTTGGTATATTTAATAATTTTTTTTTTATGGGATCATCCTAAAAATAAAAAAAACTTTGTAAAAAACAAAATTAAAAGATCGTTGATTAATTGTCATTATTTTAAAAAAAATAGGAAAAAAAACAAATATTTTTTCATGAAAATCCACAAAAAATATATACATGAAAAGCCCTAATATAATCCAATAAAATTAAAAATAAATAAAAATAAAATTAAATGGGAGCATCAAACTCAAAATTAACAGAAGAACAAAAGAAACAAGCTGAAGAAAAAAGAAAAAAAGAGGAAGATGAGAAAGAAAAAAAGTGATATGAAGAAGATCTTGAATGGAATCTCAAAACGAGGCCAATGCTTCAAGAAACTCATTGGAAGGATGAAGCAGAAATAATGAGTTTTTCTTTCCAATCCCCTATTGATAATATTTTGTTTTACAAAAAATTGTATTTCTTCCTTTCTCAGTCCCATCATAATTATAGCAAATTTAAATATGGTAATGAGGACGCAGATTATTCTCGTTTTAATTATTTGGTTGATTTGAGTCCTGATAAAAGATGGGTGGTTTGGACTAGAAATTACAGTGAAAGTGTTTTAGAAGAAGACTTCTTTTATCTGACGGAGTCAGATTGCTTTATCTACCATCTGGACAATGAATTAAGAGAATGTGGGTATTTTCATAGATTTCTCAGTGATAATGGTAGTTTCGATAAAAAATACCCACCAGATTTTCAGTGGATAGCAGGAACAGGCGCCACTCTTTCCATTCCTGATCTCAAAGAAGAATATGACCTGAATGATTTGGGAGAAGCAAAAATAAGAGATACATTGGCACAAAAGTTTAAAATTACAGATGACCCCAATGAGAAAATTTGTCGTAACATTGCCCAAATGAAATTAAAATGGCAATCAAAGTCAGTTTTCACGCCAATCCATGAGTCTCGTTTCTCAACTATAATTTTCGGAGATTATGCTGTTAGAACAAGATTCTATCATTCTTCTGGATGTGTGAGAGGCTCATATTGTTATGATAATGAGTTCTATTTATTCAAAATAAACTCAGAAAATGATATTAAACAAGTTGCCTATTTTTACAATTTTTGTGATTCTGAAAATAGAGGAAAGCAACCACTCAACAATGGTTTGTACTATCAATTTACTTTTTACCAAAATAAAATAGATTTTCGTTTTGATGTACAATTTGAGGGAAAATCCCAACGAGTTTCATTAGACCTGAGTAATTTGGTTGAAGAAGATATTCAAAAAAAAATTGATTTGATCTATTGTGATGTTGATACTTTCATGCAAGAACAGTCCAAAATTTTAAAATAAAATAAAAGTCCTAATTATTTTTACTAGTTTGTGTTTTATGAGTAAACTTCTAATTTTATTTTTTTTATTCCGTCTTTTTTATCTTTTTTCTTCCTCTTGTTTTCTTTTTTGGGCTTGTTTTTTATTGTTCTGTTAATTTCTAATTGGATGATTCCATTTAATGTTAATTTTTAATTTTTTTCATAAAAATTCCTTAAAATTCTGTAAATATAATAAACTTTTTTTATTAAATGATAATTGCATATGAAACCCAATTAGCTAATTACTATAAACACTTTCCCAGGGAGGCCTACTTCTCTTTTTCTTTATTTTTTTTTATGCTTAACTCCCCAAGTTCCAAAGTGGCCTTAAGGCTTAGGTTTTTTGACTTGAGTTCGGCCTTTTTCCTTTGTAGCTTCTCCACTAATATATTGAGCTCATCTATTTTCTTCTTATCTTCCTTCTTCTTCTCCTTATATTTGTTCTCATTATTATTGTTTTCTTCCTCCATATTCTTCATATTTTCTTTTAATTCATTAAATTTCTGCTTATATTTCTTAGTCTTTTCTTTCCATACCTCGGTTTCCTCAATGCTTTTCTTCAGTCTATTTTTCAAACTTGTGATTTCTTTTTCCATTAGATTTAATGAAAGATCAGGCATACCAATTTCGACAGTCTTGCTTTCCTCCAGGTCTTTCTCCTCAATTTTCTCTACTGCATTCGGATTCATTAATAAGTTCTGCACCAGGTTACGATTATCTAGCTCTATCTTCTTCATCATTTCTTCCTTTTCATCTAAATTAAATTTCAAATCGATCAACTTATTTTCTAAATTCGCTTTTTCCTTAGCCAACTCAGAATTTCTGTCAGCCAGCTTCTTGATTTTCTCAGCATCAGACCCTTCATATTTTGAATTGGGCAATTTCAATTCAAAAGAGTATTTGTCACGAATAGTTGTCAGATTTTTCTTGAGAATCTTGAAATCCTCATCGGTTATTTCGAAACTGCTGGTGAGAAAGTCAAAAACGAGGTCCTTTGGAAAATATTGGAAGACACCATTGATCTCATCATTTCTTCGGATTAATGTAATCTTGGGTTGCTTCTTAAAGACGTCGAACATGTCAAATATCTACGATCAGAAAAAACAAGATTTTTATAAAAAACTTTTTCAAATAATCAAATTATTATATATTATATTCTATATGTTAATTGTTTTTCTTATTTATAAAAATCATTTTTTTGGGTTTCTCTCAAATCATTGAATTTTTATAATTTCTGAGAAATGGTCAAAAAATTCAATTTTACATGAGTAATTTTGCTTTTTCAAAAGGAAATCTTGAAATAAAACAATTTACCGAATTCAATTTATTTTTAAATAAATTTCTAATTTTTAGAAAAAATATCACAAAATGCTTCCTTTTCACTACTTTTTCTGGAGGTCTCGTCGGAAATCCATTCATCAACTTCGGCATCATAATTCAAAAATACATAATAACCCCCCTCCCCTAATCCCAAACATGGATCCTTTGGTTCAAAACCCGCCGAACCATTCTCCAGAACCCCAACGAAATATAAGCCATCATAGTGTGAACATTGATATTATATCTGGAAATTCGGAGTTCAGACATCAATCACGTGTTTATGTGGCCTCAACTGTCATTTGTGGAGAGGAAGAGAGCAAAAATCAACAGGATGAAGGAATTTATCAAAAAAAGTATGAGAAATACAAGGAGAAATATGAAGAAGCTAAAAATTTCAAACTTAAATATGAACAAAGGAAAAGGAAACATATGAACCTGAAGAGGGATCATGAGCAGCTTCAAAGTTATTATGATGAACTTGAAAGGAAATATGAGAAATTAAGACAAAAATATCGAAATTTCAAAGAAGATAATGAGACTGTAGTCCAAGAGCTTCAAAAAATCAAGGAAAAAAATAAAACTGTGATTTGTGATCTTCAAGAAAACCTTTTTGCAAAAGAACAGAAAATCGAGGAGCTCGTAAAAAGAACTAGATCATATAGTCTGGACGACCTTCAACAATTTGTAAAGGGTTCATGGATGACTGTTAGTGTCACTGATTACGATGCCATTTTGAGCATCGATTCTTTGAAGTTGGCTAGAAAATTCGGTTGGACATTCGAGAAAAGGCTCAATAAAGCAAAAGCAAAAGATATATTTTCCATTGTGGGGTTTTTAGGTCTTGAAAAATCTGGGAAGACCTTTACTTTGAATAAACTTTGTGGCTTGGACTTACCAAAAGTCAATACCAAGGGATTAAGTATCAAATATAAGGATGAGAATTTGATCTGTATAGATACAGAGGGATTTAATCAGGCTGTTGATTTGAATAATGAGAAATTAGTGAACTTGTTTAAGAGATCCATGGACCATATACCCAAAGATATTAGGAAAAGCATGATAGAAGACAAAGTATTAACAGAACTATTTATTGAAGATTTCTTATTATCAATATGTGAAGTCATTATCCTGGTGGTAGGTCCTATGAAATTGAATGAACAGAAGATGATTGAACGGATCTCAGAGAAAATTGCATTAAAACAAAGATTAATTATAGTTCATAATTTCAAAAATGATGAATATTGTCAGGATGTTGAAAGGAGAATCAAGGAAGATATCTTACAAAAGTTTGATGTTGTGGTTACAGAGAAGGGAGTTCTGAGAAAATTCATTGAAACTTCAAAAAAGAAAGAACTTATCAACATCTCACATTTGGTGTTAGGAAAGGAGAAATGCGAAAGTGGAACAGCATGGAATTCGACTACTTTGAAATATTTGAAAACAGTTTTAGAAACCAGCATTGAAAAAAAAGATTTTGATTTGATCAAGAGCTTGAAAACTTTCGTTCAGGACCTTCGCATGAAAAAGAAATACTTTAATGATGTGATTTGGGATGAAGAAAAAAAGTCGGTTTGGTTAAAACAGGATTCTCTGAATGAAAAAATGATTGGAATATATGATAATTTAGGGGATTTAGCGGGGTTTGAGCCTGAGCCAATAGAGGAAGAAATTAAGAGAGAAGAAAGTCAAGAGTTATGATAATTTTAATTAATCAACATTAAAAACAATGATATTTTATCATATATTAATTTAATAATTTAAAAATTAGAGTTTCTCTTTATTTATAATTCATCCTTATATTTTAAATACTTTTCATCATTAAAATCATCACCTAATGTTGCCTGATCTGTTAGATATTGGTCGATGAGATCCTCAGAAATATGAGGAAATTCTGGCAAATTTATCCTTCCATTCGAGTTCTCAGCAATGAAATTCATGAGTTTTTCAGCCTTTAATGTATTTTTATAAAGGAAAATTTATATATATCTATTTAAAAAACTCTGAATTCTCCTTGATAAACTAAATATGAATTTCTGGAATTGCCTTTGGGAAAGAAAACAATGAAGGGTTTTTCACTAGATTCCTGAAAGAAATTTATATAAAATGGTGAAATTTAGATAGAAACATTAATGATCGCAGGCTTTGTGAAATAGAAAGTGTCAAATAACACCACTTTGATTGAATCAATCAGGAAATCAGAGAATCTTTTAGCGATTTGGTTGAAATTCAAAGCCAAATTAACTTGACTATTTTAAAACATTAACATATTAGATTTTTTATATATATATACCTCAAATCCTTTCTAGAATGAAAGAATAAAACTATTAAATCACTATCTTCTTGTCTGAAAGTCTCAAAGCCTTCTTCATCAACATCCTTCACTCGACGCAAATAACTGTAAATTGCGGATTTTTTCAGTTTTCTAGGGTTCCGTTCATATTTTTCACTAAAAATTAGAAAAATGGATTTTGTATAATATAAAAAAAATTACATCACATTGATCAAAGGCATTGTCATATAATCGTTGACAAATTCACGAATTGTTTCTTTAGTTATAGGCCAATCGTAAGGATAGGATATTTTGTTTTCAAAATCAATACGGAAAAAGGCCATGGCAGGCATTCTTTTTTATATAAAGATAAAAATCAAAATAAAATAATTATTATGCAAAAAAATTAGAAAAAACATTGAGAAAATTAAAGAAAAATTACTTTTCTCATGGAAATTACAATGAAAAAAAAGGAAAAATTAATTATATGACTACAGTAAAATGAATTAACATATTATAAATATCAAATGAATTTTCAAATAAATCTAAAAAAATTTATGAGGGTTTTTACCTGTTGTGTTCAATTCCGAGCATTTTCTTACGTTCAGAGTTCAGATTTCCGTCCACCCAACCGAAAAATACCTTTCCGATATAGTCTTTCGCGACTTCCTCCGCAATTCTCAAAATTTTTCTCGAGGCCTCTACATTCACGAAAGAATCAATCACGAAAATAAGCAATGGTTTTTGTTTCTCATCATAAAATTTGAAGGTTTCTAAATTTATCTCATCGACAAGTTTCAAAGCTTTTCTAATAAAAAAATCATAAAAAAACGAAAATAATTCATAATTTAACGAGTTGATGGTGTCACTTAATCTCTTCAACCCCAAGACGAGTTCGGAAATATCAATGACTGTGAATTTTCCAGGGTAATGCTGAATGATCACACTTGTAAGGGTATAATCATCGAACCAATCGTTTTGATATTTTTTTTGGGCCTTTTTGATCTCTGTTTGGTTCGTGAGCATACAAAAGTAAACTTCTGTTCTTGTAAGCAACAAATAAGCAGCTCTTTCAAATTCCCTCACATCTTCCACGGTTTCTTCAGGATCGAAAAAAAAACCGACAATTTTTAATGGATTCAAAGGATTTTGATCGAAATCCTTTTCCTCTCGATTCAGGAAATGCTCAACTTGTTCTAAAGTTTTGACTTTCACAAACTTTTAAGTGAAAATGTTGAAATTTTATAGTTAAAAAAAAAGATATCGGTACGGGTTGTTTGATTCTATTAATGAATCTTACGATCTTGGAGTAGTCCAATATATCATTATATGGGATTGGGGAGTTCTCTCTGAAAATTATAGAGAAAAAAAATTAATAAATTAATTATTATTACATGAAGAAAATTATATAAGGGATCCTCAAAAGTTTGAATTGAGCATTGATTTCTGAGGATTCTTGTATAGAAAAATCAAGCCTAGCTATTTTCATTTCGTCTGCCTTAAAATAAAAAAAACTTTTAAATGGTCAATCATTTCATTTAAAATATACATAGGGATTGATGTTTTTATTCATCAGATATCTGTGCTTCAAATTATAAAAGAACTCCTCATGTTTGCAACATGCTTTACACCAACCAGCTGAACCTATTACCATAATGAAATTATGTGAAGATATGAATGAGGTGTAATTGTTGTCTGTGATGATGAAATCACCAACGCTTTCATATGGGTGGTCGGGATGGCAGTTTGACATGGAAAGATGGGCGGGAGGAGCTAGTTTTTGCTGAGATGCAATTAGGATGAAAAGGAGAATGAGGAAGAAATATTTGAGCATTGAAAGGATTTTGAAACAACGCGTGGAAATCTGGATTTAAATTAGCGATATTTTAAATATTTTTTTTTGAAGTTTGAAAAAAAAAAATTTAAAAAATACAAATTCAATCATGCAGTCTTTTTTTTAATTTTTTTTACTTGGTTTTGTTGCTTCTTTGATCAAAAAATTTTAATCCAAAGCGAGATTTTTTTAGGCATTCAATTATATTAAAAATTCATTAAATTTGTAAAATTATATTAAATGGGTTTTGGTTTTTCAATGTTTGTCCGCAACCAGAATTCATGAGAATTATTCTTTGAATGAGAATTTATTATCTTTTTTAAAAAGCCACTGGGAATAAAAACAAAACTAATGAGTTTTATAAGATACTGAACCTCCTTTGCCAAAGGTAAGCCGATTTATGAATCAAACTTTCCATTATATAGAGGATCCTCGTATTTTTTTCTTAATTTATATTAAAAAAAAAAAAAATCATAATTGACATTGAATTTTTTATTTATGTTATTATTTGCTAAAAATATTTTCAAATCAACATAGAATATCTTAACTCCTCCGCTAAAAAAAATCTCTAAATTAAGATAAACTTTTATGATATATTATTATTAAACAATCATAATCATTAATTACCAATTTTGACTTTGGTCCATTCCTCCTTTGCTCACCTCAACAAAAAAAAATCTCCAAAATTTCCAAAAAGTCCTTCTCACTGACTGGTTTCAACAAATAAGCATCCATTCCACATTCCATACAGACATCCTCATTGCAATATGCAGTGACTGCCACAATCAAAGCCTTCATATACCCTTCCTTGTTGATTTTTTCTTTAATATTCATGGTGGCCTGATATCCGGACATGATAGGCATTTGACAATCCATGAAAATGACATGAATCTGTCTATTTTTTTCTTTATTATTTGGATTATTATATTCCTCGAATAATTCACATGCCTGGGATCCATTCGCTGCCGATAAAACATTAAAAACAAGATTATTGCTATTATACTTCTTGAGATAATTTTTGAAGATGAAAATGTTGAATGGATTATCATCAACTATGAGTACATTGACGCTATTTTCTGTTAATTTGATCTTGGATTCAGTGAGATTATTTAAAGAAAATACTTTCTTCATATTTCCTTTTTTGGTTTCGAAACTTTGCATATCCCCTTCTATTTTCCCATTATCAACCATTTCTTTATTTATCTCCAACTTCTCTTCCTCATCAGGAAATTGAACATTCAAACTCTCATTGAAAAACCCAGCCACATCCACCCTTTCATTCAAATCCAAATTTAATCTTAGATCCCTTTCACAGTCAATTTTGGCATCTTCATCTGTGTCTTCAATTTTCGGATTTTGATTCAGGAATTCCATCAAAGGCTTCTTCCTAATTCTAAAATCACTCTTGTCCCAAATCAACTTGGTTTTATTGAGTTTAAGACTGGAATTTTCAACTTTCAGAACCTTCGTGAACAATAGAAAGCCGAATTTCGAGCCTTTCTCATATTCTGAAGACACAAAAAGCTCATCACAAGGACCTAATAAAGAAACTATGGTTTTGCAAATGCTGAGGCCTAATCCGATGCCATATTTATTATGAAGACTTTGATCAGAGAAAGTGGAGAAAGGCTTGAAGAGCAATGGCTTGATTTCTGGTTTGATGCCAATTCCTGTGTCTATGACCTCGAATTTTAGGAGATTTTGATATCGGGTCTGTGAGATTCTGAGACAAACAAAGCCTTTCATCGTGAATTTGATGGAATTTGTTAGAAGATTTATTAATAATTGGCACAACCTGCGATCATCGCTCTCAAGTTTGAGATCTAAGGCTGGTTGGAAATCCAATAGAAGCCTGATATTTTTTAATTCCGCTTGATATTTCATCAATCTGAAGATCTGATCCACTATATCTTTCAAACTAAATGACTTGATCACGAGATTTAAACAGCCTTTCTTTAATTGAGAAAAATCCAATATATCTCCGATAAGATGTAATAACAAATTGGCATTGATTTTAGCGAATTCCAATAGTTTATCACGTTCTGGCTTACTCAGAGTCGGGTCTAAACTCTGATCAATGAAGGCGATGATCCCTGATAAAGGACTTCTGAGATCATGAGCCACATTAGCCAACATTTGATCCTTTAAATGCGAGAATTCCTTCATATTTTTCACATCTTCATCTGGATTCATCTCGATGAAATGAAAGAAGAGGAAACCATTGGATTTAACGACAAATTGAGAAAAAATGAGCTTTATTGATCTTTTCCCTTTTATTGTGTTAATATGACCTGTTATGGTCATATTCTCCTCGATTTCTAATTGAGATTCTAATCTGTTTTTCAATAAAACCAACAAATTGCGCTTTTGGTTTTCTTGTTGAATGAATTCGCTTTCTTTCTCTTCGATTTCATTGAATATATCACGATGAGGATTCGTATTAATCAAATGATTATCAATAAAAGGTCGTTGAGTCGAAGCCTTTGAAGCTATATCAATTCTAGTTAATTTCTCTTGATTTTTAATGTTATCAATTCGATTAACATTTGAAATCTCGACATTTTCCAAAAAAACCAAAAGATCTCTTTTAGATTCCAAACCATAGTCTAAACATCCTTGATTCCGATATAACAGATTTGAAACATTTTCTAAACTCTTCAAAGGAGAATCAAAGAAATTATTATGAAAAGTATCTACGCCAGTGTCTTTCAAACTCACCTTTGAATTTTCTTTCAGTTTAGTGATTTCATAGCCCAAAACAAAAAAATTCCCTGGAATCAAAGTTTTCATTACTTTCTCGAGAACTTCCTCACGAACCTCCTCCGAAGCTTCACATTCCGACATTTCAGCCTCTTCTTTTGATTCATTGAGATCAGAATCAAGACGAAGCAAAATTATATAGACAACTAGCAGGAAATAATAAACAAAGACCAAAATGGACTGACAATTCTTTATAAAATAGAAGAAATAAAGTAAAATTGTCAAAATAATGGACCCAATACCTATCAAAATAGAACCTTTCTGCATAGTGACAATCTGCATCGTGGCGGAGAGAAAGCCTAGAAAATAGGTAAATTGAGAAAGATCGAGATGCGCACTGACATTTTCGTTGTCAGAAAAGAGAAAAACCAAAAGGAATGACAGGAACACATTATGGAAAGGATATAGGTTGTCCATTTTTTTCTGGAAATAAACAAGGAAAATCAAAGTGGCTAGGAATATTATTGATGCGAAAATCATATATATGATAAAATCGTTGAGGGGCACACAATCATTTGAAAAAAGAAGGATCAGGGCCAATAATTCAAAGAAGGAGTTCAAAAAAAGAAGAATGGGGGAGATTGATATCAACCTGAATTTGCGTGTCTTCTTCAGGAAAGAAACCGGGTTAAATGAGAAAAGCGGCATAAATATTAGTTTTTTTTATTTTAGCTCAATAAATGTGTTAGTAGAGGGCCTTTGAAATATTAGCGGATTGTGAAAGATTTAAATAATTTAATGGGAAATTTAGTTCTTGTTCGATTAAGTATTTCATTTCGCAATAAATTTAAAAAAAGAATGGGAAATTCAG